>MDTG01250116.1_pt1 | contig 13323 bp, 8 predicted proteins | sample 811421 | NCBI WGS metagenome assembly MDTG01 (sample SAMN05326645, study PRJNA326480) | marine metagenome | isolation source: seawater | place: Pacific Ocean: South East | collected 2011 | reverse complement strand
CACGCCTGAGATACGGGGATCAAGCCACTCGTAGCGACCGTAGAGCTCGATGTCTTCGGTGAGGTAGTACCCACCCTGGACCATCCAGCCCCACTGGTTGCCATCAACAGGCAGACCAAAGGCGTTGACCTGGTCGTCACCCAAGGTGATCGAACCAAATACATTCCAACCGCCGAAGTCCATGGTTGCGTCCCATGAAAGCATCCACTGAGTGCCGTTGTCGACACCGAGAAGCTTGTCGTTGCCGTCACCGACAGCCCAACCCATTCCGATCAGGATACCGGCTTCGGTTCCCTGAGGACTGGTCATCTCGTCGAACTGCTCCCAGGTTCCACTTGCCTTCCAAGCAACACGACCGGAAAGCATCCAGTCAGCTTGGTTCTGAGAGTACTGACCATTGTCAATATTGAGGCCAACAGAACTGAGGGCAGCGATATTAACGGCGGGACCATTGCTGTACATCACATTGGCGCGGAACATATCGTTTGCATAGTTCAGCTTGATGCCGTTGGTGATGGACGAAGTGCCCCAGTAGTACGAGTAGAGCGATCGTTCGATGGCCTGCTGGAATTCAGCGTTGACCATGTACTCACGCATGACGTCAAACTTCTGCTTACCAATCTGAAGATTCATCTCGTCAGAGAGGTCCATACTGGCATAAGCCCATTCAAGTTCTGAAGGACCTGGGGTATTGGTGCCAGAATACGGCGAGTAGTTCAGACGCACATTGAAGTGGTAGTCCTTTGCAACCGTACCGCTGAAGTTCAGGACAGCACGAGTGGTTTCGAAACCATCGTGGGTCTTCTCACCGGGTCCACCAGCACCAAGCGCTCCAGCGAGCGTCGGATTCTGGTTGTCCCGAGTGTGGCTGACCACGAAACGGTTCTGAAGAAGTCCGTTGATACGGAGCATCCACTGGCCATCATTAGAGGAAATAACGAACCCATTGTTGTATCCGGCCTGCATGCCGGATCCCTGGAGGCTTGCACGGGTATCAGCATCTGCCAGTACGTCCTGCACAAGACCGCGGATGTCATCCGCACGCTGTTCAGTCAACCAATCAGCGTTCTGAGAGGTGGACAGCTCGGCGATCTTGGCTTCAGCGGCATCAAGCCGCTGCTGCAGGTCTTCGTAGCTGACATTAGCAGAGGTACCCCCGAAAGCAGCACCAGCAATAGTCGTTGCCGTAGCTCCCGCGAGGAAGCCAACCTTGGTCGTGAGACTCATTTGTTGACTCTCCTATTTCTCGTGAACGCATGGCCGACTCCCAGCCATGTCGCGTCACTCTCATCATCCTTTGTTCCGCAATACCCAAGCACACACGGCCTGGCACGGAACGTGACCTTCGCCTATCGGCCAACCTTGGCCGATGAGTTGAAGGCGAGATAGTACTGATTTCAGCCGGCTTGGCTGCGTTCTGGCCCGTATTCGGTGAAAAATGTGTTAGCAAACCGAAGCGAATGGTCGTAAATCCAACTAAACAAAGAACTTACGGCCCCAAGTGGCCAAAAAATGAAAAATGAATCCATTTCCACCCTGTTGACATGCCATAAAGCCCCCCAATGGCAGGAAATAGAGCTCTTACGTTGATTGCGTCAACAAATCGCCACGATCTGGCAAAGGGCAATTTCAGTGTTATAGAAGGATTGAGGCCTTCAGATTCGCCGCATCTTCCAGACCCAGGCCCCGAAACTCAGCATCGAAGCCCTTCGCTGCCTGCTCGAAGGCCATGCCGCCCGATTCGGGCCGAAGGCGGTTGAATGTCGCCATGTCCAGTAGGCGTTGCGGAATCGACCTCGATAGCGGAGGAAGACAATCCCCAACCCGAGCAGGCCGATCATGAGTTCATGCATGCGAGTCCACATCGTTCGACAGGGTACCACGCGACCGTTCGGGGCTCGCAATCCGATCGATCCCATGTGGACAGCTCGCAACGGAGGGCTCGCGCTTGCGACGTGCACGCTTCAGTGCGTAGTATTCATTCAAGCGAAAGAGAACACAGACGCTGATCGATGCTCCGACTCGATTGGCGTCTGTTCTTTTTGCCGGAGCGTTCAGGCGTCGATGTGCGACGGTGCATCGTCGGTCGGCGGGCTGAACCGCGAGCCGAGCATGCCGACCCTGCGGTTCGGATTCGACTGCTGCGGCAGGGCGGGAAGCAGAATCCATACGATCGCGAGCAGACCGAGCGAACCGGCCCACAGCCACTGCGTCCATCCGATGAAGACGAAGAACGACGTCATCAGAAGCATCAGCAGGCCCAGCGGAATCATGCCTTCCCAGGCCAGCTTCATGAGCTGGTCGAATCGGAAACGCGGCAGTGTCCAGCGAATCATCATCCCGAAGGCGACGACCACGAAGACCTTTGCCAGCACGATGCTGAACTGGATGAGGATCATCCACCAGGTGCCGAGCACAGGAAGATCCCAGCCCGTGACGGGATTGATCGACCAGCCGCCGAGGAACAGGGTCGTGAAGAATGCCGCTCCCACGAAGACGTGGACGTATTCACCGAGAAAGAACAGGGCCCATTTCATCGAGGAATATTCGGTGTGCCAGCCTCCAACGAGCTCCTGCTCGGCCTCGGAGAGGTCGAACGGAGCCCGGTTCGCTTCTGCAAGCATGCAGATGAAGAAGAGGGCGGCGGCCAGCGGCTGCTGGATCAGGAACCACTGCCCATCGAGCTGTTGACGCACGATTTCCATGGGAAGCAGGGTTCCGGCCGTGAGGATCACGCACAGCAGCGCGAGCCCCATGGGAATCTCGTAGCTGATCATCTGGGCCGTGGCACGAAGCCCGCCCAGGAATGAATACTTGTTGTTTGATGCCCACCCACCCAGACCGACGCCGTAGACGCCGAGCGATGCGGTTGCAACGAGGTAGACCACGCCGATGTTGACGTTGGCTCCCATGATGGCGACGGTCTTGCCTTCCTCGAACTCGAACAAGCCGGCCCAGGGAATGATGACGAACCCGATCAGAGCGGGAATCGCCGAGAAGGCCGGAGCGAGAATGAACAGCATCCGATCCACGCCACGGGGCATGAAGTCTTCCTTCATGAAGAGCTTCAAGCCATCGGCGATCGGCTGCAGCAGTCCCATCGGACCGACGCGATTGGGGCCGACCCGATCCTGCACCCAGGCCGCGACCTTCCGTTCGAGCAGAATGAGATAGGCCGCCGCACCCAGCGACAGGTGGAGCACCACAAGGATGACGATCATTGACGTGATGAACTGGGGAAGCCAGGGGGGCATGGGATCGGCATTGTAATGCAGATCAGTCCCGGCGCAACCCTCAGGAGCCGGAACTCATCGTGTTCAACCACGGAGTGGGGACTTCGGGTGGGGCCGTCGCCGGGCGAGCAAGATCCGGGTAGATGTCCTGCATCGCAGAAACGGACCAACTGCCCGCTCGCAGGGCGGCAATGGCCTGGACCGCGGCGCGGGCTCCGGTCATGGTCGTAATCATCGGTACGCGGCAGCGGACGGCCATCGCCCTGATCCGCCCCTCATCGGTCTCTCCACCCTTTCGGGTCGGCGTATTGATGATGAGGTCGATTTCGCCGTTGGCGAGTCGATCGAGGATATTCGGCCGTGCACCCTCCGAAATCTTCCGGATCAGGCTGGTCTCGATGCTGTGACTTGCCAGCAGCTCATGCGTGCCGAGCGTCGTATGAACCGTGAAGCCCATTGAAACGAGCGATCGAGCGGTTTCGATCAGGCCAGGCTTGTCGGAATCACGCACGGAGATGAAGACATCGCCTTCGATGGGCAGAGACTGCCCCACAGCCATCTTGGCCTTGGCGAGGGCGATCGGCAGCGACCTGTCCGCACCCATCACTTCACCGGTCGATCTCATTTCCGGCCCGAGCACCACATCGACCCCCGGGAACTTCTCGAAGGGGAAGATCGGCTCTTTCACCGCGAAGAACGTGGTTTCAGGCCGCTTCTTGATCTCCAGAGAAGCCAACGAGTGCCCCATCATCACCTTGGCTGCGAGTCGGGCGTACGGGACCCCCTTCGCCTTGGCCACGAATGGGACGGTCCGGGAGGCTCTGGGATTGACTTCGATCACATATATGGTGTCGTCCTTGATCGCCATCTGGACGTTCATCAGTCCCCGGACGCTCAGACGCTGGGCAAGTTGGCGGGCGTTGTCCTCGATCTGGGCGACGATGGCCTTGGAAAGGGTGTTCGTCGGGATCGTGCAGGAGGAATCTCCGGAATGGACGCCGGCCTCCTCGATGTGCTCCATGATTCCGCAGATCACAGCCTGAGGCTGCTCATCGGACATCTCAAGCTGATGACAGAGTGTGTCCGCATGGGGCCGGTAGTCGGCAAGCACGTCGATGTCGACCTCGATCGCCTCCGAAAGGAAGCGATCGATCAGGACGGGTGCGTTGGCCAGCTCGGAGACGTCGACTGCGTTTCGCATGTATCGGGCCAACGCCTCCTCGTCGAAGCAGATCTCCATCCCCCGCCCACCGAGCACGTACGAGGGACGCACGAGCACCGGATAACCGATCTTGGCGGCGATGCCCCTCGCCTCCTCCATGGAATAGGCGATTCCCGATTCCGGCTGCTGCAGCCCGAGTTCGTCCAGAATCGCCTTGAACCGGTCCCGATCCTCCGCGGCATCGATGGAGTCGAGGCCGGTCCCGATGATCGGAACGCCGGCCCGGGCCAGACCATGGGCGAGATTCAGCGGTGTCTGCCCTCCGAACTGGACGATGCATCCAAGCACCTCCCCGGTTCGACCTTCGATCTCGATGCCGCCTCCGTTGAGCCGCTCGAGAATGTTGAGGGTGTCCTCGAGCGTCAGCGGCTCGAAGAAGAGCAGGTCCGAGGTGTCGTAGTCCGTACTGACGGTCTCGGGGTTGGAGTTGATCATCACCGATTCGAAACCGACTTCACCGCAGGCGAAGGAAGCCTGACAGCAGCAGTAGTCGAACTCGATCCCCTGGCCGATCCGGTTGGGACCACCGCCGAGAATCACGATCTTCTTCCTGTCGGTGACCCTGATCTCGTCGTCGCGGACCAGTTCGCCGTCGACTTCGAAGGGATGCTCGTAGGTCGAGTAGTAGTAGGGCGTGATCGCCTCGAACTCGGCCGCGCAGGTGTCGACCAGCTTGTAGACGGGCTCGATGCCGAGCGCCTTGCGGCGGGATCGGACCTGGAGAATGGTGTCGGTGTGAATGCTGCCCAGATAGAGACAGGCCAGCTGCGGGTCCGAGTACCCCATCTGCTTGGCGGCCCGGAACGTCTCGACGGGCAGCGCGTCGAGCGAGTCGACGGCGAGCAGCTCCTGCTCGAACTCGACGAGTTGGGCGAACTGGTCGATGAACCACGGGTCGATTCCGGTCAGTTCGTGGATGCGGTCGGCGGTCCATCCGGCCTTCAACGCGTACCTGATGTAGTACATGCGGCCCTGACACGGAACGCTGAGCTTGCGGGAGATGGTCTCCTCGTCGATCGGCCATTGCTCGCCGTCCTGCTGCCTTCGCTCCTTGAGCCACCGGTCGTTCTCGTCGAGACCGAAGCCGAACCGCTTGACCTCCATCGAGCGGATCGCCTTCTGGAAGCTCTCCTTGAAGGTGCGCCCGATGCTCATCGCCTCGCCGACGGACTTCATCTGGGTGGTCAGCGTCTCATCGGCTTCGGGGAACTTCTCGAACGTCCACCGGGGCATCTTGGTGACGACATAGTCGATCGACGGCTCGAAGCAGGCCGAGGTCGTCCCGGTGATGTCGTTCCGGAGTTCGTCCAGGGTGTAGCCGACCGCAAGCTTGGCCGCGATGCGGGCGATCGGGAATCCGGTCGCCTTCGATGCGAGCGCCGACGAGCGGGACACGCGTGGATTCATCTCGATGACGATCATCTCACCTGATTGGGGATCGATCGCGAACTGGACGTTGGAACCGCCGGTGTCGACTCCGACGGCACGAAGGTTGTCCAGGGCGGCGTCCCGCATGACCTGATATTCACGATCGGTCAACGTCAGGATCGGTGCCACCGTGATCGAATCGCCGGTGTGCACTCCCATCGGGTCGATGTTCTCGATGCCGCAGACCACGACGCAGTTGTCGTTCCGGTCGCGGACGACCTCCAGCTCGTATTCCTTCCAACCCAGCGCCGACTCGTCGATCTGCACCTGATTGATGCGGGACGCCGACAGACCGCGACGCAGGAGATCCTCGAACTCGGCACGGTTGTAGGCGACGCCGCCTCCGCTGCCTCCGAGCGTGAAGGCCGGACGAAGAATCGCCGGAAGGCCGATCTCCTCGAGGAACTCGAAGCCGTCCTCGACGGTGTTGACCGTCTTGGCCTTGGGCATCTTGAGTCCCAGTTCCTCCACGATCCCACGGAACACGTGCCGGTCCTCGGCCCGATGGATGATCTCGCGGGAAGCGCCGATCATCCTGACGTCGAGGTCTTCGAGCGTGCCGTTCTCCTCGAGTTCGCACGCGCAGTTCAGGGCCGTCTGTCCACCGATGGTCGGAAGCAGCGCATCGATGGGCGTACCACGTTCGCGCTCCTTCTCGATCACCCGACGCACGGCGTCGGCGGTGATCGGTTCGATGTAGGTGCGATCCGAAAAGGCGGGATCGGTCATGATCGTCGCCGGATTCGAGTTCACCAGCACGACACGATAGCCCTCCTCCTGGAGAGCCTTGCACGCCTGCGTTCCGGAATAGTCGAATTCACAGCCTTGGCCGATGACAATTGGTCCGGACCCGAGAATCAGAATCGTATGGATATCGTCGCGGCGCGGCATGGACCGTATCAACCCTCGATTCCGAGCATGGTATCCCTCATGACCGCATCAACGCAAGACGGAACATCGCACTGATTCTGCTCTTGACAGTCTCGGGACAACACGTGAGGCTCCCACCATGGGACTTCTCGGATGGATCATCGTCGGCCTCGGCATCTGGATCGTGCTCGTCACCCTTGCACGGGTTCTGATTCTGCCCCCCCTGAAGCGTGGTCCGGCCGGAGATGCCGTTCTCGGCCTGCTCTGGTACTTCCTGAAGATCGCCGGCAGGCTGATCCACCGGGTGGAGGTGACCGGACTGGAGCGGCTGCCCGATCGCCGGCCCGTCGGACCTCTGGTGGTCGTTTCCAACCACACCGGATCGGTGGACCCCCTCCTGATCTCCGCCCAGTGCCCGTTCATGATCCGCTGGATGATGGGTGACGACATGATGTGGGAGCGGATGAAACCCCTCTGGGAGAAGCTGCAGCTGATCGCAGTCGACCGCACCGGGAAGCGGCCGGTCGCCTTCAAGACGGCACTCCGGGCGCTTCGCGATGGCGAAGCCGTGGGCATCTTCCCCGAAGGCAGGATCAGCCTCCCTCGAGGCGAGATCCGTCCGTTCTTCGATGGCGTGGGGGCCATGATCGCCCGAGCCAAGGCCGACGTGCTCCTGGTCTGGATCGAGGGGACCCCCGAAACCGATGAGGTGATCCCCTCGTTGTTCTCGCCCAGCCACTCCAAGATCCACTTCATCGAGCACATCCCGTTCGACGGAGAACGGGACCCCAACGTGATCACCGAACGGCTCCGCACCAAACTGCTCGAAGCGAGTGGATGGAAGGCAAACGAAGAATCACTACCTCTGATCCTGCCGGAAGTCCTCCCGTTCTGAGGTAGACTGAGGACATGATCAGTCGGCTGGCGGGCACACTCGAATGCGTTACGGATGATGGGCGGGCCATGCTGCAGAGCGGCCCCATCACCTACGAGGTGCTCGTTCCCGCTTCGGACATCCCCCACCTTGCCCAGCGCGAGGGGAGCGAGATCGTCTTCCACACCCTCCACTACCTCGAAGGGCAGAGCCAGGGCGCCTCGATGCTCCCACGACTGATCGGATTCTCGAGTGACCGGGACCGGTCGTTCTTCGTGCTGTTCACGACGGTGAAGAACATTGGGTACAGGAAGGCGCTGCGTGCCCTCCAGAAACCGTGCAGCGAAATCGCCTCCGCCATCGCCGCGAAGGACACGGCTCTGCTGGTCAGCCTGCCCGAGATCGGCAAGCGTTCGGCGGAGACGATCATCGCGGAGCTCAACGGAAAGGTCGATTCGTACCTCGATGGAATGGTGGAGGCGGCATCCCCCGTCGGTCCGGTGGATCCCCTGACTCCGCTGATCTCCGATACGGTCGCCATGCTCACCGCTCTGGGCGAGACCCGTGCCGACGCACGCCGGCGAGCCGAGCACGCGTTGGCGGCGAACCCCGACATCGATGCGCCGGAGCAACTGCTCGAAATCATCTACACGACGAAGGGGCCCGCCACGTGAGCCGATACGCGATGATCATGGCCGGAGGCGCGGGCACCAGACTGTGGCCGATGAGCCGGCCCGAACAGCCCAAGCAGTTGATTCCGTTCATCGAAGGACGCTCGCTGCTGCAGATCGCCGCCGACCGACTCGAAGGCGTCGTGCCGATGGAACGAAGACTGATCTGCACCGGCCGGAACCATCTCGACGTCATCCGCCGTCGACTCCCCGAGTTCTCCGACGACCGCCTGCTCGGCGAACCCGTCGGCCGCGATACGCTGAACGCCATCGGACTCACCGCGTCGGTGCTCGCCGCTCGCGATCCGGAGGCGATCTTCGCGGTGCTGACCGCCGACCACCTGATCACCCCGCAGGACGAGTTCACCCGCTGCATGACGCTCGGATTCGATCTCGTCGATCAGGATCCCTCCCGGATGGTCACATTCGGCATCACGCCGACGCATCCCGCCACGGGATACGGCTACGTGCAGCTTGGTGACCGCGTCGATGGATTCGACGGCGCCCATCGGACCGCCCGGTTCGTCGAGAAGCCCGATGAAGCCACGGCACGCACCTATCTCGAGTCCGGCGACTTCGCATGGAACAGCGGAATGTTCATCTTCTCCGCCGCCTCGTTCCTGAAGGCGGTCGAGGAGTTCGCCCCGGAGGCCGCCGCCGGGCTGGCCACCATCGGAGCGGCCTGGGACGGACCCGAACGGGAAACCGTCCTCGCCGACGTCTACCCGGAACTTCCCCGGATCAGCGTCGACTACGGGATCATGGAACCGGCATCGACCAGCGGACATTTCAACGTCTGCACCGTGCCGATGGGCGTGCAGTGGATCGACGTCGGCAGCTGGCCCAGCTACGGCGAGACCCTCGACGCCGATGCAGACGGCAACCGGACAGGCGGCCCCGCCGAGTTCATGGACTCACGCAACGTCCTCGCCGTCAGCGAGGACCCGGATCATCTGATCGCGACCATCGGCTGCGAGGATCTGGTGATCGTCCATACGCCGGACGCCACCCTGGTCTTCCCACGCGGTCGCGACCAGGACGTCAAGGCGATGGCCGATCGCGCCGCCGGACGCGGCGGATGACATGCGATACCTCGGACTCGATCTCGGCACGAAGCGCACCGGCGTCGCCGTCGGCGACGACGAGACCGGCAGTGCCCTGCCGGTCGCGGTCGTCGATACCCGCGACGAGGCTTCGTTGATGAAGGCGATCGAAAAGCAGATTCACGAACACGGCCCCGACGCCATCGTCGTCGGCCTGCCGCTGAACATGGACGGAACCGAGGGGAAACCCGCCGAAGCGGCGAAGGCTCTGGCCGATCGGATCTCCATGCACACCCGTCTCGATGTCCACGTGCAGGATGAACGACTGACTTCGGATGCGGCCCGGCGAAGACTCGCCGAGACCGGATCGACGCGGGGACGTCGCGACGACGCGATCGCCGCGGCGATCATCCTCGAGGAGTTTCTCGGCGGCCAACCATGAGCACTCTTCTTTCCGCCCGCGACCTGGGCAAGTCATTTCCGGCCAACATGCTCTTCGAAGGCGTCGCCATGCACGTCGAGTCGGGCGATCGCATCGGACTGATCGGACCCAACGGCGCCGGAAAGACGACGTTGATGAAGATTCTCGCCGGTCTCGAGGACTCCGACGAGGGGGAGATCACCCGACGGCGGGGCCTGAGGATGGCCTACCTCAAGCAGGACGACCTCTATCCGGAAGACGCCACCGCGATGTCGGCCGTGCTCGAGGTGCTGCAAGCCGACGTGAAGGACGACCGCGACGATCCCGAGACGCGTGCGGCGATCTCCCTGTCGAAGCTCGGTTTCGAAGATCCGGACCGACTCGTTTCCGAATTGTCCGGAGGCTGGCGGAAGCGACTGTCGCTGGCCTGCGCCCTCGCGCAGGATCCCGAGGTGCTGCTGCTCGACGAGCCCACCAACCATCTCGATCTCGAGGGCGTGCTCTGGCTGGAGCAGTTCGTCCAGCAATCGGCGACCACGATGGCGATGCTCTTCGTGACGCACGACCGGATGTTCCTCGAGAACACCGCGAGTCGGATCATCGAGCTGTCGCCGGCCTACCCCGGAGGCACCTTCAAGGCCGAAGGCGACTACAGCGAATTCCTCCGCCGCAAGGATGCCTTTCTCGAGGCCCAGGCCGCCGCGCAGTCGGCGCTTGCGAACAAGGTCCGACGCGACACCGCCTGGCTTCGCCAGGGCATCCAGGGACGGCAGACCAGAAACAAGACGCAGGTGGTCGCCGCCTCGGAACGACGGGACGAACTGAAGCAGACCCGGACCCGGAACGAAGCACCGACCAAGACGACCAGCATCGACTTCCAGGCCACGGAGCGGAAGACGAAGAAGCTGCTCGCGATGCACAGTGTCAGCAAGTCGATGGGAACGAAGCCGCTGTTCGATTCGCTCGATCTGGTCCTGACGCCGGGACAGCGCATCGGTCTGGTCGGCGTCAACGGAGCCGGCAAGACCACGCTTCTTCGGCTGATGAACGGGGAACTCGAGCCCGACACCGGCACGATCAAGCGTGCCCCCGAACTCCGCATCGTCACCTTCAGTCAGCATCGAGGCACACTGGTCCCGACGCAGACGCTCCAGGAGGCGCTGTGCCCGGTCGGCGACATGGTCGACTACCGGGGCAAGCAGGTGCACGTCACCGGATGGGCCCGCCGATTCCTCTTCGAGCCCGAACAGCTCTCGACCGTCGTGAGCAATCTGTCCGGTGGAGAGCAGGCTCGCGTGCTGATTGCGAACCTGATGCTCGAACCCGCCGACATCCTGCTGCTCGATGAACCGACCAACGATCTCGACATTCCGTCCCTGGAAGTGCTCGAGCAGGCGCTCATGGAGTTCCCCGGGGCTCTGGTGCTGGTGACCCACGACCGCTTCATGCTCGAACGCCTCGCGACCGAATACATCGGCCTGGACGATTCGGGCGGCGCCCGGAGCTTCCAGACCCACCAGGCCTGGATGACCGCCCGCAAGAAGGCGGCCAAGGAGGCGAAGCGCAAGGCGGGTGATGCACGCAGGAAATCGGCATCCTCGAAACCGACGGGATCGGCCAGAAAGCTCAGCTGGGACGAACGCAAGGAATACGAGTCGATGGAGGCGACGATTCTGGAAGCCGAGTCCGAAGTGGAACGACTCGAAGCGGTGGTCGCCGATCCCGCCCTCGCCGACGACCACATCCGCTCGAAGAACACCTACGAATCGCTTTCGAACGCCCAGTCGCTGGTCAAGGAGCTCTACGCACGGTGGGTCGTGCTGGAGAAGATCGCGCAGGGCCAGACCGACTGATCAGTCCTCGAACGGTTCGGCTTCCTGTTCCGGCGTGGTCGGACAGAGATACCATCTCGTCGTACCTTCCTCCGACTTCAACCTGGTGACCGGCGACGAGTCATCCGACTCGTCGAGCGTCTGCAGCCGCGACTGGACGCCGTCCCCCATGGCGAGCAGGGCGATGAAGTTGCTGCGGTTGATCCGCTGCACGGGAACCTGGACCTCGGATTCGGGCACCTCTTCACCGATCACTCCGACATGCCCGTCCGCCCTGACATCGAGGAGGGCGTAATCGAAGGATGGACCTTCGATGCGTTCGTCCGCACCGTGGAGGTTCGCCTCCGGGATGCCGGAATGCGGCACCAGGATGTCGCGCAGACGCAGATAGCAGTCGTCGGTGCTGGAGTCGTTCAGAAGCCAGCAGTGCGTCTGGGCCCAGGGGAAGCTGCGGACTCCGGGGTCGTACATCATTCGTTCCATGTACCGGGCGATGCGGTCGGTCCATGCAATGGCCAGATGGAACTCGTCCCGCCGGCGGATCCGGCCGGTCGCTTCGATCAGCAGTTCCGCCGACATGAAGTCGAGCAGTTCGTCGGCGGAATCCCGTGCGGCGATCTGGCCCCACAGGCGTGGCAACGACTGGGCATCGGGCTCCTGAATCTCGTAGGGGCCGCTATTCGGTTCCGACTCGCACATCACTCCGCCTCCAGGCATTCAAACCATGATCGGTCCAGATCAGCCCCTAGAATAGAGTCATGAACCGATTTCGACATATCGCCCTTCCATGCCTCGCATGCATCGTCGCCGCTGGTGCGACGAATGCCGCCGTGGACACCGAAAATCCGGCCAGGCAGTATCAGCCCACGGAGCCGCTCGACGAGCGGATCGATCCGTCGAAGATCACCGAAGGAGACGTGCCGCCACTGCCGACATCCATCATCGCACCCATGCCTCCGACATTCCGCATCGCGATGGAAGCGGAATCGGCCCCCGTGGACGCCGACACCTGGATCCGGACCGTCGCAAGCATCGACCGGGGGCTCGACTTCCTGCGTTCGCGACAGTCCCCCGGAGGGTTCTGGATGATCCAGACCGAAACACCACCCACCGACGAACCGGAACAGGTGACCCCGGTCGCCGCGGCGGTCACCGCCATGGGACTCCAGTCGTTCGCGCAGCGTGGTCTGGATCCAGATGTCGATCCCACCTTGTCGAAGGCGGTGATCGCGATCATGGGAAGCCGCGACCAGAAGGAACTGCTTGCGAATCCGCTCGCGAACTACATCCAGTCCGCCATGGTCAGCGGCCTGGCCAGCCTCGAGGACGATCGGTTCCGGGAAGCCGTGACCGACGGCGTCCAGTCGCTCACGCGTCAGCAATGGAATGGAGAGGAGGGAATCGCCATGCGCGCCGACTGGTTCGGTGGCGCCGGCTACGGCAATCGCGGCCGGCCGGATCTCTCGAACACCCAGTCGATGCTGCAGGCCCTCCATGATTCAGGCATGAGCCCGGACGAACCGGCATTCCAGGAAGCCGTCGTCTTCCTGAGCCGAACGCAGAATCTCCAGTCCGTGAACGACGCCACATGGGCGGGCGACGACGGAGGCTTCGTCTACACCCCGGCGAACGGCGGGGAATCGATGGCATCCCAGCTTGCGGGCGAAGGTCGCTACGGCGAGCTCATTCCCGCAGGCACCCCCCGCAGCCTGCGCAGCTACGGCTCCAT
>MDTG01168944.1_pt1 | contig 13323 bp, 11 predicted proteins | sample 811421 | NCBI WGS metagenome assembly MDTG01 (sample SAMN05326645, study PRJNA326480) | marine metagenome | isolation source: seawater | place: Pacific Ocean: South East | collected 2011 | reverse complement strand
TTTGTGTTTTCAAATAAATGTTAGATGTCAAATTTATGATTAATCTTTAACATAAAACTATCAGTTTTATTGAGCAATTCGCCATTATCAAAACCATAAACTAGCGAAAAACTATATCCTTTGAAATTGTTGATTATAATCTCAAGTAACCCTGATCTTTGAACTAATCCACTTTCAAAAACATATATTTGTTTAATTTTTTTATAGTAATCTTTATCTGGATATATTCCAAAATTTTCTGAATATGTGAAAAGAATCCTGTAGTCTAACTGGTCAAATAATGACCCATAAAAACCAATATGATGAGCTTTTATTCTATTGTTAATAATGTATTGGTTGTTGCTATATCTACCATCATTAGAGCCAAGAGTAAATAGTGGATTTCCAATAATTCTTCCTTTATGCGTCCATCCTGATTGATATAAATAATGATTATAATAATTATCCCAACCATAAGTAGAATCTGACGCTCCATGAGTTCCACTTTGATCCATTGTATTAATATATTCGTATGTGAATTGAGAAATATAAAATGATTTATTTCTATTAATATGCATACCGTACAATCCATCAAATTCGTTAAGAATCCATCTAGCCCCGCTTTCGTCCTCAAAAGGATGCTCTAAGTACAAACTCAATGTTTTGTCTTTATATTTTTTTTTATATAAAAAAGTCCAAGCACCCAAATGATTACCAAGCGAATTATTTTGTTCTTGATTTATACTATTTTTACCACCAGCCCTAGCAAAAACTACTTTAAAAAAATCACTTATTCCGGAAGGTTGCTGTCCGTGAAGAATTGTTTCACCTGCCCATATTGCCATGTGATCTAACGCTATTACTAGATGTGATTTTTCGGAAATTTCTTTTTTAAGACTTAACGACTTTTCATGTAAAAATGGATTTTTAATATACTCGGGACTATAAATCCATCCGTGCGAAATTTTAAATAAGTACTGAAATTTAAAATTAAGAAAGCTCATATCTTTATAATTATTAGTTCCAAATGAAAATTTTGGGATCGGCGAGGAGTTTGAGCTTTCTACAAATGAGCCACTAGAAAGATTATTAAATTTTAAATTATTCGATTTTTTACCTATCTGAAAGTATATGTTATTATTATTGACAGAAAAATACGCTTGATTTAGAAATTGTTTATTAATTTGACTTTGGAGTATAACTGCCTCTATACCATAATTATATGTTGTTAGCTTTTCAGCTACTTTAAAGCTAACAACTGAACTATTAGTATATAATCCGTCGTTATTTGAAATAAGCCAAAACGGCTCTTTTTTATTTTGTAAAAGATGAATGGTAAAATCGACTAACTGAGAATAAAGATTTGAGGATAATAAAATAGTGAAAATATATATTAATTGTTTTGAGTGAAGAGTGAGCATTCGTGATTAGTTATAATTTGTGAATGATCTTTGATAATGCTTCATTCAGCAGATTCTCTTTAATCATTGAGGACTTGATATAGTCATAACCATTTTTTCCGTGCTCTTCAACTTTGTTTTTATTATTCAAGTAGTATAGTATTGTGTCTGTAATCAAATGGGGGTTTTCAGGCTCAATAACCTTTCCAGCTTTGATGTTTTTAATAATTTTACCTGCGTCGCCTGTGTTGCAAATAACTGGACGACCACACGCCATATATTCAAACATTTTTGATGGCAATGCAGTCTCAAATAGCTTATCTTTTTTTAGCGGCACAAGACATAAAGAAGATTTTTTAATCATTGTAATTAGTCTCTTTCGATCAATTGCTTGATGAAAACTAATATTTTTTAATTTTTTAATTTTAACATCAGCAATCAATTCCTTCCTACTTACTCCATCCCCAATCATAATAAATTTTACAGGATAGCTTTTAAGCATTTCTGCTGATTTTATAATCGTATTTAGCGATTGCGCTAAGCCAAAGTTTCCACTATAAATAACAGTAAAAAGCTCATTTTTCTCTGTCTTATCTGATTCAATTTGCTTTAAAAAAGATTTTGCTATGCCATTTTTTAATATAACTTTTGGCTTATTATTTAACATTAAGTGATTATCAAAGTAATTCTTAAATCCTGGAACAGGCATAATAACTCCGTAAGCATTTTTATAAATTACTGATTCAAGTTTTTTCCCAAAGTAGTAGAAAATACTTTTTTTTCCAGAAACTAAAGAAGCAATTGATTCGGGCCATAAATCTCGAATGTCGATCCAATAATTTTGATTTTTAAACCACTTTAGAAATAATCCAACAAGCCCAACAAAAAGAGGTGGGCTAGATATAATTATAATATCATAGTTTTTAATCCGCATTGAATTAATGATTGCACTAAATGCAAAAGATACATACTGCAAAATTTTTTTTAATGATGTAGCGCGGTTGTTAATCATTACTCCGGAACGAACTATTCTATAATTATTTGATATTAATTCTTCATAATAAAATTTTTTTTTGTAACCTTTATAAATTTTTCCAGATGGATAATTTGGTGTTTGACAAAGGACAGTTACTTTGTAATCTTTATTTAAAAGTATTTCTGTATAATCACCCCACCTAGACGCGGCAGCGCCTACCTCAGGTGGAAAATATTGCGTTATTAAAAACACATGCATTATTTTTTCATTGCATTAATTATTTAATGGAAGTGCTATATAAGAATAATCTGTTGATGGATGATTGGATAAATTTCTCTGATTTTTTCCATTTAAACTCATCATGTAAATTTCCCAATTACCATCTCTATTTGACTGGAAGAGAATATTGTTTCCGTCAGAATAAAACCTTGGATTCCAATCATTATCTGAATTTTTAGTTAAATTTTTCAAATTCTTTGAAGATATTGAATAAATGTAAATTTCCTTATTTCCATCTCTTTCTGAAGTGAACACAATCGATTGGCCATCAGGTGAAAAAATTGGTTCATAATCATCGTATATGTTATTTGTTATTTGTGTTAAATCATCACCATTAATCTTCATGGTAAAAATATTTCTATCTCCACTTCTTTCTGAAGTGAAAACAATCGATTGGCCATCAGGTGCGAAGGAATTACCATGTGATAAAATATCATTAGATTGAATATTTTTTGTTATGTTGATAATATTTTTATCAAGCAATCCAAGGAAAAATATATCCATCTTACCTTTTTCCCAACCTTGATAAATTAAAAATGAGCCATCTGGCGAAAATTGAGGAAATTTTTCATATCCATTAGAATTAGTTAAGTTTTCAACATCAGTTCCATCATCATTCATTAAAAAAATATCATAATTATCGTTTGCAGGAAAGTAAGTTGAATATGCAATCTTATTTTCAGTTGGAGAAAAAACTGGAGTCCAATCATTTTCTAAAGAATTAGTTAGGTTAGTCAAATTATTTCCTCTCCATTGACTGTATCCATCTAACCACTCCAAATTAAGTAAATAAATTTCACGATTTCCATCTCTATCGGAGACAAAAGCAAGCTTATGTCCATCAGCCGAAATTGAAGGATTAAAGTCAATCCACTTATTTTTTGTTAACTGTGTCATCCTGCCATTAAATACATCAGATATAAAGATGTCGTAATTCCACCATCTTCTTGATGAAAATATAATTTGAGGGTCAATATTTTTGTTTATTGATTGGGCAGGATCTTCACAACCATTGAATTGCATTATTATAAAAAAAGTGATTATAAAATTATTTTTCATTTTGTGTTAAAGCAAGTTTATTGTAGACCTTAATCATTTGGCTGACATTGTTTTTCCAATTAAAATTTTTAACAGCATATGTTCTGGCTCCTTTTCCTAGCCTTGTTCTTAATTCTTCGTCTTTGTAAAGATTCATAATTGTATCTGCAAGCTCAGATGGATTATTTTTATTTAAAACAATCCCGGTTTTACCATGTAAATTTACTTCAGTTAGCCCACCGATATTAGATGTTATTGAAGGTATACCATTGGCTGAGGCCTCAACAACAGATACCCCAAAACTTTCTCTTTTTGAAACTGCTACAAAAACTGATAATAAACTATAATTTTCAATAGCAATTTCATGATTTAAATGTCCGGTAAAATAAACACTTTTTTCGATACCCAGTATACATGCTTTTTTCTTCATTTTGTTTAACAAAGTTCCGCCCCCAACGATTAAAAAATCAATTTTTTCTTTATAATCTTTTATGATTATCTTTGCTGCTTCTAAAATATTTTCTACCCCATTGTGATTCTCTATACTCTTAATTGTGCCAACAGTAAAATTTTTATTTTTTTTATTTTTAGGGAAATGTTTTTCTATATCTACTCCAAAGGGAATAACTTTAACATCTTTTCTTTTATAATCCATTTCAATAATTTTTTTCATTGCAAAACTAGTTGAACATAGGATATTTGGATAATGAATTATATGTTTCATAATCCATTTATTAAAAAAATTTTTGTAAGGAAAATGATAAATGTCGCTACCCCAAACTGATAAAATTAACGGTCTAAATCTGCATAACCAGCCAATGAATCCATAGCTTGAAGCATAATGCGCATGGACAACCTCTGGTTTAAAATCTTTTATTGTAGACCTTAATAGTCTTATAGAGCCAAGATACCTAATTTTGCTTATATTAGGTTCTCTTATATTCTTAATTTTAGGTTTTAAATTAGGGGAAATAATTTTTACGTTAAGCTTTTTGTATTTTTTCATATGATTTGAGGTCGGAATAAAAAAACTAAATAATACTAAGTCTATTTTATTTTCCCTAATTGATTGCACCCACCTCATTGTATGCACTGAATTAGCATCTGATAATAACAGCAATTTCATAACAAAAAACCCTTAATAATGGATATTTCTATTGTCATAGTTAATTATAATGTAAAAGAATATATAATTTCTTGTATTGAATCAATATATAAACATTCTAAAGCAAGGCTTAGTTTTGAAGTTATTGTTGTAGATAATAATTCAAAAGATGGTTCGACAAAAAAAATTGAGGACTTATTTCCCAAAGTAACTGTATTAAAAAATAATAAAAATTTTGGCTTTTCATTTGCAGCTAATCAAGGAGTAGAGCTTTCTAGAGGGAATTACATACTGATTTTAAATCCAGATACACTTTTTAATGATGACGTATTAAAAAAATTATACAACGAAGCAAAAAATCAGCAAAATCTTGGGGTTCTAGGTCCTTCACTAGTTTCTGAAAACGGATCAGTTCATCAATCTTTTTGGCGAGATCCAAATATACTTACAACGATTTTAAGTATTTTTCATTTAGACTTTTTAAATATTTATAAAAATTATAATAATGTAACATTTGAGAAAAGTAAAACAGTTGACACTATTTCTGGAGGGGCATTTTTTTTAAAAAAAGATCTTTTTGTCAAACTAGGAGGTTTCAATGATGCGCTTTTTTGGATGGAAGATATAGATTTTTGTAAAAGAGTGCGGCAAAAGAATTATAATGTAATATATTTTTCTAAAGCAAAAATAATTCATTTTATAGGCAAAAGTTCCGAGAAGAACTTGAAGGTTTCGATATCAAATCAATTAATTAGTAAAATTAAATTTTACAAAATACATGGGGGAAAGCTTAGTGTTTCATTTATATTGATTGCTGTTATTATTATTTCAACTTTGAAATCAATCATTTTTCTACTTCTTTTCCCCTTTTCACAAAATTTCAAAAGAAAGTTTTTAGCCTATAGATATACACTGGTAAAAGTTGTAATAAATTTTAAATCATATTATTAACTTTTTTTGATAATGAGATAACTGATATTGAAAAGCCAAATATTATCCACATTGGAAAAAAGTAAACTGTTGAACTTGAAGCAATTGCAGATGGAATTAAACCAAACAAAGATAAAAACAGAGATTCGCTATAATATTTCATATCGCTGTCAACTATTTTCCTAGATATAATAAATAGATTATATATCATTGATGTGATTAAAGAAATTATTATTGCTGCTGCAACTACTCCGCCTTCAACAAGGATTTCAATCCAAAAGTTATGCATTGAAGTAAATCTACCAGCTACTGGTCCTATTTTTTCTTGATTTGCAACTGATCCACCAGCGCCTAACCCTAATCCATATGTCCTGCTAAACGCCAATAGTCCATTCTCTGTCAACTCTCTACGCCATTTCAAAGAGCCACTCACGTCAATTTCGCCAGTCAAATAAAGAGTTGCCGCTTCTAGGGAGTTTGCAAGCTCGTTTATTCTAGGGTTTTCATTTTCTTTTAAAAATGAAATACTAAAAAAAAAGGTGGATGATAGTATACAAACCACCATAAGGGTTCCTAATTTTTTTTTAATCGCAAATAAATATAGAAAAAAAATCAAAATTAAACCCATGAACACAGCTCTCGAAGCTGTCATAATAACGATTAGTGTGATTATAATTGGACCACAAAGTTTAATTAAATTATTTTTGCAACACAAAAAGAATGGCAGGGAAATAGCCATGCATAACGCAAGATCGTTTGTATTCCAATGAAAGCCAGTAGGAGGACTAATCCTTGTTAAATTATAAATATTATCAAAAGCGGAATAATTTATTGGGTCTTTTCCAAAATGAGTTGCCAATTTAGAGTATGATGATATTGGCATTCGAAAAGCCGTGAATGACTCAAGCAATGCAATTATTATTTCAATAAATATAAAAAATGATGCAACTCTATATATTCTATTTAAATGAGATAGGCTTTTTCCTAAATAAACAATGCTGATTATTAGTGAAATTCCACAAAAAAGATAAAAAATATATTTTAAACCAAGCTCTAGGCTTGGAGCCCACAAGAGAGAGATTGCATACCAAGCTATTATAATCAAAAATGATCGAACATACTTACTGGTCAAAATTTTAAAATTAAATTTAAATGATTTTTTTTTTATTTTATATAACGACATAAAGGATATAAAAATAAGAATTATATGGAATAAATAGAGATTTCCGTAACTAACCGCTACTCCCAATATTCCTGAACCTATAAACGAAAGAATTAATGCGCTAAAATTAAGCTTCATCGATTTATTTGCATTTTCATCTTTAATTATCATACGAATTTCTATTTTTTAAGTTCTTTTCGTATTAAATACAGCTTACAAACTTCCATTAAAGATATAGAAATAGGTACAGCATATATCAAAAGTTTTGGAGTTAAGACCACTAAAATTAAAATGCCTATAGCGTTACTGACGATAGACAATTGGGAGAGTTTTTTTTCTTTTCCCAAAACAATCATCCACTGGTTTCCCCAAATATAACTAAATATATTTAAGGGGAGTAGAAAACCAAAAGCCTTTAAATAGCTACTGGCATCAATAAAGCTTTTACCTAGTATAAGATGAATTATTTGTGCTGAAAAAAACCAAATTATAAAGAAAAAAATTAATCCAATTAAAAATAAACAAAAATTATAGAATTTAATTTTCTTTAATGAGTTTGATTGGTTTATTGAAAATTCCCTTACTAAAAAAGGGAAAAAAGATTCAAATAAAGGAGTGAAGAGAGTATTAAAACCCCTATGAATTTTAGCTACACCGTAATAAAGACCAACATAAAATGGACCAGTCATGTAGCTCAGAATTATAATACCCATGTTGTTAAAAAAAGTGGGTAGAAAAACTATTATAAAATTATAAAATGAAGATTTGATTATTGGTGAAACTACTTTAAAACTATAAAACTTAATTCTTCCTATTTCTTTTATCATGAAAAATATCTGAATTAAAGAAATGGATAAACTTGATAAGGCCATTAATGTTAAATATACCCATACATCATTTGATGATTTAATTAACAAAAATGCTATTATTAAGGCTAGTAAACGAAACACTGTCTTTGTCAAAACTATGATTTTAAATTTTTGTTTCCCCTTAAAATACCATGTTGGAGTAAAACTCTGAAAAATTGAGTCAAATGTTACAATAAATAGCAAATAGGGCTTTGCAATAAATACTGGGTGAATTAAAGTAATTAATAAAGTTATAATTAATAAAATTGGTACTAAGAAAATTTTAAAGGTAAATAGTTGTCCAACTAAATAGCTGTCTTTTTTAGCGCTCTCATTTTCAGCAAAAGATTTGGTTGCAGATATTGTAAAACCAAATTCTTGAATTACTAAAAATAAGACACCAATTGATTGAGCTAGACCAATTTCACCAATAAATTTTGGCCCAAAAATTCTAGCTATAAACGGAACTAAAAGAAGTAAGAGTATTGAATCAAAAAAATTAGAAATATAAAGATAAGCTGAATTTTTTAATAATGGATGTCTGATCTTCCTAAAAGTTTTATCTAACAAAATCTTTTACGATAAATATGATTTAATTGAATCAAAAATTATTGTGCTTGAGCTACCTTCACCATATAAATTAGTAGAAAAGTCACACTCTTTATTCATTAATGATTCAAGATTTACGGCAATAGATTCCGGCTCTGACAAAATGTTAAATCCGCCCCTTGTTAGCTCAGTCCACTCTGTCTCTGAACGTACAGTTAAGCATTTTTTTCTTGCAAAGTATGCTTCTTTTTGAAGACCGCCACTATCAGTTATAACTAACTCACAATCATCTAATGATTTTAGTAGTGCTAAGTATCCCATCGGTTCAATAAAATCTATTTTTGATTTTATATTAAATTCATTCAAAACATTTCTTGTGTGTGGGTGTAATGGCATCAATATTTTTATCTGCTCATTAATCAAATCAAGATTTGAAAAAATAGTGGCCAGTCTTTGCTTAGAATCTAGGTTTTCTTTTCGATGGATAGTTGTCAATATATATTTCCCAGAAAAAAATCGATTATAATTTGGAATGTATTTTTTAAAATTCAAGTAACAATCAAACATAATGTCTCCTGACAATACTACCCCATTTTGAATTTTTTCTTTTTTTAGATTATTAATAGCGGTGGGAGTTGGGCAAAATAATAAAGAGGATAAATGATCGGTAATAATTCTATTTATTTCTTCAGGCATTAACCTATTCCAACTCCTCAGTCCTGATTCCACATGAAATATTGGTAAACAAAATTTAGAGCCAGCTACAGCACCAGCTAATGTTGAATTGGTATCACCGTAAACTAATACAGCGCTTATTTTTTCCTTTAAAAAAATTTTCTCGATTTTTTTAATCATCTTATTTATCATTTTTTCGTTTGAAAAATGGTTAATATTTAGATTATAATCAGGAGTAGCTAATTTCATTTCTTCAAAAAAAATTCTAGACATATTTTCGTCATAATGCTGTCCAGTATGGATGATTAGCTCATTGAAATATTTACTAGATGCTATAATTTTTGATAAAGGTGATGATTTGATAAATTGAGGACGCGCTCCAATAATTGTTGCTATATTTTTAATCATTGCAAATAAAGAACTCGATTGTTTTTAAGCTGGTATTTTCCGCAAGAACTTAAATTATTACTACTAAATTCAAGCCTAGCTCCTTTTTTGTCTACCCACCCAATAATTTTACCTGGATTTCCAACTATCAAAGCAAAATCTGGGACATCTCTCACAACTACAGAACCAGCTCCTATTAAAGCATACATCCCAATAGTATTTCCACATACTATTGTAGCATTTGCACCAATAGTAGCAGATTTTTTTACCAAAGTTTTTGAGTAAAATTCTGAACCTCTTTGTGGAAACTCAGATCGTGGAAATAATATATTTGTAAAAACCATTGAAGGACCGCAAAATACATAATCTTCTAGTTCAACCCCTTCATAGATTGAAACATTGTTTTGAATTTTTACCCCGTTTCCAATAATTACACTATTTCCGACGTTTACATTTTGCCCAAGAGAGCAGTTTTTGCCTATCTGAACATCTGATTGTACATGTGAAAAGTGCCATATTTTAGTACCTGAACCGATCTGAACGTTTTTATCAACAATAGATGTTTTATGCAAAAAAAAATTTTTGTCATTCATGATAATACTCCAATAAAAACTAATATTTTATTATTTTCATCATATATGATGAAAAAAAACCAAACAATGCAAATAAAAATAAAAATAAAACTCTTCTTGGTGAGCTGTTTTTGGTTGCTGGAACAGCAAAATCAAGGATATGAAGTATTGGTGACTGCCTAACCTCCTCGATTCTAGCTAATTCAAGTTGTTGCTGAAGAGTCAGGAAGACCTCTTTTTTTGCTTCAACATTTCTAAAGTATCTTGAAAAAACCATAAACAGTTCTGGTGAGTCTTCATAACCCCTATTTCTTTCTTTAAAGGTTTTTAATTCAAGCTCAGCAGATTCTAATTCTTTTTTTACAATTAGTAACCTATCGGAAATAAATACTTTTTCTTTCGTTGATTGCGCTGAATTTTCTTTTTGAATGTAGTTCTGAACTTGAGATCCGATAAAATTTGCTACTTCAGCTGAAATGATTGGATCACTAAAAGTTGTTTTTATTCTTATTAGCCCTGTCCTAGGATCTTCATTAACTGAGATGTGTTTTTTAAGCTTTTTCATTGCTATTTCTACTACTCTCAACGAATCATATGTGTTATCATTCCCCGAGACTCTCTCTTCTTTGATTCGCCAAAGATCTTTAAGATAAATGCTGTTGCCATTTATTGAATTCCATTTATTTTTTAAAAGGGAGCTTGCGATCAACCTGGACTCAACTAAATCTGGTATATTAAAACTTTGATCATTTTCAAGATTTTTAATACCAAAATTAAGTGCAAATGACTGTATTTGGCTTAAACTGCTCATTGAATCATTTTTTGCAGGATAGAGTGATATTTCTGAATCATAATATTTTGTAAAAAAAAAGGATGTGCAATAACCAATAATCATTGAAATCACTGTTGTTAGAAAAATTGTTTTTGATCCTTTAATTAAAATGTCAAAAAGAACTTTAAAATCTATATAATTTTCATCGATGATTTTTGGTTTTGAAACTGGCTTATTAAAATCAATAAATTCAGGAAATGCCTTTTCTAAACGATTTAAAACCTCTGTATTTATTGCTGTGTGCCCTTTTTCATAATTTATTAAAGTAGCTCTTGAAACTTGCATTTTTTCTGCTAAATCTTCCTGCCTTATATTATTTAAAAGCCTAAACTGTTTAATTTTCTTTGAAAGATTTTGGATGCTATTGTCCAGATGTTTGGTTCGCTAAAATAGCTATTGATAATAAAGTTGTTGCAATGTTTCCTGCTTGACCTGCAACAATTGCGAAAGCTTCCCACCCTTGTGGTCCTCTTGAAAATCCAGAGAGAGCTCTTGGCATGACAAATATTGTAGATCCCTCAATAATTTTAGGTTTTGACCATCGCGAATAAGGCCTTGAAACACCGTTTGGATAAACAACATAAATATCTCTTTGTTCTGCAAAAGCACTAAAGCCTCCAGCTTTTTGCAAATATTTTTTTATACTATGCTTTCTGTTATAACTAAAATATCCTGGAGAGTTAACTTCTCCTTTAACTTGAACAAGTCCGGTCTTTTTTAAGACATTTAAACTATCATTGTGGTTTAGTGTAAATGAATCATTATCCCAAGCTATTTTTAACGAATCTCTAAAAATCTCAACACCGTTTTGAAGCGCGTTATCTGTATATCCTCCAGACATATTCATCAGTTCTTTCAAAGTGGTTGAATTATTTATAGGATAAGTACCAGGACTACTTATTTCTCCTGTAATTTTAACTGATCCAGTAGGTTTAAAATATTTTTTAGGAGAAAAGGTTAAATGATCACCACTTTTTAATTTAAAAGTACTTTGCTTGTAATAATTTATAGTGATCGATTCTATTTTGCTTCCATTAGAGTTTTTTCTAAAAACTTTAACTTTTGATAAATCAATTGTATTAAAAAAATCTTCATATTTTGAACTACTTGTTGATTCAAATAGTGTTTTAATAGACATATTTTTTTGATAGGGATATTTTCCAGGGTTTTTAATTTGACCATCAGCTAAAACGTAGGGATCTATTTTATCAGCAATCGGTATATGAATACTGTCTCCACTGATTAATTCAAAATTGCCCATATTGCTTCTATTGACTAAAAACGCTCTAATAAAACTATCCTCGTATCTGTAAAGAAAAAAAGAGGGCATTGATCTTGTATCAAATCCGGAGGAGTACTTTACAAGGTCATTTATTGTCTCATTTGGTTTCAACTCAAAATACCCAGGACTTCTTACTCTTCCAGAAATAACCATGGTTGAAGTGCGAGGTGGTATGAAAACTACATCCTGATCAATGAGTCTAATGTCAGATGTCTTTTTCCCAAGAAAAATATAATCATAAAGATCAATAGTGGTTAAAAGTTTATTTTCCCGAAAAATTTGTATATTTCTCAAAGAACCTGTACTCTTAACACCTCCAGACTGAATAAGGCCAGAAATAACATTGGAAAAAGGGTGTATTAAATGTACGCCTGGAATATTTACTGAACCTACAAAGTGTACATTCAAGGATTTTAACTCACCAACAGAAACATCAATAAAAGATTTCGGAGAAGACCCAATGAGAGTAGAATATTTCTTAGAGTACCTAGACAATACATAGGATTTGGCACTATTAAGGGACTTGCCTCCTAAATTCATTAATCCAATGTCCTTGATAAACAATTGTCCCTCTCGATTAATTTTTTCAAAATCATAAGATTCAACTTCACCCCATAAAGAAATAATGATTTCATCACCAGGTCCAAGTATATAATCTGAAGGCAAAGGTAGGTTTTGCCAAAAAGGAATGGAATCCCTTTTGGTAAATATATCATAACCGGCAAATGGTAATTTCTCCACGGTGTCTTTTATTGAATTTAGTTCATCCAATAGCCTTTGTGTGTTTACTAGTAAAGATTGTACATCTTTTCTGGAATAGATAAGTTTATCAGGAAGTGCAGCGCTGTTCGCATTATTTTCAGCCTCTCGAACGCTTCTAGGTTTTTGCATTTCTTGTCGATTAAGTGCTTTCTCATACTCTTTTTTCAATCTTTCAATCTCTCCCAAGGTTTGAGAGTATAAAAATTGATTAAATAAAAAAACACAAAAAACAATATTAAATATCTTAAACATATCTAATATTAATAATATTTGACATAATGTCAAATATATTCAAATAAATGTCAATAGATTGATATTTAATATGAAAAATAATTTTAACATGATGTTAAACTTATAAAATTCTGTAGTCTAGAGATAATAGCAATGAATAGGTTCTTTGAATTGATTCAGGGTTATAAGTATTTGTCCATATACTGTTGTTATTATCAACAAAATTATAATGCTCATAATATTCATTCTCATATTTTATATGAAGAAACAAATCTTTTAACTTAACTGTGGTAGAAATTCCGCTTTCAAACTTTAC
>MDTG01230098.1_pt1 | contig 13324 bp, 14 predicted proteins | sample 811421 | NCBI WGS metagenome assembly MDTG01 (sample SAMN05326645, study PRJNA326480) | marine metagenome | isolation source: seawater | place: Pacific Ocean: South East | collected 2011 | reverse complement strand
GCAGTATTTGCATGTAGTAACAACCCTAATTCTTAAAAATTAGGGTTGTTAATATGGTTATTTATTGAAGATTTCTTTAAGCGCTTTTGCAGGCAAAAATTTCACTTTTTGAGAGGCAGCAATCTGGATTTGTTCACCTGTTCTCGGATTTCGTCCAATTCTTGCCTTTCTTTTTGCAACTTTATAAGTACCAAAACCTGCGATTTTAACTGAATCGTCATTTTTTAATGCATCCAGTATTGTGTTGGTAATAGTATCAAAAGTTCGCTCTGCATCAGCTTTACTTTGGTTTAAAGAACCAGCCAATTTAGCCACTAGTTGTTTTTTGTTCATTTTAGCTCCGGTTTAAACATATAATTATACTTAACAAAATCCTTTATAATTCAAGCTTTTTTTTAGTGTTAAATAAAAAATATTATACTAGATATTGTGCTTTAAAAGTGTTGAATTTGCTTGTTTTTTTATATTTAAAAAAAACCCTAAAATAAGCCTAAATCTTTTAAATCATTAAAAGTCGCAAAAAACATTAAAAATAATAGTAAAAACATCCCGATTCGAAAAAAACTCTCTTGAGTTTTCTTGCTCAGTGGTTTGCCCTGAACTTTTTCAAATGCGTAAAACATGAGATGACCACCGTCTAGGAGTGGTATTGGAAATAAATTAATTAATCCCAAACTTATAGAAATATAAGCCAAAATACTTAAAAATGGTACAATTCCAAATTCTGCGACCTGACCAGTTATTTTAGCAATTCTAATTGGACCTCCAAGTTGGGAGCTATCACCTTTACCAACCACAATCGAGCCTAAATATTTTAGCGAAGAAACTGAAACGAAGTATATCTCATTCAATGAATAATAAATTGCTTTCGCTGGTCCTAGTTTTACATGATTAACTTTGTCGTTATAAGGAGATAGCTGTATACCAACAATTCGTTTTTTCATTTTGTTACCAAGACCATCATCACCATCAACAACTTTTGGTTCAACTTTTAATATTAATTCCTTTTCAGATCTAGAAACCTTAAAATTTATGAATTGAGTTGTAGATAAAGTAATATATTTTGATACATCCAATATACTTTTAACTTCCTGATTATCAATTTCTATAATTATGTCGTTTTGCTCTAACCCAGCAATTTCGGCAGGGCTATCTTTTTGAACCTGACTAATTACTGCCGGTGTAAAATCTTTACCAACAAACATATAAATAAATACAAATATAAAAAATGCCAAAATAAAATTAGCTAAAGGACCACCAAAAACAATTAAAGATCTTTGATATAAGGGTTTCAGGTTAAAAAGTTTTTTTTTTTCATCCTCTTTATACTTATTTAAAGAGTCATTATCATTTTGAGAGAAAACATTTAAATCACCAAAAAATTTTACATATCCACCAAGGGGTATCCAACATAATTTCCATCTAGTTCCAGATTTATCATTCCATCCAAATAATTCTTTTCCAAATCCTATAGAGAAATCTGTTACACCTACTCCATATTTTTTTGCAAAATAGTAATGTCCATATTCATGTACAAACACAACGACTATTAACAACACTAGAAATGGTATGATTATATCAAACATAATTTAATAATAAGCATTTTATTTAAGTTTCCAAGCAATTATTGGTGACAAAGTGGCTACGAAAAAAGATAAAAATAGAAGAGATTGAGATACAAAAGCTGGAAATATATCTATGGGAAAAAGAATACCTACTAAAATAGATTTTGAAAAATCTGGCACGGGAAATAATAAAATTCCTCCAATTAAGCCAACTATTATTGATGTATATGCCTTTTTTTCATTAAATGATTTTGAATAAAATCCAAAGAAAATACTTAAAACCGCGGCACAACAAAATAGATCGGCTAATAAAAACAGATACAGTATGCTTAAACCCTTAGATGCAACTAAGAATGCTATTAATGAAATAAATAAAATGATTTTATTAGAAATTTTTTGATAATTGCCTTTTAGTTTTATTATTTTATTTCCATCTACAATTATTAAGCTTGATATAGCGTTTACAATAGTGTCTATACTACTCACAGTTAAAGAAATTGCTAAAAAAATTATTGTCACAGATAATAATTCTCTTTGATCTCTAAGTAGTAGATTAAAAAATGCAAGGTCCGGAATCACATTTGAGTTTTGAGAAACTGCTACTAATCCAGTAAAACCCATCATGAATACAACTGGGATTATTATTATAAAGGAAATAATTAAACTTTTTTTTAAAACGTAAAAATTTTTCGCTGCATATACCCTTTGCCAATTACCCTGATGAAAGAGGTTTGTTGCCGCCACAGCAATAAAAAAGGTTAGTCCAGCAGTAAAATTTGGTAAGTAATTTGAGCTTAATAGTTCTGGTTTATTTGACTTAATAAATTCAAAACTAAAAATATCGGTATTGAATAATGTTAAGTAAGAGTAAGCGATTAAAAGTAATAATCCAAATATAACAAATTGAATATTGTCAGTAAAAATTGATGCTCTCAATCCTCCATATAAAGTATATAATAAAGAACTTATAATAACTATTAGAGAAGTTATCCAAAGATCTGTCCCTGAAATATAATTTAATAAAATAGATACAGCTGTAACCTCTGCGATTAAAAATATAGTCATGTAGAACATTGAAAGGATTAGAATTAATTTAAAAAGTTTGTTTCCAAAACGTAAACGAATTACTTCTATTAACGATTTACCGTTTGGAAATGTTGTTCTTATTTTTTTCCCGAAATAAATTAGAGCGAATAAAGGAAAAGCGGTTCCTAAAGCGTAACCTATTATAGCCCCGACACCACCCCAAGTTGCAGCTGATGATGGTCCGAATAAGATCCAAGCACCTAGGGCTGAAGCAACTAAGCTAGTTGTTAGTGAAAATGTTCCTATACTTCTGTTTGCCACTAGATAGTTCCCCATACCCTTAAATTTTTTTGAATACAAAATTCCAATTGCTACAAATAATAAACAAATAACCATTGTGAGTATTATTGAATTAAATTGACTTAATAAATTTATTTGATCCATTTATCCCTTTCTGAATTACCGGACAGGTTCATTGGGTTTAATCTCAGTCTTTCGACACCCCGTATTTAAATATTATAAATTTAAAAAAAAATATCAACTAAAAACATACCAGATGTTTAATATGAATAGGTTTTTTTATACCAAATTTATCATTTATTTGATGTTGATGAACATGATGTGAGTGTACAAAAACTGATATATTTTTATTACTTTTGGTTTTTAAAGTATAAATAAAATTTGTACCTTTAAACTTTTTATCTATCACGTCCAATTGTAAACTACTCTTGTCATCATGCTCTAGATCCTCAGGTTGAATTAATAATTTTACCTCTGTGCCAACGTCATGTCTTTTTACAAAATTGCCTTTTATTAAACCTAGATCTTTATTTTCTAATGTATATTCACTCAATACTCTAGCTGGGACCAATACTCCCCTATTTAAAAACCTTACTATATCGATAGATTTTGGTGAATGGTAAACATTGTAAGGATCATCAAATTGTGTCAATTTTCCATTTAAAATTACCCCACATTTATCAGCTAAATAAAATGCTTCATTTGAGTCATGAGTTACTACTATTGTAGTAATCTTGTATTGCTTTAAAATTTGCTTTAACTTTATTTGTATTTCTTCTTTAAAATTTTCATCAATGTTGGACAAAGGTTCGTCTAAAAGTAATAAATCAGGGTTTGAAACTAGAGATCTTGCTAGGGAAGCTCTTTGCGCCTCTCCTGCGCTAATCTGATGAGGATATTTGTGAAGCAGACTTCCAATATTTAACAATTTTATTATTTTTTTTGGTTCTATTCTTTTGTTTTTACTTTTTCTTTCAGTGCCAAAATAAATATTTTTTTCAATCGTATAATGGGGAAATAAGGAGTTTTCTTGAAACGCAAGCGATACATTACGATTTTCAGGTTCAATATTTATTTTTAAAGATGAAATAACTTTATTTTTTATTTTAATAACACCTTTATTTATTTTTTCTAAACCTGCAATAGATCTAAGGATAGTAGTTTTTCCGATACCTGATGGGCCAAGAAGACAAATAATGTCACCTTTATTTTTAATATTAAAAGTTACATTTTTGACTTTAACTGAATTTCCAACTTTAAAGTCTGCGTTTTTAATTTCAAAAAAGTTTTTACTCATAATTATCAGATAGAATATATCTTGATATTATAGCAATAAAAAGACTTGCGATTAAAACTAAAAACAAAGATGGAACGGCAGAAGCTTCTAGTAAGTCTTGCGATGCATAAATATATGCTGTGGTTGCAAATGTTTCAAAATTAAAAGGTCTTAAAATTAGTGTAATTGGTAATTCCCTTATTATCTCTAGTGATACTAAGATCCCTACAAATAAAATTGAGCTCTTTAAATAAGGAACATGAATTTTGAAAAATGTTTTAGATTTTGAGTATCCTGCTAAGTAAGCACTTTCATCAACAGATTTATTTAACTTTTCATAACTTGATTTTAAACCATTACATGAAAGAGAGTAAAATCTTACAAAGTACGCTAATACTAATCCTAAAATAGAACCTATAAATACCTTTTTAATAGAAGGAAGATCAAAAAAATTTATTATTGTATTATCAAACCATGCAATAAAAGTTATATATGCTACAGCAAGAATTATTCCTGGTAAAGCGTATCCAGAAATCGAAATTGTAGTTAGATAATTTAAAAATTTACTTTTTGTAACTCTATTTCCATAATTACATATAAATGAAAAAATAATTAGAAAAAATGATGAAATAGATACAAGCAAAATCGTATTGATTAATAAACTTGAAATATCCAAGTCAAAAAAATTTTTTGGGTAAATAATAGTCCAATAGAGCATCTGTCCAACTGGAAAAATAAAACTTAAAAAAAAAATAAAAAAACAAAATAAAAAAGCAAATAAAGAATATAAACCTGATAAAGATATTTTTTGTTTCTTTTTAATTCCACCTTGTAATGGAGAATGATATTTTGCATTTTTTCGCGATAGATTTTCTAAAATTAAAAGTGCAAAAATAAATATTAATAAATAGAAAGATAGCTGATTTGAAAAAGCTAGGTCGTCGAAAGCAAGCCATGAATTATAAATAGCTGTAGTCAAAGTATTTATGCTAAAGAAATCAACAGCTCCAAAGTCTGAAAGAGTTTCCATAGATACAAGAGATAACCCTGCGACAATTGCTGGGCGTGCCGAAGGTAAAACAATTTTAAAAAAAGATTTTATTTTTGAAAAACCTAAGTTTTGACCAAGTTCAATTAAATTTTGTGACTGAAAATAAAACGATGCTCTTGTAAGTATGTAAACATATGCATAAATAGAAAAAGAAATAGATAATATTGCACCTATCATTCCATCGAATTTTGGTATTTGTGAATTATAATTTCCCTCTCCGAATATAAATTTTATAATTGTAAAAGCTGTACCATAATTTTCAAAAAAGGCTGTTAGAGAATATGCGTAAATATAGGGTGGTACTGCAAAACCTAAAATTAACGCCCATTTAAAAAAATTTACTCCGGGGAATTTATAAAATGATACTATGTACGCACATCCCACACCAATGATAAATGTAATTAATATAACGCCTGCTAATAATGTTACTGAATTTATAATATATTCTGATAAAAAAGTATTTTTCAATAATTCAGCATATTCTCCCGTACTTTGAAAGTAACTCGTAAAAACAGTAATGACTGGAATGATTACTAGAAGGGAAATTATAAAACTACTGATATACCAAATATTAAAACTTTTCATATTATACTCCGCTTTATAACTGAAAGTTTGCGTGCCCACAACAAGGAGACCCACGTTGTGAGCACTTAAAAGAGAAATTAACTAAAAATCAAACACCTTAAGAATTTGCGGAATCTCATTAGGCTTAATTTCAGACAAATTTCTGTTATTTATTTTTCCATTAATTTTTTTACACTCCTCGGCACACGGACTACATGCCACGGAAGAATTATTATAATCAACTTCTTGAATAAATTCTTTTTTATTATTAGTTGTCATATTATTTCCAACCTGCACCTGTCATTGCTGCTACTGCTGCTGCTTGGTTTTTTCCATAATTTACAACTTTAGTTGTAAGATCTTGTTTAAAATCTAATCCCATGTTTACAACTAATTCATGTGGTGAAACACCTGCAATCATAGGATACTCAAAAGTGTTATTTACAATGTGCTCTTGAGCTTCTTTACTTAACAAGAATTCAACTAAAGTAATTGCATTTGACTTATTTGGAGCACCTTTTACTAATCCGGCACAACTAATATTCATGTGTGTTCCTCTACCATCCTGGTTTGGGAAAAAAGGTTTAACTTTTTTAGCAGCTTCTTGTTGTTCAGCACCTTTTTTTCCAGACAACATGAGAGCCAAGTAGTATGTGTTTGCAACTGCTATATCGGCTTCTCCTGCTGCGACTGCCATGATTTGAGCTCTATCATTACCTTTTGGAGTCCTAGCCATATTAGACACAACTCCCTCTGACCAAGCCTCTGTAGCTTTTTTTCCATTATTTTTTATTAATGATGCAACTAGTGACTGGTTATAAATATTATTAGATTTTCTTATAACTAATCTACCTTTCCATTTAGGATCAGCTAAACTTTCATAAGTTAATCCTGCTAACTCAGCACCACTAACTCTTTCTGGAGCAAAATAGACTATTCTTGCTCTTTTTGCTATACCAACCCAACTAGATGTTCTAAAATTTTTTGGTACTGCAGCTTTGATAGTGTCTGATGATAAACCTGATTGCAACATGCCTTTAGCTTTGAAAGCTCCACACCTTCCAGCGTCAGCAGTTATATAAAGATCGGCTGTTCCTCCGCCTTCTTCGATTATTCGTTTTTCTATCGCTCCTGATTTACCAGAGACAACATTTACTTTAATACCAGTCTTTGCTGTAAACTTATCATAAAGTTGAATGTCGCTGTCATAATGTCTTGCACTATAAACATTAACTTCATTAGCAAATGCTGATCCTAGCAATAATGAAATAGTTATTGCCAATAAACTAATTATTCTCATTTTTCTCTCCTTTAATATTAAAATGAATCATATAATTTATAGTTGTAATTGATTATTATTCTCAATGCAAATGATAATTATTATCATATTGTAGCACCCAAAATACTGATGTTTATTAAGTTTTATATATTTAAAATTCCCACTCTTGGATTTTACTAAATAAGAAGTTTCTAAAAGCTGTAATCCTAGCTACATTTTTAAGTGAAGCTGGGTATACAAAATGTGCTTCTGTGATAGGTCCCTCAACGTTGGGTAGTATTTTTACAATATTTGGTTGTTTTACAGCTATGTAATCCGGCAATGCCGCTAATCCTACACCACTTTGTACAGCTAACAATAACCCATAAACACTATTAACCCTCATGCAAGTTTTTCTTTTCTTGTTGTCTTTCATGCCTAACTTCAATGCCCAATCTGGATTATAAACTGGTGAAGGCGCACCTTTCCCAAAAGATACAAACTTATGTTTGTTTAAATCGTTAATACTTTTTGGATATCCATATTTTTCTAAATATTTTGGAGATCCATAGATGTGATAATTTAAATCAATAAGCTTCTTCTGTATGTAATTTAGTTGCTTTGGTCTTCTCATAAATATCCCAATATCAGCCTGCCTTGTACTCAAATCTAGCTCCTTGTTGTCAAATACTAATTCTACTTCAATTTCTGGGTTTAAGTCCATAAACTCTTGAATTCTTGGAGTTAACCAAGTTGTACCGAAACTCATAACCGTTGTTACAACAATTTTACCACTTGGTTTATCTTTTTTATCACTTAGGGTTGTTTCAACCTCTTTTAATTTACTTATTACTTCATGAGCGGTTTTATATACATACTCTCCATTTTCTGTAAGTGTAAGTCCTCTTGCGTGTCTTTCAAATAACTTTACTTTTAAATCATCTTCTAAAGCTTGAATTTGTCGACTAATAGCAGACTGACTTAAGTTTAATATTACCGTTGCACTTGTAAAACTTCCAGCCTCTGCAACGGCATGAAATATTTTTAGTTTGTCCCAATCCATTTATTTATTAACGTTAACTAATACTTTGTTTGATAAATTGCCTTCCAGCATGCTTGGAAACGTTTTAAGTAATTCCTCAAGACTTAATTCTTTTATAGCTTTTTCCAAAATTTTAAAATCAATCAGAGAGCTAAACTCACTCCAAACGAATTGCTTTCTTTTTTTACTAATATTTACAGAATCAATTCCCCATAGTTTTACAGCTCTCAGTATAAATGGAAGTACATTTGTATTAAGTTTGTTGCTGCTGGCGTTACCACACATTGCAACTATGCCCTTTGGTTTTGTTTGAGAAATCGCATTTGATAAAATATTTCCTCCTACTGTGTCTACAACACCGTCCCAAGAACCTTTATCTAATAATTTTGGTTCACCCTCAAATTCTTTACGATTTACTACGTTTTTAGCCCCAAGTTCCTTTAAAAAGTTTTCTTTCTCCGGCTTACCTGTTATTGCAGTAACATTTATACCCATTTTTGATAATATCATTACTGCAATCATTCCTACACCTCCAGTTGAACCAGTTACCAGAACATCATTTACTTTACTTTGCAGTAATAGCTCCTCTTTAGCCTTAACTGAAAATACACAAAGTAATGCAGTGAGACCTGCCGTTCCCAAAATCATAGCTTGTTTAGTATTAAGACCCTCGGGACATTTAATTAAAAATTCTTTTTTTACTTTTGCAAATTGTGAATAACCTCCATGAAAAAGTTCACCAACTCTACATCCTGTAAGGATAACTTTATCACCTTCTTTAAATTCTTGATCATTACTCTCTACAACTGTTCCGGAAAAATCAATTCCTGGAATTCTAGGATATTCTTTAACTAATTTTCCACCATTTTTTAAAATCATTGCATCTTTAAAATTTAAATCTGAATAATCTACTCTTACAAGAACGTCACCATCTACTAAAAACGTACTGCTTATCTCTCTAATTTCTCTTGTAAAGTTTTCATTTTGATTATCTATTACAATAGCTTTAAAATTTTTAGACATCTTTAGTTTATTTAATATTATTTAGCGATGAATCGCAAATATCTATTTTGATAACTTAAATCTTCTTTAAATTGACCTAGGTAGTAATTTGTAACGGTTGTTGCCTGCTCTTTTTTAATTCCTCTCATAGTCATGCACTGGTGAGTTGAGTCTATAGTTACTGCAACACCCTTCGCATCTAAGGAGTCCATTAATGTACTTGCTATTTGCATTGTTAATCTCTCTTGCGTTTGTAGTCTTTTTGAAAAAACTTCAACAACTCTTGCCAATTTACTTAAGCCAACAACTCTTTGTTTTGGAATATATGCAACATGAGCCACTCCAATTATTGGAGCCATATGATGTTCACAATGGCTTTGTACAGAAATATTTTTCTGCACCACCATATCATCATATCCATTTACATCGCCGAAAGTTTTATCTAATATTTTATGAGGATCTTCTTGATAGCCTTTAAAATATTCCCTAAATGCTTTGGTCACACGTTTAGGGGTCTCTATTAAACCTTCTCTAGATGGGTCTTCACCAATCCATTTTAAAATTTTTACAAAAGCCTCTTCAGCTTCTTTATCTGTTATCTTCGAATTTTCTTGAAAATTAACTATTTTGTTTTTTTCAGATTTCATCATAAAGTTTATATATATAATTTCATAATTTTAAAATATTTAATATATTACCAAATGTGCTATGAAAGCTTACTTATGTTTAAAAAAAGAGAAAATGTCGTTGAAATTGAGGAAGGAAACCTATTATCCCCAAAATTTGATAATGACGGATTAATACCAGTTGTGACAACTTGCGCTAATACTAAAGATGTTTTAATGCATGGATATATGAATGTGGAAGCATTAAAATTATCTATTGAAACAAAAGAAGCTCATTATTGGAGTAGGTCAAGAAAAGAAATTTGGCATAAGGGGAAAACAAGTGGATTTGTTCAATTAATAAAAGAACTTAGAATAGATGATGATCAAGATACAATATGGCTAAGTGTCGATATTGGAAATGGATCTAGTTGTCATGTGGGTTACAGATCATGTTTTTACAGATCTATTCCATTAGGCAAAATCGAAAACGGAAGAAATGTTGAAATGAATTTTGAAGAAAAAGAAAAAAAATTTGACCCTAAAAAAGTTTATAAAGATCAGCCAAATCCAACTAAAATATAAATTTTAATATGAAAAATGAAGATTTTAAAATTATTAAAAGGTTCGGACCATCTGTTTTGAAAGTAAGAATTCCAAAAAAAATTTTAAAAAAATTAAATAATTATATTGATAATATAAATAAAAATAAAAAAAAGTATTCTAAACTTAATTATGGTGAAAGTTTAGTTGGAGATGTAACTGAAGAATTTAAATTAGAAAAAAATTTTATAAAGAAGTCTGGATGGGAAAAATTTTTAAAAGATGTATCTGCAAAGTGGATTAAAACTGAAACTGATATGAAAATTGAAAAATTTCAAATTTTGAATTCATGGGTAGTTAGACAATTTCAAAATGAATATAACCCTACCCACTGGCACGGTGGTCATATTTCAGGTGCTGGATTTTTGAAAGTTCCAAAAAGTCTTGGCAGGCATGTGCAAGAAAAAAGAAATAGAGAATACAGAGGTGGTAATCTTCAGTTAATTCATGGCTCAAGAATGTTCTTAAATCATTCAACACTTAACATAAAACCTATTGTAGGAGACTTTTATCTATTTCCTAATTATTTAATGCATAGCGTATTTCCTTTTAAAAATTCCAGTGAGGAAAGACGATCTATATCTTTTAATGCTTTAATTGATAAAAAAATTTATAACGTTTATGGATAATAATAATCAAAAAAATGTTCTTGGAGAAGTTTTAGAGGAATGTTCTATAAATCCTTTAACTGGATGGTATAGAGATGGTTGTTGTAATACTGACGAAAAAGATAGAGGCAATCATACAGTTTGCGCTAAAGTAAATGATGAATTTTTACAGTGGTGCAAAAATGCTGGAAATGACTTAATTACACCACATCCCGAATATGGATTTCCAGGACTAAAAGATGGGGATAAATGGTGTGTATGCGCGAGTTGGTATGCTAGAGCTATTGAAGCTGGTAAAGGTTGTCCAATTTTTTTAAAAAGAACACACGAAAATACTTTAAAATTTGTTCCAATTGATGTTTTGAAAAAATTTGCAGTAGATATTTCTTAATATACTACATATTTCCGTATTTTGGTCCACCCCCACCCTCAGGTGTAACCCAATTTATATTTTGCGAAGGCTCTTTTATATCGCAAGTCTTGCAGTGAATACAATTTTGAGAATTTATAACGAATTTTTGAACATTATTTTCAGTCTGGACTTCATATACTCCTGCTGGGCAATATCTTTGGGCAGCTTCATCGTATTTTACTAAGTTGTATTTTATAGGTAATTCAGGGTCTTTTAAGTGTAAGTGAACAGGTTGGTTATCAGTATGATTTGTTCCTGTTAGGTAAACTGAACTAGTTTTGTCAAATGTAATAATATTATCTGGCTTTGGATACTCAATTTTTGGCATTTTGTCAGCTGTCACTAAAGCTTCATGATCCGCATGTTTGTGTTTTAAAGTGAATGGCAATTTTCCCCTGAATATTATTTGATCAATACCAGTAAATATAATTCCTAAAATTAAACCCCAACTAAAACTTGGTTTAACATTTCTAGCTTCATTAAGCTCTTTATATATCCAGCTTTTTTTAAATTTTTCTTCATAAATTGATAAATCCTCGCGGCCATTCAAATATTCAATAATTGTTTCGGCTGCTATCATTCCACTTTTCATAGCTGTATGAGATCCTTTTATTTTTGGCATATTTAATGTGCCCGCATCACAACCGACTAACAAAGCACCCGGCATGTACATTTTTGGTAAACTTTGAATTCCACCCTCAATTAATGCTCTCGCGCCATAAGAAATTCTTTTTCCTCCTTCGATAAATTTTTTTATCGCAGGATGTGTTTTAAATCTCTGAAACTCATCAAATGGTGATAGATGAGGATTCTTATAATCTAGTCCAATTACATATCCTAAAAAAATTTGCTTATTTTCAGCATGATACATAAAGCTACCACCATAAGTATTATTATCGAGCGGCCAACCTGCAGTATGCATCACTAATCCTTCGTCATGCTGCTTCTCATCAACCTCCCAGATTTCTTTAAGTCCGATTCCATATTGTTGTGGGTTTTTACCTTTATCTAATTTAAATTTTTTAATTAGTTGTTTTCCTAAATGCCCCCTACATCCCTCAGCAAAAACTGTAACTTTTGCATGTAATTCAATTCCAGACTCAAAACTATCTTTCTTATTTCCGTCTTTATCTAAACCCATATCTTGAGTTGCAACACCCTTGACAGAACCATCATCATTAAAAAGAATTTCGCTAGCTGGAAAACCAGGAAAAATTTCAACGCCCAGTTTCTCAGCTTGCTCCGCAAACCATCTACATAAATTTGCAAGACTAATAATATAATTATTATGATTTTGCTGAACTTTAGGAAGCAACCAAGTCGGCCAACTAAAAGATTTATTTTTTCCTAAGAATAAAAATTTTTCTTTTTTAACTTTTGTTTTAATAGGATTATTAATTTTTTTCCAATTTGGAATTAATTCATCTAATGCTCTTGTCTCAAAAACATTTCCTGATAAAATATGTGCTCCGATTTCAGAAGCTTTTTCTAATACACAAACATTTATATCCGAATTTAATTGTTTTAATTTTATGGCAGTTGATAAGCCAGATGGGCCACCGCCAACAATAACTACATCATATTCCATAACTTCTTTAGTCATGCAATTTTTTTACAGTATTTGTTATTTTTGTATAGTGTTTAATTTGTTCAGTTCTTCTAAAAACTGAGGAAGAGCTTCAAAAAGGTCAGCTTCTAAACCGTAATCAGCAATACTAAATATTGGTGCTTCTCCATCTTTATTAATTGCGACAATTACTTTACTCTCCTTCATTCCGGCTAAATGCTGAATTGCGCCAGATATTCCTACTGCAATATATAAATCAGGTACAACAACTTTGCCTGTTTGTCCAACTTGATGATCATTTGTTATATATCCAGCATCTACAGCAGCTCTTGAGGCCCCAATAGCTGCATTTAACTTATCTGCAACTGCTGTTATTAATTTAAAATTATCTCCACTTTGCAAACCTCTTCCACCCGATATAACTATCCTTGCAGTACCAAGTTCG
>MDTG01032939.1_pt1 | contig 13324 bp, 12 predicted proteins | sample 811421 | NCBI WGS metagenome assembly MDTG01 (sample SAMN05326645, study PRJNA326480) | marine metagenome | isolation source: seawater | place: Pacific Ocean: South East | collected 2011 | reverse complement strand
TTTCATTTCTATTTGGGATTATTAAAAATAATTTTAAATATATATTCATATCTACTTTGTTAATGATTTTTATTCGGCAAACTTCGATAGCTTTTTTATTGGGCGGCTTATTTTATCTATTCTTTAATAAAAAAAAAAATTATAAGAAGATTTTAATATTCTTAATTTCTTTTTTAATTTTGTTTAAATTAAATTCGTTAGTTGGCGATTCAATATCACCAGATATTTTTAACCTAAATTATGCTTTTGGAATTTTATTTTTTGATTTTTCTAATTTAAATCAACTAATAAGATTTCTTGGTTTGCCTTTGGTAAGTTTTTTTCCTTTAATACTGTTGTTTTTTTTAAGTATGAAATTTAAAAATACAGCCAATTTTAAAATTTATTTAACATGTTTGTTAATTTTAATATTAATGATTGGTCAACCAATAATGGGTGGACCTGACTATACTCAAAGAAATGTTGTTAGAATAGCTACACTATCATATATTATCGCAACTTACTTTCTAATTTATACTTTTGACCATAATAAATTGTTTAAAAATAATCTATTATTTTTTTCATTTATAATTGGTCTCTTTTTTTGGTCATTACACCCTCTTTATTCAAAGTTTAATTTTTTTTCTTTTTTGAGATTTTAATTTTTTTTAATAGTGGAAATTTAATAAATATTATTTTTAGTATACTTTTTAAGTTGGTTTAATTTGATAAAATATGTTTTTTAGAGAAACTTTTTTTGAAAAACTTTTGTAAGATAAAATTTTATTTATAGATTTCTTTTGTTTAAATTTTTTTATAATATAAGATAACTCAGAAATCTCTTTCTTCTTGTTTTTTGATTCATTTGATGCGTGGACTCTATAAGTACACAATATTTTTGGTACATAATCAAAAAAAGCAAATTCACTCAATCTGATAATCAAATCAAAATCTGAAGTAATATGGAGTTTTTTATCAAACGGGTAACTTAATTTTTTAATACTATGTTTTTTTATCATTAATGTTAACCATGAAGTCAAAGGCTTTGTATCTATATAGCTTTGAATAATTTTTTCCTGACAATAACCCCTTTCAAAATTTAATTTGCTATAAGTTAATCTATTCCTATTTTTTTTGAAGAAATTACAATAAACTACATCAATTTTTTTATTTAAAGCAAATTTATTAATTTGAAGATTTAATTTTTCTTTATGCCAATAATCGTCAACATCTAAAAAAGTTATATATACACCTTTTGATTTACTAAAGGCTAAATTTCTTACTTCTCCCAAAGATAATAATTTTTTTGTTTTAAAATACTTTATTCTCTTATCTTGATAAGATTTAATTATATCTTCTGATTTATCTGTAGAACTATTATTAACAAAAATTAATTCCCAATTTTTATATTTTTGGATCAAAATTGACTCTACTGCTTTTTTTAAATACTTTTGACCGTTGTAGCAGGTCATTATTACACTTATTAATTTATTTTTTTTATCGTCTTTTAATTTTAATTTCATTTGATAACAATTTTATATTTTGAATATTAGACTTAAATTAAATCAAATGGATCTAATTCTATTTTCTCTTTATTTAACAAATCTTTTACCATATATAGAGTCTGAATAGAAAAAAATGTTACCCATGAATTAGCATGTGGTTTTTGTAACCCAAAACTTGTCATTCCCCATTTAAAAGAGCCACTAATTTTTCTATTTTTATTTTTCTTATATTGAAATTTTAATAAGTTTTTTAAAATATTATTTATATTTTTTTTATTTTTTGTAATTTTTTTTCCAGTTATTGTTTGCAAACAAAATAATCTTAATGTTTGAGCTAACGCATCTGCTCTTTGATGATAAATAACTTTTTCTTTTAGGAAAAGTCTAGGTGGTTTACCTCTCTTTAGCATTGAAAAAATCCATTTTGTTGCTTTATTTGAGGAATTAAGAAATTTTTTATTTTTTAAAAAATAACCAATACTCCATAATCCCTCAGCTGCATAACAATGAGGATGTAGATTGGTACCACCTTTAAAAGGAAATGAAATAAATCTCCCATTTTTTTCTTGGAGTTGAATACTTTTTTCACAAATTTTTATTGCTAAATATAAATATTTTTTTTTTTTTGTTACACTATATAAATTAGCAAAACCCATAGCTATCTTAGTATGATAACTACCTGACAGAGTAGACCACTCTTTGTCTGATTCATAAAATTTATTTTCTGAAATCTCATATAAAGGTTTTACTGAATACGAACTATTTATGCATGAGTTTGCTAACCAATCAGCACATTTTAATGCACTTTTTAAAATATATTTTTTTTTTGTTATTTTATATAGAGAAACTAATCCATTTAAAATTACTCCATTATCAAAAGAGTAAATTTGATTTTGTTTAAATATATTTGGAGATTGTTTATCAACAATAAACAAACATCTAAACCCTCCGTTTTTATGTTGAGCTTTTTTAATAAGCCATTTTGCAGATTTTAAACCAATTTCTAAAAATTTTATATTTCTTGTTTTTTTATATAAATAAACTGAAGTTGTAAGAAAATATCCATTAATTTCAGAATAAATAAAGGAATATTTTTTTCTTTTAGGATCATACCAAGCATTAATACTACCAGCATTTTTTCCTGAAAGATTTTGAATGCCAGATTTCTCAACCCATCTAGTTGCCAGATCTAATGATAAATTTAATTTAGATAATTTCAAATCCAGTTTTTTTTCGCCCATTGAATATTCAATTCCAAACCTTTAACTATATCTATACTATGCTTCCATCCAAGGCTTCTGCAAAATTTAGAGTCACAAGTTAATCTTTGTACCTCGGCTTTTCTTTCTGGTATATAAATAATTTTAGATTTACTTTCTGCTATTTTTTTAATTGCATTTGCAAGAAATTTAATTTTATAATCTTTGCCTGTTCCAAAATTAATTACTTTTTGAAAGCTTTTTTTATTTTTAGCAATAATCAAGAATGCTGAAACTGCATCTGAAACATAAGTTAAATCCCTTGATTGGTTTCCATCACCATGTATTGTTATATCTTTATTATATAAAGCCATTTTAATAAATTTTGGAATGACATCGTATGTATGTCTTGGGCCATATGTATTAAATGGTCTTATGATTGTAATTGGAAGATCGTAAGTCTGTATATAAGAAAAACAATATCTATCAGCAGCTGCCTTTGATGCTGCATATGGTGAAGTTGGATTTAGTGGATGATTTTCATCTATTTTCTTTTTTAATGCAGTTCCATACACTTCGCTTGAAGATGTACAAATAATTCTATCTAAATTTTTTAACTGTCTTGCAGCTTCTAAAATATTAAGGGTGCCAACTACATTAGCTTCGTTAACCTCTAAAGGATGTTCAAATGAGTAAGGAACATAAGCATTTGCCGCAAGGTGGAAAATTAAACTAGGCTTATCTTTTAAAACATGTCTAATTATATCTGTTGAAGATATATCGCAGCAAATTATTTTTCTACATTTTTTTAAATAGGCATGACTCAAATTTTGGAAGTTATAAGAACTTGTTCCGTTGTTAGAAGTTGCTCTTACTACAATTGTTAGTCTAGCCCCTAGATCAATAAGTTTTTCTGCTAAGTGAGATCCTACGAACCCGTCAGCCCCTGTCAATAAAACTTTTCTATTTTTCCAATATGAGCCCATCTATCTCCAAAAAAAATATCCTTTAATAATTGTTCTTAATACTTTTAATCCAAACAAAAATCTACCAAAAGGAACATTAAATAATTTTGATATTCCATGTTTTCGCTCATATCTGTGTACAGAAACTTCTTTTATTCTAAAATTTTTTCTAAACGACTTTATTAAGAGTTCTGTTTCAATTTCAAATCTATTTGTCTCCAATACAAGTTCTTTTAATTTTTTTGAAACGAAGCACTTAAATTCCGATTGGCTATCAGTAATATTTTTACCAAACAAGATATTTATAATAAATGTTATTGATTTATTACCAAATTCATTAATTGGTAGAATTGCTTTATCCGAGTATCTTTGATTGTGTTCATTTGAAGATAAAAACCTCGAACCTATTACATAATCATATCCTTTTTGAATTTCATTAATCAAAAGCTCTATTTCTTTTGGGTCATCCTGTCCATCACCACCCATAAATATTATAAGATCTCCACTAGCTTTATTTATTCCCTCCCTCATTGCAAAACCTTTTCCCATATTTTTTTCTAATTTAATTAAATCACACTTTTTATTTCTACACTCTTGTTCAGTATTATCAGTGCTTCCATCATCAATGATAATAAGCTCATCTTCTTGATCTAAATATAAATTAATTTGCTCAATTAAATTTCCAATATTTCCTTCTTCATTGAAAACTGGAACAATAATCGATTTTCTCATTTTTTAAATATTATTTTTAAAAAAAACATCAAATATTGAAATTAATTTTTTAATACTTTTTTTATTTAATTTGTGATGCAGGCCAATAAAAAATCCTGATTCCATTACAATTTTTGAATTATTTAAATTCGCTTTTTTATACTTAAAATTTTTAAGAAAAGGTTGTTCTGCGATATTACCTGCTATAATTGGTCTGTTAGAAACTTTATTTTTAGTTAAATGATTAACTAATTTTTTTTTGGTAAATTTTTTATTTTTTTTAACAACTATAGGAAACGTAAACCAACTATTCTTAATATTTTTATTAAAAACAGGCAGTATTAAAAAGTCTTTATATTTTTCTAAACCTTTAATTAAAGACCTTGCAGCTAATGTTCGTATTTTAATATAATAGTTTAATCTATTTATTTGATTATCTAATAAGGCAGCACTCATATCTGTAGGCTTGAAATTAAATCCGATATAAGGAAACATAAATGATTTATCTATATTTTTATTATTTTTAATTATTTTTGCTGCATTTTTTTTGTTCGTTACTTCTCTCAACCAACCGTTAGCTCTCATACTCCTTAGTACATCTGCATAATAATCATTATTAGTAAGTAACATCCCTCCCTCAACGCCAGATATATGGTGAGATTGATAAAAAGAAATTGACGAAAATAATCCAAAAGTTCCTGCAAATTTATTATTATATTTAGCTCCAATAGACTCGCATGTATCCTCCAACAATACTAAATTATATTTCTTACAAATTTTTAATATTGCTTTCATATTACAAACGTGACCAAGTGGATGAACCAACATAATTGCTCTAGTTTTTTTTGTTATTGATCTCTCTATCAAGTTTACGTTCATGTCATATGTTGATAAATTAACGTCTAGCAAGACAGGAACAAAATTATTTTGGATTATGGGAGAAACTGTAGTACTCCAAGTTACAGCTGGAGTTAAAATTTCATCTCCAGGTTTTAATTTATGTTCTTTTTTTGCATAGGGAGAGCTAAGCAAATACAGCATTAAATAGTTAGCGGATCCACCAGAATTCAACATGATTGAATGCTTGATTTTTAGAAGTTTTTTAATTTTGCCCTCTATTTTTTTTACCTGCTTTCCTATAGTTGGCCATCCATTTGTTAATGTTTTTATTAAATTAAAAATATCACTTTGATCATATTGAGTAACACTCAAAGGAAATTGATTATTGAAAAGAGTTGCTTTTTCAAGTTTATTTAATTCTTCAGATAAAATTTTTTTAATAATATTTTGATTCATTATTTTTAATTAGTTTTTTAATTATATTGAATGATTTTATTGCTGCTGTACCATTGCCATAAGGAGTTTTCCATTTAATTTTTCTATTAAGTAATATTTCAGCATCCTTAGATATTCTTTTTTTTGAAACTTTACTTAGTATATTGCATCCTATAAGTATAGTTTCAGGTCTTTCTGTACTATTTCTTACAGTTATTAAAGGAACCTTTAAGATACAAGCTTCCTCCTGTATTCCACCAGAATCACTTATAACAATCCTTGATTTTCGCATTAAAGTTAAAAACTCGATATAATCCAAAGGTTTTTTTAATGTTATTAATTTTTTATCATACTTTATCTTTTTAATAAGTTTTTTTGTTTTTGGGTGTATTGGAAATATAATTTTTAATTTTTCTTTTTTTGAAATTTTAATACATTCGTCAATAATTATTTTAAGGTTTAAAAAATTTTCAGTATTTTCTTCTCTATGAATTGTCAGAAGCATGTGATTGCTTCCAGCTTTTTTATTTATAAATTTTAGTTTATTTTTTATAGATTTTATTGCATCTGCAATGGTATTCCCAGTTACAAATATTTTTTTTTTATTGATTCCCTCATTAATTAAATATTTTTTTGATATTTCAGTTGGGCACAATAATAAATCTGAACAATGATCAACTATTCTTCTATTTATTTCTTCAGGCATATTTTTATCAAAACTTCTTAAACCAGCTTCCATATGTATAAGTTTAATTTTTTTTATTTTACTAGCTGCTATACTTCCTGCTAAAGCACTATTTGTATCACCATAAACTATAAGAGCTTTTAACTGTTTGTTGTGACTCAAGTATTTATCAATCTTCATCGTCATAACAGCAGTTTGTGTTCCATGTGATCCTGAACCAACATTTAAATTTACTAAATTTTTTTTAGGAATTTTAAATTGATCAATAAATAAACTGCTTAAATTTTTGGTATAGTGTTGACCTGTATGTATAATAGAAAAATTAATTTTTTTTTTTTTCAATATATCAATAAAAGGAAATAATTTAATAATTTCAGGACGTGTTCCTAATATAATTCCTATCATTTAAATATAATTTAAAATTAATTTAGATCTTCTTTTAAAGAATTTTTATAGTACTTTATTGTTTTTTTTATTCCAGTTAAAAATTTAGTTGTTGGTTTCCATTTTAATATCTTGGCTGATTTTCTGATATTAGGATAAAGTGAATTTATCTCATCAGCTCTTAATGAAATTTTTCCAAATTGTGGATTTCCAAAACCTATGGTTTTATTAATTTTATTTATTACCTCTGAAACTTTAATTGGTTTACCATAACCTATATTAAATATTTGGCCTTTTGAGTCTTTACTTTTTAAACATTTAAAAACTGATTTTACAAAATCATCAACATATAAAAAATCTCTCAATTGGGAACCGTTAGAACAAGGAAAGGTTTTTTTTTTGATACAATTTTTTATCACTACTGGAATCAATCTATTGTAATCTTGTTTTGGCCCATATACGAGATACAATCTTAATACTGTGAATGGAAAATTGTTTTCTATATTTTTTTTTATCAAATATTTTGTAGCTAAGTATTTTGCTTTTCCATAAGTAGATCGGAAATTTCTAGAATTTGACATAATTTTTTCAGATTGTGGAGAACGTAAAGATCCATATTCAGTGCAACTACCAATTTGAATAAATGACTCAATTTTTTTATTTATAAAAAAGTCTATAAGATTTTTACATCCCTTGTAATGACTATTAAAAGTTTTTTTTTTTTCATAGTGATTTACATAACCTGCAAAGTTTACTACATAATTGTACTTCTCTTTAATTTTATTTTTCAATTGTTTTTTTTTTGTAATATCCAATTTTATATATCGCACATTACTTAAATATCTTTTCTTTAACGGTTTATTTAGAGAAATGCTTGTGACTTTCCAGCCTTTTTGAACGCATTTTTTGCTTACATGATAACCTAAGAAACCTGTGCCACCTACTATTAAAATTTTTTTCTTCAACTGCTTTTTAAAATTTCTTCTAATTTTTCTTTGTCTCTCTTACTATCCATACAATGCCAAAAACCTTTGTGCTTAAAAGCTACGAGTTGTTTTTTTTTTGTAACAATTTCCAAAGGTTCTCTTTCTAAAAAAGTTTTATCATTTTTAATATAATTTATAAATTTTGACTCAATGACAAAAAATCCTCCATTAATCCAACCTTCATCCATACTAGATTTTTCTTTAAAATATTTAACTAAACTACCATTTATTTTCAAAGCCCCAAACCTTGCGGGTGGCCTCACTGCTGTTAATGTAATCAATTTCTTATTTTTATCATGAAAATTGACTAATTTTTTTATATTTACATCAGATATTCCATCTCCATAAGTCATTAAAAATTTTTCTTTTTTTAAATATTTTTTTAATCTTTTTAATCGACCACCAGTCATTGTATTCAAGCCTGTTTCAACTAAATCTATATTCCAGTCATATTTATTTGTTTTAAAATATTTTTTTATTATTGAGCCCTTATATCCAAGCGCAACTATAAAATCTTTAAATCCGTATTTTGCGTAGTGTTCCATTATATGAACAAGTATTGGTTTATTGTTTATTTTAATCATTGGTTTAGGAATAGTTTTTGTATACTCTGAAATTCTAGTTCCAAATCCTCCTGCTAATATAACTACTTTCATTTGGATAATTCCATAAATTTTAAAATTTGACTTTTTGAAATATTATAAATATTTTTTTTATTTTTTTTAAAATTTACATACCAATCTACTACAAATGCGATTGTTAAATTTAAATTTAATTTTGATTCCCATTTTATTAATTTTTTTGCTTTTGAATTATCCAATTGTAATAAAGAAGATTCATAAAATTTTTTTTTCTTAATTATTTTCCATCTAATATTTGGCCAATAATTTTTGATTTTCTTCAAAAACTGAATAACACTGATATTTTTAATTTTACTTGAGCTAAAATTAAAAGATTGACCATTTATTTTTTTATTTTTCTTGAGATTTACAGCTAAATCCAAATAACCAGACAGAGCTTCTAAAACATGTTGCCATGGTCTCGTTGAATTTGGGTTTCTTATCTCTGGTGACTTTCCATTTAACCACTCTTTCATACAGTCAGGTATCAACCTATAACTAGACCAGTCACCTCCTCCGATAACATTTCCTGCTCGGGCTGTGCATAATTTTAAATTTTTTCTTTTATTTTCAATATATGTTTTAAAATAAGAATTAAATAATATTTCAGCAGAAGCTTTTGATGCACTATATGGGTCAATACCTCCTAAAACATCGGTTTCTCTATACCCTTTTTTTTGCTCGTTATTTTTATAACATTTATCGCTTGTAATAATCACACCCACACACTCCTTTTTAAGTTTAATCAATGCGTTAAGAATATTAAGTAACCCAAGTACATTGGTTTCCCAATTTAATTTTGGATTTTCAATAGATTTATACACAATAGCTTGTGCCGCTAAATGAAATATAAAATCAGGTTTCTCTTTTAAGATAATTTTTTCAATTTTATTTGAGTCTTTCAAGTTAATATAAAAGTTTTTTATACTTATTTTTTTTTTTACTAAATTTAAATGATTTTTAGGATTTTTATCTTTAAGCGAAATTCCAATAATCTTAGCGCCTAATAGTGATAGCCAAATACAAAGCCAAGATCCTTTAAAACCATTATGACCAGTTATAATAATTTTTTTATTTTTGAATATTTTATATTTATTCATTAATTAATTTGTTTATCCAAATATTTTTTTATTTTATTTAAAATTTTGACAATTGTACTTTTGTTGGCAAAACTTATTCTAAGATAGTTTTCATAATTAATAACTCCAGGACCACCTTTTACCAAAATTTTATTTTTTAACAAATAATTCTGAATTTTTTTTGGATCAAAGTTGAAAGAAATATGAAAAAAATTAGCATTACATTTTATAAATTTATAATTATTTTTTTTACAAAACATTTTTGCATAACTTTCACCTTCCCTCATCTCATTTAAATATTCTTTTATAATTTTATTTTTTTCTAAAAGTAATTCAATGGCCTTTACTGCTATTGAATTAATTTCATACATTGGTTTAATAGCAAAATATTCTTTTATTATTTCTTTATTAGAAACAACATATCCACATCTAAGTCCTGCTATCCCAAACATCTTAGAAAAAGTTCTAATTATTATTAAATTTTTATATTTTTTTATTAGATTTAAACAATTATATTTAGAAAACTCAAAATAGGCTTCATCTATCAATACCTTTATATTAAATTTATTTGCTTTTATTAAAATTTTCTCAATTAAATTTTTTTCTAATATAGTCCCAGTAGGACTATTGGGATTAGCAACTAATATCAATGAAATTTTTTTATTAATAGATTTATATAGATTGTTAAAATTTAGTTTTAAATTTTTATCGTAGGTTATTTTTATTTGTTTAGCTTGAAATATTTTGCAGTATATGTCTACCATTGCAAATGTTGGATGGATAGTAATTACTTTTTTATTTTTTTTATAAAATAGTTCAAAAGTATTTTTTAAAGCCTGATCAGATCCTGCTGTGAAAACAAAATTTTCTTTATTAAGCTTATATTTTTTAGAAACAAGGTTATAAATTTTATAAAATTCTGGGTAAGCTGATACTAAATTACTGTTAATATTTTTTTTTAATTTGAGTAAAAATTTTTTTTCATGAGAATTAGATCTTTCATTTTTATCCAATCTTATAAAATCTAATCTACTTTGTTTACCATCTTTAATTCTAAAAATTTCTTTTTTTTTAATGTTTGAGTTGTTAACTATCTTCATATTTCAAAATTTTTTTAATTATATTTTTTTTGGTAAAATCAAGATATTTTCCTTTACTTTTTAATTTGTATATAAAAGAGTAATCATCTATTTGCTCTATATCTAGATCTTTCCATAAGCAACTCAAATATGCATCAATTGTTGGATTGGGACAGATGTGTAAAACAGTATTTCCAAACTCAAGAGCTACGAGAGGCGTGGTTGTAAAACCTACTACAATTGTTAAATCTTTGTTTCTTCCTCTAATTTTTTTTATATTACTTTTCTTAATTAAGTTAATTATATTTTTTTTTAAATTTATGTGAGACCTTACCTTCAATTTTATTGGATGAATTTTTACTTTAATTTTATCAATACTAAATTCATTATTTCTACTTATAAAATTTTGTAGACTTTTTAATATTATAAATTCTTTTTCAAAATTATGTGGAAGAAACATTATGTTAGAAAAATCTTTTCTTTTAAATTTTTCATATCTACTAGGACGTGTAATAGCTATGTCTTCCCTGTTCCAATTTAAATATTTGGAATAAGTATGCTTTGTAGCTAATCCAGAAACTAATAAATTCTTAGGAGATCCCTTTGTGTGTATAAGATGTGTGGGAAATGAATGTGGTGCAGAATGATCAAATCCATATGTTTTAATATTTTTTCGAAATGTGTGAAATATTTTCTTTTGAAATGCCTGACCTTCATAAGGCATAATTATATTTTTTATATTTGAAAACTGACGATTCTTTTTTACAAAATTAATTATTTCACTGGAGATTTTCTCATCATGGTCAAAACTAATTTTAGCAATAAAACTTTTAAACAAATTTAAAAAAATTATAATTATATTATTTATATTAAATAAAAAATTTTTTTTCTTATAAACTATTGCTATATTATTTGAAATTTTCTTAGGTATTTTATCTTCAACTATAACAATCCAAAATGTAAATTTATCATATTTAGAGTTTATAGAAAAATATTTATCAAAAAATTCACCTTTTTTATTAAAATAACTATTACTTCCCCATGTTATAATCAAACTTTTATATTTCTTAATTTGAACTTTTGATTTGATAGTAAATAAATAGTTCTGAAAAAAAAAACTATAAGTTCTAATTAATAAATTTTTTAAATTAAAACTTTTTTCATTTAAAAAATTTTTTTTTAACTTTTTAACTCCCTCATTTTCTTCGTAAAATGCAAAAAAATTTTTTTTTAAAAAAGGTGAATTATTTTTCAAAAAATAATTTTTTAAATATTTAATTATTTTTAATTGTTTTATCTCAAGCTTTTCTTTATTTTGACTTAACATATTTAAATTAAATTTTTATTTAAGAATAATATTCAGAATTTTTTTTTCCCATAAATGTTCCATCTACATCACATACGTTACATGGTATAAAATTTCGGTCAGAATTATTAAGTTTTTTTCTTAAAATTAGCGATTTTTTACTAAACCATATTTCTAATAATCTTTGTTTATTTAAATTTCCAAGAATAATTTTTTTTCCCCAATCGTGTGGACACATCAGTACATCACCTTGGTAATCCAGAAAAAATGTATACGAAGGAATAAAGCAGGGTTTTTTTAATGCCTCTTTTAGAGAAGGTATTTTATATTCTGCGTTATTCATTAAACCTGATCTATTACTCAACGTAATACCAAAATCTTTATCCTCAGAATAATACCTGTGTCTAACAATATACTGATTGATATTAAGATTTGCAGTTTTACATAAGTCCTCTAATTTTTCAGCTTCATCCTTACCATCATATGCGCTTATAAGAATTCTATTTAATCCACTATCAAATAACCTAATAAGTCTTTTCAAATTTAAAGGATCTCCATTAGTAACCATTTCTATATTTACATCAGGTAAATAATTCCTAGCCATGTTTATTAAATTAAATATATTTTTATCAATTAAAGGTTCAACAAAACCACTGTACCTTATTGTACCCTTGTAATTTAATTCCTTTAATTCAGAACATAATTTTTCATGAAGTTTGTTACTAATAAATTCCTTCTTATCCTCAAAATCAGGAGAACTCCTAGGACAGAAAGAACATGACCTATTACACGTTCCCGACTCACTGATTTCAATTTCAGTTGGCAAAGGTAGCTCCATACCTTGATGGGTATAAAGTTGAATTTTATCTTCAACAGTTTTTGATTTATTTTTTATATTTGGATCTAAAAATTTTTTTTCCACTTATATTTAATTTTTTTTTTAACAATTTTTCTGCTTTATATACATCCTTTATTTCGTCAACTGCAACTGTATTTGAATTTAATTTAACCATTTTTATTTTAACCCCTAATTCTAGAAACCTCAAAATTTCTATATCTTCAAGTTTTTCTATAGTTCCTTTTTTTTTCTTACTATAAAATTTAATTAATTCTTGTTTATTAAAAGCATATATACACACTTGCTTTAAATATTTTATTTTTTCATTAATTTTTTTTTTTCCAGGGATTAATGCCCTCGATATATAAATAAGATCATTTTTTTCGTTAACAACAACTTTAGGAAGATTAATATTAGACGGATCTTCAAAATTATGAACTCTATCATAGCCACATATCACATGTTTAGGGAATTTAATTTTCATATTGATAACTTTTTTTATATCTTGTGGATTTATGGTTGGTTCATCTCCTTGTACATTTATATAAATTTTTGAATAAATTTTTTTTGCTGCTTCTGCCACTCTATCCGTACCTGTAAGACATTTAGATGAGGTCATTATTGTATTATATTTCTCTCTTGTAACGACATCAGAAATTTTTTTACTGTCGGTAGCTACAAACAAATTTTTTTTACTTACTACTTTTGAACAA
>MDTG01410026.1_pt1 | contig 13325 bp, 20 predicted proteins | sample 811421 | NCBI WGS metagenome assembly MDTG01 (sample SAMN05326645, study PRJNA326480) | marine metagenome | isolation source: seawater | place: Pacific Ocean: South East | collected 2011 | reverse complement strand
TCCCCCCTTCTTTTAATTAACTTTCGAAGGAGAACTATATGGAATTTGTAACTATCGACGGCATCAAATGCTTTGGTGAAGTTAGACTAGGTAATCACTATGCGATTATGTGGTCTGAGCAACCAGCGACTGTTGTCGATGATGAGTTGGGAACCGACGCGACTATCACTAGCTGGGACCAAGTTGTTAAAGCAATTAGGGAACAGCATGTGGGTGATATCGTTGAGATCCATGCTCACTGATGACCAAACTTTTTTCAAACTACGGCACTGTCACTAGTGTCACTAAACCTGTCATTGGTGACAGGAGTTGATAATAGGACAGGCTGGAGACCGCAGAAAAAGTAGCGGTTCAAACCTTGCCTGTAGAGTTCATATAAACAACTCATCAAACTTTGGTGACAGTAGTTTGAAACTAGTTTGTAACTAATTTTTTTTTGATTTTTTCTAAAAAACTTTCTTAAATACCTCTTCGCTCATATCTCGGAGGTCAGAAGGGGAAACACATAGGAGATATAATATGGTTGATTTAAAAGTTGTACAAAACGAAAGTGAATATGGGAAGTCGCAAGCTGGACTTCTTACAGAATACTCAAGACACTTCAAACAAAACATTAATGAGCTTTCTAACTATCATCGCGAGATGCATCAGATCATAGCAGAAACGACTATGAGTAATTACTTCTACCCGTACAACGCCGCGCCTTGGCAAAAGGATTATCACGGTTCAATCGACTATCTAGATAATGATGGTAACCACGTTACCATTGAGCATGTAAGAAAGTATGTGTCTACATCTCAGAGAAAACAACGAACGACTTGGCTGATGGATTACGCCTTCAACTGCATGATAACCAGAGCGCAAGATCTGCAAGTTGGCATCTGCACGCCCTGGTCGAGCGTAATCACTCCGATTTTATATTCAACTTATAAAGCTATGGCTCTCCAGCATCCAAAGCACTTGATAAGTTACAGAGACTTGGTAACGCCAGTCTCTGAGGGTGGACAAGGCGTAGTCGGTCAAGCAAAGACAAAGACAGTCAGGAACAAATGGTCTGAGCAAGTTTTTCGCGTCAAGCTTTCCGCAAATCTTTTTAGCGAAGACAATCCGTATGCACCAGTAAGAGAAATTTTTTCAACCGATATGCCGGAATTTGCGGGAGAGCTAGATAATCAGCGACGTTTCTTTTATACGCGAGTAAATGGCAGAGCCGCCTTTTGTCACAAGGCAATTATGTGGACAGCCCACGAACTTGCATTTGACAGACTGCACGGTAGAGATCATTGGTTAGATAAAATCCGTTGGTGGGAAGAGGAATTAGGGCACGACAGATCTGTTATAGATTTCATCTACAATCACCATACAAAAAATGACGAGCAGTCAAACAAATGGGTGCTAGGCCAGTCTTTAACTTCGGAAGGTTAACGAGCATTAGTTCTAATTTCTAGTACTAAAATTTAGTACTAGTTTCTAGCACTAAAAATAGAGGGTATTGTTAGGTTATAACATCCTGTAGAACAGAGTAGAATTATTTCTACACTACTACAGGAGCAAATATGGAAACAAATATCTTAGAGAAACTTGGCCTACCAGATGATCAAGAGGCTATCTTCGGTAGGCAAGAACAGGCGAAAGATGAAGCCATTAGGTATGCTATATCAGGATTGCTGGACGCAAAAGAAAAAATGGAAAAGCAGTTTGGCAATTACGCAACCATGAATGCAATGGTCTGGCTGGTAGATGAACTAACAGACAAACTTTTAGATGGACCTTCACTTAAAATAAAAAGGGACTGACCAAAAGGCCAGCCCCCCAACAACAAACCCAGAAGCTTCACCACAAAGTCAACTGGATCTGCTTTTTGATAAGACGCACGAACAGAAAGTTCAAGCGTCTTTTTTCTTATAACCACAAATGCGATTCGCTACGGGTTCTACTTCGATAAAACTTTCTTCGACTGATGATCTACGATTTTCTGGCACCAGTTGACCAGTTCCTCCATCGTTAACTGGCTCTTCATATAGTTTGCCTGGAGTGTGACAAACCATACATTGTCTTTCGTGTAACCTTTACTACTGTCAATCCTGTCAAGTGAGGCGGTGAAGCGTTTAAGATTAAACTCCTGTGTGCCCTCCAATGTTATCTCAAAGCCAGTGATTGGGCACAAGCCTTTCTGATCCTCAAAAAGCTCTTCCAGGAATTCTTTTGTGAGATCGAAGTTCCAGCCCATGCGTTCTGACTTGCGCTTGCAGTCGTGTATAAATCTTCGGAGTCTTGTCGCTTTTGCCATGTTGTACCTCAAGTAATTACTCTGCCAACAGGTTCGGCATTTTTTCAAATGCCAACGGCCTGTCATAGGGAAATCATCTAGTGGCTTTGTTTCGCCGCAGATATTACATGTTCTATTTTGGGGGGCCATAGTTTAGCCAGGTCGCTGCAGCGATTGCACCAAGGATGGCTACTGTGATTGATTTAAGAATTGTTTTTGAGATGGTTCTTTTCGCGGAGCGAAAATCATCGAGGAGATTTCTAAGGTCGTGGATATCTTTACCCGCCTCTGGGTCACCCAGACCAACTTGCTTGAGGGCTTCTCTGGCACCGTCAGTTGCGGCTCTATTCAATAGAACCTGTAGACGTTGTTCATCGAGTTCGACCATTGGTCTCAACGGAAGCTTGTTTACGCGAGTAACTTCCCTTGCCCTTCTTTGATCGGACAATACGCTGCACATAGCTATTGCCGGAGAGGAGTTTCGCAACTGGGTTTTTTGTCTTAGCCATCCGGTGAGTTTATTAAAACTCCGAATCATCGTCGTCCCAGTCAATAATTCTATTCAGTTGATACTGAATTCTCATTAATGGGTAAAAATTCTTTAGGCGAAGAGCAACCACACTATCCTCTATTGGTTCGCGGTTGATTTTCGAAAAGACCACTGGGATATCACCAGTGTCTCTGATGCCTACATTTCTTTCAGCTTGTGCTAGGGCAGTTCGGAAGTTTAGTTTCTCGACAGCTTTCGCTTCGGCAAACCACAAAGGTAAACCTAAAAGGTCAGCACCTCCGGCTTGCCAGTTAAGCGACCCTCCTCCAGAGAGGGGAGCGCGACTTACGCGAGGCTCTCCGTTGAAGATTACATCGTTAAAGTATTTTGCTAAATCCCTCTCGTACTTGTCGCCTTTGGCTTTCGGGTTCTTCAGTCTCGCCATCGTCTGCCTTTCGTTCAAAAGTTTTTAATGAGATTTGTAGGAGGAGTTCTTCTGCCTCGCTCATCGAGAGGTGATTGTAAGCAACCAGTTGATCGAGCCTGTCGTTGATCTCTGACAGGATCTTGATCCGGTACTTACAGTCTTCGTCACGCGAAGTCAGCGTGAAGCTCCTTACATTTGTTGCAGATATATTGCCATTTAGGTCTGGGCTTTTTAGAGCCACAACTTAGGCAAGGTCTCTCCCAAACTTGCTGACGTTGACGCTTTGAAGTTTGATACTTGGCGGCTGGGAATATTGCTATTCCTTCCCGGTTAAGGATACGTTTTAATGTATCCACACAGCATCCGACTTCAGATGCCATTTGTTTGAGGGGCATTTGTGCTGCCCAGTTTCTTTTTAATTGTTCAATGTCAGCTTTAATCACTGGTCTAGCTGGCATCAAGTTCCTCATAAGTTAGCGATTAAACAAACTTACGAATGAATATAGTGCAAAGTTTTATTTATGCATATAAAAAATCTATTGACAGCCTAATCCCGGCCGATTTATTAAAAAGAATCGGTCGTCTATGATAAGCCCATATGAAGAGTTCATCACGCTCACTTCGGGTTCGCTTGAGAAACCTAATCGATTGGCTCATCAGATAAGCTCTTCATAAGACAGTTTCCACAGCATCATTTTTTTCCAACTTTTTTTCTGACCAGTCATCAATTAGGTGCATTGGTAGGTTGTATTCGGCAGCAATGGTCGCTCTTGGTGTACCTATATCAACAAGATACTGGACCCGTTTTCTTAATGGAGTACTCGCAATTACGACTGGCTCTCCATCCTGTGCTTCACCAAATCCTATGTAGCTGGTCCGGTGAGCAGGGGTTCGGTTTCGCACCTTGCCGTAGCTAACCTTGATGGCAGTCCTGATAAAGTACTCTTCATTATAAAGTTCTTCCTTCTTGCGCTTTGCTTTCTGCAAAGCCTCCCAACCAGTATCATCAACAATACCTTTTGTCTCTTCAGCTTCCGCATTACCAGCTTCCGTATCTGGATAGATTTGTGTTACCCGCATCTGCACTTCCAGCAAGTTTAACTGTGCTGTCGATCCAGCTTCAGATCCAAGCTGGGTAACTGTGCCGGATTTACTCTGGGATGACTGAACCTTGTTTGCGTGGTGTAAGCCAATGACTGCATAACCAGCGTTCCGCAAAACCAATATCGCCCGGTTTATCTCTGCCCACTGGTGAGAGTCATTCTCGCTGAACCCGTTAAATGCTGTTCGAAAAGTATCTATCACAATCACTTCCGCTTTGTGATTTTCGGCATTCGCCATCACTTCTTTTATGCCTTGCTCCGTATCCAGGGTAAGTACAGTTCCGTCTTTCATTGCCGGAGTGTAGATTGCAAACCCATTGTCGTCGGCATCAGTGAAAATCTTTCTGAGGTTTTCCATCCTCTCAAGGATCTCATTCAAGCTGTTCTCATAATCTAGATACAGAACTCGCGTTTGTTTTCTGTTTTCGAAGACACCAAAGTCCTGACCACAACAGGCAGCATAAAGAAGGTGCGCGGTGAAAAGAGATTTGCCGTGCCCGGAATATCCATACACCTGACATATAGCTGGCAGTGTCAGAGCAGGGTACATAATAAATTGTTGGTCTCCAATTTGATCCCGCAACTCATCCAAGTTCTCGTTTGTTATTAATGGTTGAAGCTTTTGACGATGCTCTTTTACAGGAACTAGCTCTGGAGTTTGTTCTTTGTAGTTGTCTCCATCCCAAGCATCTGGGTTTTGCAACCTGTCCCGGGAAATGATTGACTCTATAGTTCTCTCGACCTCTTCTTCATCTAATGGATGTTCCCAGTTTGGAAGGGACATAAGTTCATGCACCCGTTCAGAAATTTTTTCAAGAGGATGTCGCTTCGCAACCAACTCGCCAACGATTGCTGTTACAGTGTGATTGCGACTGCCAACTTTTACAGGCACCCCGCTCTCGATCATCGAGATCGTACTTTCCTTGTCACCAAATTCGACACCAGTAAAGTCAACGACAATTACATTCTTCTTCCGCAGCTCCGCTATCTCTTCTTCAGAAAATCTTTTTTCTTTTGGAGCGGTGAATGTGCCGCGCTCAATGCCTTTCCAAACAAAATCTTTATCACCCTGTATTTCTGAGAAATCATTTATCCAGACATACTTGTTCAATTTGTCAGAACAATAACTGGGAGGCAGTCTGATGATGCCACCATTGGCTCTTAGATCCAAGCCAATAACATGAGGCCAGTCACCTTTGTGACCAGGGAACTCGCCAACCTTGTTGCGCTGGTTAACCTCATCATTGTTTAACCAATAGTAATGGTATCCTCTACGAGATTGCACGACGACTGGCGATGTAAGACCAAGCATTCGCGCTTCCGTTGCGGCCTCCTTACTATCAGCATCAACGACGACAATCCCCGACATTGAACCTGTGACTGCTGCGATATCAAAAAATTCAACCGGACGATTATCTAAAACGGATATAGGCGGGTTATCATCGAACCAACCCAACATCTCTTCTGGAGATGGTGGTGGTTGATACTCTGGATGTGTCTCTGGCAAACGCCATTGTTTATAATGTATGTGACTAGTTGGCGAACCTATAATTGTGGGAACAAGTATCCAGTTATATTCCTCGACATACTTATGAGCAGCTTCCTTCACCCGCTTCTTGTGTTCCAGTAACTGCTTTCTCTCCATTCCAGTAATCCTTTATGTTTAAACCCTTGTCGAATGTCATGTGCATCAACTTATCGTTCACCCTGTTGTACCTAACCCAGTTATGTACGGTTGTTCGATGGACTTCACATCCGTTCTCGACGGCTTTTATACCGCCAAGATCTTCGATTAATTGCTTTACGTTTATCATTGTTACTTCTTTTTTTGTTATTTGATGAAAAAACTCTACACAAATTATTAATGTTAAGTTATATTAAAGTCAAACTATTATAAAACTTAAAACTAAAGGTAGAAAGAATGAAAGAAAACGGAGTAGCGTATGGGCACAATGCCCCGCCAGTTGATGAAGCTGCACTCTATGAAGCAGCCCATGAGTTTTCAGAGAACACGAAGACAATTGCAAAACTCAATGAGAGAAACAAAGACCTCAAAGATGTTATTGGTTCGATGTTCCCGAATGAAAGCGGAGAGCAATTCCACTACATAAGCAGCAAAGGGATGAAAGTAATCTTCTCCCAGAGCGAGATAAGAAAGTTCGAACAATCCATATTAGAAGAACTGTATCCGCTGGGTTCAGAAGACACGCCAGACTGTATGAGCATTGACTACAAAGTTAACACAAGAAAGTTCGATGCCTTACCAGCCGACAGCCTAGAAAAGCAACTCTTGATGCGGGCACTAACTCGAAAGCCTGGCCTAAGAAAAATAACAGTGGAGATAGATGATGAGTGAAGAAGCACCAACCTACGAACTAGGTGATTTCAAGCCACTGTCCACAAAGACAGTTGAAATAAAATATCAGAAGACACTTTTGTTTGGCCCACCCGGCGTCGGCAAAACAACTCAAGCCGCACTACTACAAGCAAAGCTTGGCAAAACATTAATCCTTAGTGGAGAGAATGGGCTGTCTTCAATCTCAAATGATGATGTTGATTTTATGCCGTTCACTAGATACGCACCTCTTCAAGATAAGGCGGCAGAGGCCGCAAAGATGAAGCAAGGTGACTATTGTCTGGCTCATCTTATTACTTATGTGAAGCGTTACGTCAAAGATCAAGGCTACAAAGTAATTGTATTGGACAGCCTGACGAAAGCTAGTCAATTAATCTTCGACTACTGTGAGCATGAACACAAATACGACAAGACGCAAACTGGTTCAATTTACCAGATGCATAACAGGCTTCTTGAGAAGGTCATTAGGGATATCACTAACCTTGATTGGTGCAACAAACTTGTCATTGCCCTTGAGAAAAAAGAAACACTCGATGATCTAGGTAGGCCAGGGGGAACCCGCCCTTACAACGTCCCGTATATTCAAGGGAAAAAGTTAGTGCCTTATCTCATGGGTGCATTCGATAACGTCTGGGGATTTTACAAAGCTCCCTGCACAAAAATTCCCGGCGCGATGAACCGCTTCTTCGTGACTCAGTCTATCAATGGCTGGGAAGCGAAGACCAGAGACCCAAGCAGACCTCCACGACTGCGACCTATCGAGCCGTATTCAGACATCACTGAATTGATTTCAATTTTAAAGATGAATGATGAGGAATTTAAATCTCTGCAAAAGGCCAGAGAAAAAGCTGAAGCTAAAGACGAAAACAAGAAGGAGAAAAAAGATGCCTAGAATAGTTGTTGAAATGTCCGGTGATGAAAGGACAGTGGATTACAAACCAAGTTGGAATAATGGGGAAAACATTTGTGAGATTGCAGAGGTCGAAGACCTGACTGCCGATTGGGACAGCAAGGGTAGAAAACAAATACTGGTAAAATACAAAAACTATCACTTCCCTGACATATCTTTGAAGTACCATTATTTTTGTATAGACAGGGAAGCTGCACATGAGAGCCACCCAGACTACCGAAAGGGTTTAGCCCAAAATGTTCGCATTGAAAAAGAGGGATTGCACAAACTCCTCGTACTCTGTGATGCATTACCAAAAGATGCAGAACCGACACAGTTAGACTTCGATACTGATGACCTCCTAGGAAAAGTTATCGGAGTAAATATGAGGCAACCATTAAACAACGACGGAACGGTTGTACAATGGAAAAACAAGCAAGGCCAAATGCAAAACGAACCCGCGAAACCACTCAACGGGAGGGACTGTGTGTTCAAGCCTACTGCCGATAAGATGGAAAGCCCGCAGAACTTGGTTCGCATAAAAAACAAAAAGACAACAGAGGCTGTTGAAGTAAAAGCAGCAGAGCCTAGTCAAGGTGGTGGGCTTCTCGATGATGAAATCCCATTTTAATGTTCCGAATACTTGTCCTCATGCTGTTGTCTGCTCCTCCAGCATGGGGGCAAGTAGCCTGTGTTAATGCCGACCAAGGGAAACAAGAACTAATGAAGCAGGGTCAGCTTCCCACCTTTGTCGGTCTAAGTAATAGAGGGCACTTGACCCAAATATGGGTGGACAAAAAATCAACCGGATGGACGGCAATTTATATACTGCCCAATGAAGTTAAACTGATGTGCGTCGTAGATAGTGGCACAATTTCCAGCTTGCTGGATTTAGAAGAGCAAAAGAAAGCAATGGCAAATGACTGATGCTCACGAATTAAATGGCAGTTTAACCAGAGACATTGATGCAATCGCGTCAAGAGAAGACACTCCTCGCGAGTACATAGGTGCTTCAAATGTCGGCAGTGAATGCGAAGCGGAAATAGCATTCTCTCATAGAGGATTTCCAAACAACGAACTTCCCCAAAAGACGGAAAGGATATTTGAACTAGGTCACATGCTGGAGAATTTAATTCTAAAGCATTTGAAAAAAGCCAACCGAAATGTTTGGGAGAAAGATGCCAACACTGGGAAACAATATCGGGGCACAGCATTTAATAACCATATTATAGGGAATGCAGATGGCATCATCGAGGTTGATGGTGAAGCGATGCTCTTAGAAATCAAATCGATGAATGATGCATCGTTTAAAAAATTCAAAAAGCATGGAGCCAAAGTCAGTCACCAAAGATATTACGCACAGGTACAGCTTATGATGTATCTGCGACCGGGCGATATCCCAGTTCGAAGAGCCATGTTAGTTGCTTACAATAAAAATAATTCTGAGTACTGGGATGAGTGCATAGAAGCTGACCATGATTATATCATGTATCTTAGAGCAAAGATCCAACGCATCCTCGACAATGAGGCTACCAAAAAATCTATTGATGAGACTGACTGGTACTGTCGAACATGGTGCATGAAGTCAGATACTTGCTGGCATGGAGTTGCTCCAGAGAAAAAGTGTAGCACCTGTAAACACGCTGAAGCCAATGACCATGTCCGGTGGAGATGTTCATTGCATGACAAGGAAGCAAAAGATCCTTGCGATGATTACGAAATTTACCAACCAAAAGCGAGACTGTTATGAGCGAGTTCGAAAAAGTCTCCACAGAAATTTACAATTTGGAGGGTCAGATAGACACAATAAAAGAGAACCTTGCGAATAGAATTTCTGATGAGGCAGAGATGAAAAAAGCAATCAGCAAGATAGCATCTTTGTATCAGGATCTAGCAAAGCTGAAAGCAAGAAAAGACACGATAGAGTTTGAGAAAAAATATGGCGGTCAAGAAGAAGGGTGAGGGGCCAAATCCAAAGGCGGCATTCGGAGATAAGAAGACCCCACTCTTTTTAATTCCGACTATTCCTCTGAAGATGATTGCTTGGGTTATGAAAGACGGGGCTGAAAAGTATGGACCGTTCAACTGGAGAAAAACAAAGGTGAATGCATCTACATATATCTCTGCTACCCACCGGCATTTTCATGCATGGACAGAGGGAGAAAACATAGATCCAGAAAGTGGGTTACACCACCTAGCTCATGTGGCTGCAAATATTTTTATTTTACTGGATGCAATACTTACAAAAAGTTTGATCGATGACCGACCAAAGATTCAAAAGCGTAGTGACAAATTTGAGGGGGGAGTTGATGCACTCTTCAGAGAGACTAAAAGTAGGCGATAGCGTCCGTCATATTAATGGAGACTTTGGCTACATTGGAGAGCAGTGCGAGAAAGGTTTCATTGTCCATTGGGTGGATGGACGAATCAGCCAGCCATTATTAGCTGGCTACCTTGAGAAAGTTAAAAGCGGTCTGACTATAATGGGAAGATAGCTTCATAGACGTTCAGCGGTGGTCGCTGACGGCCCCTAGGTGGTAGTTTGATTTTAAAATCCAACTGTCTATTTCAGCCACCTGGGGGTTTTTTATTTTCTGTTAGCTGGACGACTGCCAAACCAGAAGGTAATTGCTAAAGAACACATAAAGACTACTTCCTCTGCAAGCATCTTTGTCGTCGTCCAGTCGCCAAACTCGTATGCCTTGTAATATATATAGGCACTCATACCCATCAGTAAAAAAGTCACCACTGGTCTGACCAGCCGGAGAAGGGCACTACACCACATTGGAGTTTCTCCATAAGATGCGTCGTGCTGATACGCTGCTGTTCGGATGTTCGCATCAGCCTCCATCTGCGCGATCATGTATTCAGACTCCATCTCGACTTGTTTTATTTTAGCTTGCTCTTGGATGAGATTTAATTCATGTGCATTCTGTGCAAGTAGTGTTTTGTTTTTCTCTTTTTGCTCTAACCATCCGAAGGTCTTACCGACCACTGTGCCAATCAATCCTAAACCAGAACCCCCGATGGCACTGCCAAACAAACCGCTGACAACTGTTCCTAAAATTTCCATTAAAACCTCACTCTTCTATTCCTGTTATCGACATGAACAAATGTTCTGTAGTTAATTCCGATGCCTCTGAAGCCAGCTTCTTCTGCTGCTTTAATGATCTCTTCCTTCGGGTAGTCGAGGCGAATATCTATCGCTCTCGCAGGGCGAATACTCGTAGCTCGATGCATCGACAGGGGTGCCCCACGCACGGCCTGATTCCAGATTGGGCACCTCACACAAGAATTTATGCGTAACGGTCCTAAAAGACCGCGCATGATTTCCAACTTTTCTAGAGCCTCCGGTTGTACATAGCGGCTGGGACCAGTTCCCTCTTCATTGCAGGGCTTTCCGCATCGACATTGTAACTCTGTCCACAGAAAATGCTTGCTGGCATATTTGCCTTTCAGCAATCTCACTTGCCCCGGTCCTTCATCTGATTGATCAAAGCAAAGAGGGTCTCGATCTTTTTGATGCACTCTTGAAGCATCACATGGTTTCTAATTAATGCGAAAATCATTCCTGATAAAATTGTGAACACTCCGAAAAAAATTGTTATCCAATCGCCAATACTTACTCCTTCCATTTTTCCTCCTAGTACTTCGCTCCGTAATTTTGTCCATACTTGGTTCCGTAGTTCGCACTATAGTTCAAAGCCTTTTCTTTCTTGGTTGTGTCTTCACCTCCAAAAATATCAGCAGCCCCTTCACGCAAGAACCTGTTGCCTCCAATAAATGGAATACGAGATGCAAGCATTCTATAGGCTGCACGTTCTTTGGCATTGCTGTCTGGTGATAGGTCTAGTGCTTGGTCGTACAAACCTTGTCCAGTTTGAACAGCATCCAAGAATGTACCTGATGATGGGCCAAGCAAGGTGCTTGATATCCTTGTTGCTCCGTAGAGGCCGTTGTCTGCTTGGGCCGCAACATTATAGAAGATATCTGCCAGCAAACCGAAACCACCTAAGTGCATCTGTGCCTCGATCACCCAGCCTAAAAAGTCGTCGGCAGGGCCGTGGATCTTAGCATCGTATCCCATCTTTTCTAAAATGGTTGACAGCTTTCTTTCTCGTACATCGAAAGATGCATCATCATCTCCTCCGCGCATTTGTGCGAAGTCCTTGATTGTAAGAGTGCCCGTGCCCATTGCAGATCCAGCCAGCAAGAAATTTACCAGTGGTACAAAATTGGCGTTGAACTGACCGTCTGTTTTACCAAACGCTTCTGATACAATCTTGCCAGCTAATCTCTGGAACATTAGTGGGTACGATTTCAACTGAAAAACAACTGCACCAACCGGACCCTGTGCCCATAGCGGCACATCCGATTTGTTAGGGGTAAATATGGATTCATTCGCGAAACGATGAAGGGCCATCCTGACATTCTGGTCACCGTTGACTGCATCTAATATAGATAAGTCATCTAATGTTTTACCATTGGTAACATACTCACCTATCCCGAATTCACTCAACATACGCTTTGCGTTTCGAAATGCTCTGTTCTGTGTCTTGCTGTTTGGGTTGTAGTTTTTGACAGCAATCTTTTGCTGTGCCTTAAGCAACTCATACCCTGTTGCCGTTGCGATATTCCGCTGAACATTTGTCCAAGGAGCCAATAAGTTTGCAGCAAAAAACTGGTTAGTAAATTTACCACCGGCAGAACCATAGAGCATGGACATACGCGAATGAATTTGCGACTCCATAGCGGCACCAATATTGGCGATGGCAGCGCGATATTCGGCTGCATTGTCTCCAGTTAGAGACTTACGCATGACGTTAAAGGAGTCTCGCATTCGTGCCCCGCGCAATAGCGGGATAGCAAGATCGGTCAGCGAGGTAAGGGCAGTATACGATAATAGTGTAACGCTATTAAAGTTTCTAATTGCTTTCGACGCTTGTCTTGCCATGCGAGACCGTTGAGTTTGTTCGAGGTTTCGCCCTTGGATTTGAGCAAAGTACGCATCAGAGTAATCTCCAGCCGATTGCTTAATGGCCCCAAAATTTTCGTGTTCCCATAACGCATTTGCTACCGCCTCGAATCGTACTCGATCTGCTTGAGTTGCATTAGGTTTAGCCATATCCAAAAGTTTTTTAATGGATGGAACTGTCATTGTTCCGCTGGCTATACCAGTGATAATATTATCGACAATCACCTGTGCGTCTGCTTCATCAAAACCTTTGATGTCATTAATACGCACATCATCACCCACAATAGAGTTGTAGTCGCTCTTTGCCAGCTTGTCCCTTGGAGCAACTTTGTTGCTGGATAGAAGCTCGACAGCGGCACGACCTCCACCACCTCTGACAGCCATATAGTCATGGTAGCCGTGAGAGCCAGTGCCAAATTTTTCTTGGAATAAAATTTTCTTGGTCGTGCCCTCGAAATATTTACTTACAATTCCATCGAGGTTGTTGACCAGAAATCCTCTGTCTTCAAGAACCTGTAATATGTCACCATATCTTAGCTGACCAAGTTCATTGGTTGCCGACAGATTAAGAACCCTAGCGTAATCAGTGTGCGGGTTCTTTCCATTCCTTGATGAGCGCATCTTAAATTCTGGAATGTATACACCTTCCTCATCAACGATACGAAGCATGATAGACTTAGCTACCTCAAGCGCATCTGCCGGAGAAGACGACACATTGCTTGGATTGTCCCGGCGATCTCGACGGATCATTTCCGCGATAATCGTTACGAACTCATCTTGGTGCGTTTGAATGGCTTCGATGTCATAGATCTGGGG
>MDTG01374646.1_pt1 | contig 13325 bp, 12 predicted proteins | sample 811421 | NCBI WGS metagenome assembly MDTG01 (sample SAMN05326645, study PRJNA326480) | marine metagenome | isolation source: seawater | place: Pacific Ocean: South East | collected 2011 | reverse complement strand
CTCGTTAGAATTTTCAAACCACACTTCAAAATCGTAATCACATTCAGAACAATTAATATTATAAATAATCATTTATTATATATTGTACTTTCTGATATTTTTTCAATATTGTCAGATTTATCTTCTAGAGTTAACTCTAATATAATTGAATTTTTTTTATAATCTTTTGTCCAATTTAGGCCCTTGGATAATACAATTCCAGTCATTGGAATACATTTAAAGTTAAATTTTTTTTTAGTTTCAAAGTCTTCGATACTAATATTATTATATTGATTAATGCAAATAAATAACATGTCATTCTTTATTGTAGAATTAAGATCTGCTGAAGAGGAGTTAAAAGACTGAATTTTTATATTTATTTTTCTATTTTCATCTTCAAACTTTGTTTCAATTTTTGAATTCTCAAGATTATCTAAAGATATGCTAGATATATTTTCTTTTAAACTATCAATTATTCTATATTTTAATATTTCTAGTAAGGTTAATCCATTTATTTTTGAATTAATTGATGCTAGCTCTTCCTTTATTGAAATATCAATTTGTTCTGATAGATTTTTCATAAGATTATATTACACTCAAAAAAAAAATGATAAATAGTAAATATTTAAAATTAATACGTTCTAAATATATAGAAACATCAAATAACTTTATTTATAACAAACTAGCTGAAAGAATTATTGACTCAATAGATTTATTAAAGATTGAAGTGAATCAAATTTTAGAAATTGGAAGTAACGATAATATAATAATTGATTATATGCAAAATAAATTTAAAAAAATCCATATAGATAGTGGAGAAGTTTTTATACCTAAAAATGATATAAACAAAGAAGTTAATTATTTTGAAATTGATACCAATAATCTTAGTTTAAAAAAAAATTTTTATAATTTGATTTATAGTAATTGTTTTTTTTACATTACAGATAATATTGAAAAAAATTTAAATGAAATTTTTGATAGTTTAAAAGTAAATGGTTTTTTTATTGCTGTTATTCCAGATAAAAATAGCATGTACCAACTAATAAATTCTATGTATGAAACTGATCTATTATTTTATAAAGGTGTGAACCAAAGATTTAATCCTACATTTGATATTAATTATATTTTAACAACTTTAAATAAATTAAAATTTGACTCACCTAGTATTTACTCAGATACCATATCTATTAGATATTCAAAGTTTAGCAAATTATTAAATGATGTGAGATCTCTAAAACTTTCCTATTGTCATAAAGATAAAAAAAGTCATTTTGAAAATAAAAATTATTTTAATGTAGTTGAGAGTAATTACAAAAAAAATTATTTTAATGGAAGTTATTTATTAGATTTAAAAGTAAATATAATTTCTGCTTGGAAAAATAATTAGTTATGATCTATAATCAGCATTTATTCTGATATATTCATAAGTTAAGTCATTCCCAAATAAGGTTTGATTTACTTTTCCAGTATTTAAAACTAAATTAATTTCTATTAATTTGTTTTTCATGTAACGATTTAACTTAGACAGGTTTATCTTTTTATTTATAAAACCATTTTGACATACTAAATTTTTACCAAAAAAAATCTTAATTTTATTTTGATTAATTTTTTCTTTTGATTTCCCAATAGCTGCAATTATTCTTCCCCAGTTTGCATCTTCACCAGAGATGGCTGTCTTAACTAGTGATGAATTAAGAATAGAAAATCCAATTTTTTTTGCTTGTAATTTTGACTTACTATTTAAAATATTCAACTTTATTAATTTACTTAAACCTTCACCATCTTTTACAATCTTAAGAGAAAGATCAGTCATTAAATCTGAAATTGAATTATTAAGTATTTGATAGTTTTTTTTTAAATTAAAATTTATTTTTGTTTTTTTTAAGGAAAATAAAATAAGTGTATCACTTGTTGAAGTATCACCATCTGTTGAAATAGAATTAAATGTATTGTCTAAATTATTTTTCATTAATTTATTTAAAATATTTTTTGGTAGGTCTGCTTCTATAAATATATAAGCAAGCATTGTTCCCATATTTGGATATATCATGCCAGATCCCTTTGCGATTCCATATATTTTAAAACTTTTACTTTTAATTTTTACAATTCTCATTGATAACTTTGGGTATGTATCCGTTGTCATTATTGCTTTTGCAGCATCAAGTATATTACAAGAAGAATTATTTAAAATTTTAGGTACTTGTTTAATTATTAATTGAGGATCAAAAATTTCACCTATTACACCAGTTGAAGATACTAAAATTTCTTTTTTTTTACATCCCACAAACTTTGAAATAAATTCACAATATTTGTCTATAATTTTTATACCTTCTCTTCCTGTATGCGCATTTGCATTACCAGAATTAACTATCAAAACTTTAACAACGCCTTTATTATTTTTTTTGTCCCAAAGTATTGGCGCAGATGGCATAGAAGTTTTTGAATATACATTTATTGATTTTGCAGTTTTCTCAAAAATAATTATTAGTAGATCTTCAAGCTTTTTTTTAAAACCTGCATGAAAAGTATAAATTTTTAGACCATCAGGTTTAAAATTAATGTATTTTTTTGGTCTAAAGATTGAATGACTATTAATATATAATCTTTCATTGCTACTTAATGATAAATCCTTTGTAGAAGATTTCTTTTTCATATGATAACAGCCATTTATCATATTATGGTAAATATTGTTAATAAACTTTTTAGATCTTTAAATACTAATTCTTTAAAAAAATATGATAATTTTATTAAAGAAGTAAACAAATATGAAGAAAGTATATCAAATTTTAGTGATGCAGATTTATCTGCCAAAACTAATTTATTTAGAATTCAACTAAAAAATACTCCTATTGATAAAATAATACCTGAAGCATTTGCTGTAGTAAGAGAAGCAGCAAAAAGAACAGTTAACATGAGACATTTTGATGTTCAGCTTATCGGTGGCAAAGTATTGCATGAAGGCAAAATTGCTGAGATGAAAACTGGTGAAGGAAAAACACTTGTAGCTACTCTTGCAGCATATGTGAATGCTATTAATAATAAGTCAGTTCATATAGTAACGGTAAACGATTATTTAGCTAAAAGAGATTCAGAATGGATGGGTGAAATATATAAATTTTTAGGTCTAACAGTTGGATGTATTACATCTGAAACAGATTATAAATCAAGGCCAGAGCAATATAATATGGATGTTGTTTATGCAACAAATAATGAAATTGGTTTTGATTATCTAAGAGATAATTTAAAAAATGATTACGAATTACTTTGCTTTAAAAAAAATGCTTTTGCAATAGTAGATGAGGTAGATAGTATTTTAATTGATGAAGCTAGAACACCCTTAGTAATATCTGCTGAAGCAAATACTAATATTAATTTATATCCTCAAATTAATAAAATTGTAAAATTTCTAAAGGAAGAAGATTATGAAATTAATGAGGAAAGTAGAAGTATATTATTATCAGAAAAGGGTATGGTATTTGCTGAAACATTATTGCAAAATGAAAAATTAATTGTCAAAGGCACTCTTCAAGATTTAGAAAATATAACTCTTAATCATAATATCATTCAAGCTTTAAGGGCTCAAAAACTATTTACTAAGGATAAAGACTATATAATTAAAGATAAGCAAATTGTTATCATAGATGAATTAACAGGTAGACCTATGGAAGGTAGAAGATATGGAGATGGTTTGCACCAGGCAATAGAAGCAAAAGAGGGATTGAAAATACAAAAAGAAAATCAAACTATCGCATCAATTACTTACCAAAACTTTTTTAGAAACTATGATAAATTAAGCGGAATGACTGGAACTGCATTGACAGAAGCAAAAGAGTTTGAGGGAATATATAATTTAGAGGTTGTGGAAATACCACCAAATCTAAAAATGAATAGAAATGATAAAAATGACCAAATTTACATGACTAAAAAAGAAAAATATAGAGCAGTAATAGATTTAGTTAAATTGAGAAACTCTGAAAAAAAACAACCCATATTGATTGGTACAACTTCAGTAGAGAACTCTGAAATTATTTCAAATTATTTAAAAAAAGAAAATATAAATCATAATGTACTAAATGCTAAAAATCATAAAATGGAGGCAGAAATTATTCAGAAAGCAGGATTGCCAGGTAACGTTACAATATCAACAAATATGGCAGGAAGAGGTACAGATATAAAATTAGGAAATGATGATGACAATTTAAGAAAAATAGCAATTGAGTCTGGAGGTTTGTTAGTAATAGGTACCGAACGTCACGAAAGTAGAAGAATAGATAATCAACTCAGAGGTAGGTCAGGGAGACAGGGTGATATTGGGGAAAGTGTATTTTTTTTATCACTAGAAGATGACTTAATGAGAATTTTTGGTTCAAAAACTCTCGAAAATGTTCTTAATAAATTGGGGTTAAAAGATGGTGAAGTTATTACACATTCTATGATTACTAAGTCACTTGAACGTGCTCAACAAAAAGTTGAATCACATAATTATGATATGAGAAAACAGATCCTAAAATTTGATGATATATTAAATGATCAAAGAAAAATTATTTATCAAAACAGAAGAGAAATTTTAACAACAAATGATCAGTCAAAAATAATTAGAGAAATGATTGATGACTTTGTTGATAGTATAATTTATGAATGCATACCACCAAAAAAGTATAATGATGAATGGAATTCTCAACTTTTAAAAGAAAAAACAAAAGAAATTTTTAATTTAGATATTCCAATTGAAAACTGGTTTAACGAAGAGGGTGTAGATGAGGAAGAAATTAAAAAAAGATTACATGATGAAATCAATCAAAAATATAATGAAAAAAAACATAAATATTCAAATGAATTACTAAAGTTTGCAGAAAAAAGAGTAATGCTTTTTCAGTTAGATAAAGATTGGAGAGATCATCTTGCGGCAATGGATACTTTAAGAGGTAGTGTTAATTTGAGAGCCATGGGTGGGAAAGATCCTTTCTATGAATATAAAAGGGAGTCATTTGATTATTTTGATGAAATGCTATCAAATCAAAATGAAAAAGTTTTAAAAACTCTTTTTAATATTGAACTTGTTAATCAGGAAGGTAATAATAATACTGAGAAAAGTGATGAAGGTACTAGAAGAATTATTACGAAAAAAGTTGGCAGGAATGAACCTTGTCCTTGCGGATCAGGAAAAAAATATAAGCAGTGTCATGGAGCTTAAATATCAGAAGTTATATTCAAATATTTATCTTTTCTATTATTAACTAACTCTTTGACAGAAATATTTTCCAATTGGTTAAGACATTTTGTAATATAATTTTTTACAGTATCAGATTGAGCTCTTGGGTTTCTATGAGCTCCACCTGGTAATTCAGGTATAATTTCATCTACTATTTTAAATTTTTTACAATCTTCTGCAGTTAATTTTAGTGTATTCGCTGCCTCTTGTGAAAAATTAGTACTTCTCCAGAGAATTGAAGCACAACCCTCAGGAGAAATTACTGAGTAAGTTGAATGCTCTAGCATCAGCACTCTATCAGAAGCAGCTATACCAATTGCACCTCCAGATCCACCCTCTCCAATAATGATAGAAATTGTTGGAATTTTTGCTCTTAAAAAAGTTAAAATTGATGATGCAATTGACTCAGATTGTCCTCTTTCTTCTGCATCTTTACCTGGAAAAGCTCCTGCCGTATCAACAAAGGTTATAACTGGTAGTTGAAATTTCTCTGCAAGGAGTACTAATCTTTGTGCTTTTCTATATCCTTCTGGCTTTGCCATACCAAAATTATGTTTAATTCTAGTATCCATTGAATTACCCTTTTCAGTTCCCATAAATATAACTGATTTATTATTTATTTTAGCAAATCCAGCTACAATCGCATTATCATCCGCATATTTTTTATCTCCATGAAGAAAAATTATATCATCGAAAATATTATTCACATAATCAATTGTATGCGGTCTATCATTGTGTCTTGAAACTTGTACTTTTTGCCATGGATCAAGATTGGAGTATATTTTTTTCAATATATTTTTTTTTTCCAACTCCAAGTCATCAATTTTAAGGTTACTTTTTTTATCAAATTTTGAATTAATAATTAAATTATCAATTTCTTCAATTTTTTTTTCGAATTCAAAATATTTAATCATTATAAAATTTTATAATTTTTAAAGATTTCAATAATAATATTTTTAATCAATTCTCCATTATTAAAATTTAGATAACCTCTTAATATCAGTTGCAAATGATTGGGGTGTATATCTTTCCATTCTTTATTATTCAAAGAAACTATTGAGTATAAAAGAAAATTAGTATTATTTTTTTCCTCAATTGCCATCTTAATATTTTCTGAAATGAATATTGCAGGCATAAGTCTTTCATCATAAATTTTGTTAAAATCTTCAATAAGCACTTTATCCTGAGATGATTCTAAAATGTCATAAATAACAAATATTAACTCATCATTTTTGTTATTTAATTTATCAAAGTTAGAATTAATTATCTCTATTAATGAATTAACATCATTTGTAGAATACAAACTCAATAGCAATCTGACAAATACACTTTCATCATCAATGCCATTTACTGTTTCATAAAATTCAATCCATTGAGTTGCTTTATCGTAATCTTCATTATAGATATAAGAAATTGCTATCTTAGGGCTATATTTTAAATAGTCTGAAGTAATTTCAATTGAGTCAACTATTTTAAAAGATAAAGCATAAGCTATATCTTCTAGATTATTAATTTTAGCAAATTCCCAAAATTTAATAAGTGAATCTAGTCTTTCAGAAGGAAAAATCTGAATATTAACTAGTTGAAAATAAAAAGACATTAAAATTTCATTATTGCCAGAAAATTCTAAAATAGTATCTTCATAATTATTTAACTGATCAGAAGTAAAATCTACTGATTGATATAATGCAGCTAGACTTTCTATAGATATTTTTTTATCTAAATAACTTTGATTTGCTGCATTTATTCTTAAATCAATTGGTGAAGACCTATTCAAAATAATGGGGATAGCCATATTCGATGGATCTAAATCTAAAAATTTTGCATTTAATGGCAGTTCAGCTATTCTTGACATAGCACTGTATAAAAATAATAAATCTGAATCAATTTGAATATTGGCGTTAAAAGTTTTTTGAATATTGTTTTCATCATCGTTATTGGTTAAATATAAATACAAGTCCTGATAATATTCATCATTTTTAATCTGAGTCTCAAGCATAATTGAATTAAGAAGATCGGCCTCAAGTTTTTTATTTTGAATGATTAGGCAAAATATTTCAACTTTGTCTAAAAAATTACTTTTTGTGTTAAGTTCTTGAACAGCCTCATCTTTAAAATTACAAACATCTTCTAATTGGAATGTTGACAATAAATAATTTATTTTTAAATATTGATAATAGGACAAGTTTTCATGATTTGTAAAATCTCCGCTATTAATTAATTTATAAGCTTTTGAGAGCTCACCAATTTGATAGAAATACTTAATAATTAAAAAATACATTTCTCTATTTTTTTTATCTTCAAAATCTAAATTTAAATCTGATAAATATTTATTAAATTCATTTTGTAATGTTTGTGATTTTATATCTGTTGCGTTGATAATAACTTTTTCTAAAAAAGAATGATTTATTTCACTCCATAAATTTTTTTTTATTTCAACTTCTTCATCTAAGTTTTCATTTGTGACAAGAGAATTTTCTGAAACTGCTTCTTCTTCTGCTATCTTTTGATTTTCATCTTTTAATTCATTAGAAATTTCTTGATCTGTGCTAATTTGATCAAGAACCATCTGATCTAGACTTTTATTTTCATGTAGTTCAATTACTTCTACTTCACTTGCTTGAATATTTAGAGGTAAAATCAAAAATATTATAAATATTAAATTTCTCATTTTAAGTTTAGGTTGTAATTTTCCAGTATTTTTGTAGATGGCGTAGGTATTTCAACAAGATATAAAAATATGATTAAAATAATCACTATTACAATAAAAAAATATAATAAATATTTGTTTTTCATATCTTTAAATAAAAAAAAGACTATTATATGAATAAGTAATTTTTTTTAAGCTATTTCTTAATGTAATAAAAATAAGTCAATAATAAGAAATAATTATATGTTTATATACAAAAAAAAAGCGTTTAATAATCTATGTTTATTAGGTTTAATGGGATCAGGTAAATCAATAATTGGAAAGGATTTAAGTAAAATTTATAAAAATAAATATATTGATACAGATAGTGAAATTGAAAAAAACCTAGGAATAAATATTAATACAATATTCTCTAAATATGGAGAAGGCTATTTTAGAGAAGTTGAAGAAAAAATATGCTTAGAAGTATTAAATTATCAAAATTGTATAATTTCATTTGGAGGTGGTAGTATTTTAAACCCAATAATAAGAAAAAAAATTAAACAAAAGACATTATCTATATATCTTAAAGTGGATCAAAATATACTAATACAAAGATTAAGTAAGTCTAATAAAAGGCCATTACTAAAAAATACTGATACTGAATTAGTTATTAAAAAATTATATGATAAAAGGAAAAAATATTATAACAGCGCTGACTTGATTATTGAAAATAATGGTCAAAAAAAAGAAGTTGTTCATAATATATTTAAAAATATTAAAAAAAAATATGATTAAAAAAATACAATTTAAAACTAGATCTTATTCTTCAAAAATTATTATTAAAAATAATTATATCAAAAAGTATATAGTGAATTTATTAAAAGAAAATAAAACAGTATATTGTGTTGTAGATAAAAAATTAAAATATTTAACTAATAAAATAAAAAAGGAGAAGATTAATTTTATTTACTTAAAATGTGGTGAAGACATTAAAAATATAAAATCATATAACAATTTATGTGAAATACTTCTTCGTAAAGAAATCAATAGAAATTCAATTCTAGTATCTTTGGGGGGAGGTACACTTGGCGATTTATGCGGTTTTGTGGCGAGCACAATATTGAGAGGAATAAGTTTTAGATTAATACCTACTACATTACTGTCTCAGGTAGATAGTTCGATTGGAGGAAAAAATGGAATTAATTCAAAATATGGAAAAAATCTGATAGGAACTTTTTACCAACCAGAGGAAATTGTTATTGATACTAGCTCTTTAAAAACATTACCATATCGTGAGATAAAATCTGGCTATGCGGAAATATTAAAACATGCACTTATAAACGACAATATTTTTTTTAAATGGCTTGAAAATAATTATAAAAAATTATTTGAATTAGATAAAAATATTTTAGAAAAAGCAATTTATAAATCTATTATGATTAAACTAAAATATGTTAATAATGATCCTTTAGAAAAACTTACAAACAGTAACTCAAGGGGCATGTTAAATTTTGGCCATACTATAGGTCATGCTTTAGAGGCATTTTATAAATACAGCAAATTAAATCATGGAGAAGCAATATCAATAGGTATGATTATAGAGTCAAAAATTTCAAATAAACTTGGTTATTTATCTGATAAAAGTTTGGAGATGATTTTAATTCATTTTAAAAAAACAAAATTAAAAAATTCAGATAAAAATATAAATAATAAAAATATTTTAGAGAATATCTCTAAAGATAAAAAAAATACATTTAGTAAAATTAATATTGTTTTAATTAAAGATATAGGTAAATCCTTTTTTAAACGAAATATGAAACTAATTCAGATTAAAAATATCTTAAAAGAAATATAATTTGTGAGTTCATTTATTCTTCTAATTTTACTATTATTATTGGTTCTATTATCTGGTTTTTTATCAGGTTCTGAAACAGCAATTACAGCAACTTCAAAAGCTAGAATAAATTACAAATTTAAACAAGGTAGCAAACGAGCTAAATATGTCTTAAAAATTTTAGATAAAAAAGATAATGTTATATCGTCACTATTACTTTCAAACAATTTAGTTAATATTTTAGCATCATCTTTAGCTACTGCTTTTTTTTATGATATATTTGGTGTGAAAGGTATATTCTATTCAACACTAATAATGACAGTGGTATTAGTAATATTTGCTGAAGTGCTTCCAAAAACTTATGCCTTAAATAAGCCAAATCGAACAGCACTAGCGATATCGCCAATAATATTTTATCTAAATAGATTGCTATTTATTTTTGTTTTTTTTATAAATTTAATAGTAAGATTTATTTTTAGAAAGAAAGATACGGACAAAAAAATTATTGATCAACAGTCAGAAGAGGAATTAAAAGGTGTAATAGATTTATATGAAACTTCAAACCCAGATTATGAACAAGAAAAAGATATGCTCCAAAGTATTTTACAATTAAATGATATTACTGTTGGAGAAATATTTACACATAGAAAAAATATTTTTTCTATTGATGCATCTGTAGAAATAAAAAAAATTATTGAAAAGATCAATAGATCAAGATTTACAAGAATACCTTTCTGGAAGAATAACCCTGAAAATATTATCGGTTTACTTAATGTTCGAACTTTAAATATTGATCTTGATAACCAACAAAAATCTAAAAAAATTATTTTTGATAAAATAACTAAACCATGGTTTATACCAGAAAATACAAACTTATTAGAACAACTTGTAGAGTTTAGAAAAAGGAAAGAGCATTTGGCTTTTGTAGTAGATGAATTTGGTGAATTACTTGGTTTAATTACTTTAGAAGATATTATTGAAGAAATTGTTGGTGAAATAGTAGATGAAATAGATATACCCGAAAATGATTTCAAGCTTAATAATTATGGAAAGGTAATAATAAATGGAGAAAAAAATATCAGAGATTTATATAAAAACTTTGATTTAGAAGCTCCTGATAGTCAATCTTCAACAATTGCAGGATATATATTAGAAATTTCTAAAAAAATTCCTCTATATGGTGAAAAAGTAAATGATGGTTTTTTTAATTATAAAATATTATCACATTCTAGAAAACAAATTTCTAGAATTGAAATATCCAAACTTAAATAATTCTTATTTCTAATGAATGCATACCATCATTAAACTCATTTTTTAAAATACTATTTATTTTTCTATGAATTTCTATTCGATCTATTTGCTGATTAGAATTTCTTTTTAAAATTATTTTAATATGTGTTTCACCTTTGCCATTAAATTTATTATGCCCAACATGCAAATGCGAATTATCTTCTATATGAATATTAAAATCTTTAAATTTTTTTTTTAATAATTCATTAATTTTTTGCTTACGTTTCATAAATTAAGTAATATATATATACAATGGTTAAACAAAAAATAGATATAAAGAAAAATAATTTATCTTGGGAAAGAACTTTCTTTAGAAAGTGTGATAAAGAAAATTGTGAGAAAAAAGGTGAGTTTAAAGCTCCCAAATCTAGAATATTACTAAATGAATATTATTTTTTTTGTTTAGAACATGTTAAAGAATACAATAAATCATGGGATTTTTATAGAGGTTTATCTGTAAATCAAATTGAGAATTCAATGAGAGAAGATACTATTTGGAATAGGCCATCTTGGCCCCTCAAAGGAAATCCGTATAAAGTTATAGAGCAGATACATAGTTTTTTTTCTGAAGAGATTGATGGTTTACAATCAGATAATAAAGACAGTAATTACTTCAAAAATAAGCTATTAGATGAAAGCCTAAGTAGGGAAGAAGATGCGGCTTTATCAATTTTAGAGTTAAAATTGCCCTTAACTTTAGATAAAATTAAAAAAAATTATAAAAAATTAGTGAAAATATTTCATCCTGATGTAAATGGAAATAATAAAAGTGCAGAAGAGAAATTTAAGGAAATAAATAAATCATATAAAATAATCTTACAAAAATTAAAAAATGAACAAAAAGTCTAATTTAGAAACAGTACCTGAAAAAAAAATTGATCCAAAAAATACATTTGGAGTTGAGTGTAAATTTGATGTCTTTTCTTTTAAAGAGAAAAATGAATATGTTCCAGATATTGATACAACATATAAATTTGATCCACAAACTACATTAGCAATTCTTGCAGGATTTTCTTGCAATCGAAGAGTTTTGATTCAAGGTTATCATGGTACTGGTAAATCAACACATATAGAACAAGTTGCTGCGAGATTAAATTGGCCGTGTATAAGAATAAACCTAGATAGTCACATAAGTAGAATTGACTTGATAGGTAAAGATGCAATTGTTTTGAAGGAAAATAAACAAATAACTGAATTTCAAGATGGGATACTTCCTTGGGCATACAAAAATCCAGTCGCACTTGTATTTGATGAATATGATGCTGGAAGGCCTGATGTAATGTTTGTTATTCAGCGTATACTTGAAACTGAAGGAAAGCTAACTCTTTTAGATCAATCAAGAGTTATAAAACCTAATAAATATTTTAGATTATTTGCAACTGCAAATACAGTTGGACTAGGTGATACATCAGGCTTGTATCATGGTACTCAGCAAATCAACCAAGGGCAAATGGATAGATGGAATATAGTTACCTCATTGAATTACTTAAGTAATGAGCAGGAGTGTAAAATTATTTTAAGTAAAGTTAAAGAGTTAAATACTAAAGAAGGTAGAGATATTGTAAAAAGTATGGTTTCAACTGCTGATCTTTCAAGATCAGGTTTTATTAATGGAGATATATCAACAGTTATGAGCCCACGAACTGTTCTAACATGGGCAGAAAATTATTTACTAATTAATGATATAGAATATGCTTTTAAGTTATCATTTTTGAATAGATGTGATGAAATGGAAAGATCAATAATTGAAGAATATTTCCAAAGATCTTTTGGTATTGATATTGCCGATGCCAAGGTAGTAAATGTTAAAGAATAGTGAATATATTGAGGAATTTAAAAAATCTTTATCAGCAACAGTCAAATCGATTGGAAAAAATCAAAACATAGAAATAAATTTTGTAAAAGAAAATCCTTCAGTTAACGGAGATATTATTAATTTAACTGAACCAAATATAGAAAACATCAAGAATAATCTAAATTACCTAAGAGCAGAAGCTGATTCATTAGCACTTGAGTTTAGGCTTCATTCAAGAGAAATTCATCAAAATTTTATGAATAATGATGAGTTATCAAATGAAATTTTAAATGCACTTGAGCAAACACGTATTGAAGTAATGGGTAGTCAAGAATTTAAGGGAATAGGAAATAATTTAAAAGTTAAACATTACCAGGATTTAAGCAGAACATCACAACAAAAGTCTAAAGATGAATTAATTCAGGCATTTCGTTATGTATCTTACGAAGAATTAATTGGGCAAAATTTAGGTAATGATAATGAAAAATTTAAAACAATAATTAAAGAAAAATTAAAAAATAATTACAGTAGTTTTTTTAAAGAATTAAAAAATAATATTAATGATCAAGAAAAGTTTTCGAGT
>MDTG01275128.1_pt1 | contig 13325 bp, 9 predicted proteins | sample 811421 | NCBI WGS metagenome assembly MDTG01 (sample SAMN05326645, study PRJNA326480) | marine metagenome | isolation source: seawater | place: Pacific Ocean: South East | collected 2011 | reverse complement strand
TGTCATTCCCTCAATGCCTAAATCAGCCAGTGCTTCACGGACATCATCAAGTTTGAATGGCTTTATTATTGCACTAATCATTTTCATAGTGGCCCCCTTCGGACGCTTATTGTTATCCTGTTTGCTAAGACAATCCAACCTTTGTGCCACTATTTTTAACGTTTTAAAAACAACAAATTACATAATAAAAACAAATTAACCGCATAAAAAATGCACCATACAGGTGCATTTTTTTAACATATTAGCTGAACTGGTGCAGCAGCCTAGCTTTGTCTGACGACACAGTCTCTACTTTGTTCTTTAGCTTGATACAAAGCCTTATCAGCTAGGCGCATGGCACTTGTTAACGTAACATTTTGAAATTTTGTTAAACCTATACTTACCGTAATTGCAAATACATCACCATTGATCACAAAATCATACTCAGACAACCGCACTCTAAACGCTTCAAGTAAAGAGTACGCTTGTTCCAAATCTAAATTAGTTAATACAACCGCAAACTCTTCACCACCGACACGGGCAACGGTAAAATCTTTAAACGAACTGCGTAATAAAGACGCTACTTGCTTTAAAGCCTGATCCCCAGCTTCATGGCCAAATTTATCATTGATCGCTTTGAAAAAATCAATATCGAGTAATGCTAAACTATTGTTAGACGATGTTTCTTTTAGCAGTTTTTCGGCAAATTGATAAAAATAACGGCGATTATAAAGATTAGTTAAATCATCGCGAAAGGCACTTTCTTTAATATCTGCTATCAGTGACAGCTGCTCCATAGTCTGTAATACACGACAATGGAACTCTTCATTCATAAAGGGTTTGGTTAAAAAATCATTCGCGCCAAATTTAATAAACCGTGCAGATAAACCATGCTTACCCGCACCTGACAAACCAATAATAGCTAAATCATCACGACCACGAAAATTTCGCACCGCCTTAACAAGCTCAAAGCCATCCATTGTCGGCATCGCATAATCAGTTAGTAACAATTTAATCTCGGGATCATTTTTCAGTATTTTTAGAGCTTGCTCACCATCATGCGCATCTTGCACATCAAACAGCTGCTTTTCGAGCATTTGCTTCATTAATGAACGACTTAAAACTGAATCATCGGCGATTAAGGCTTTGCAACCTTGATTACGTAATAGCTGCGCCACTAATTTAACCGCATAATGATATGAATCACGATTATCTTTAATTACATAATCAACGACCCCAAGCTCTAATATTTGCTGGCGCTTATATTCATCGATGGTAGATGTTAGTACCACTGTAGGGATAGCTTGCGCCAAGGTATATTTAACAACTTCGCCATTCATCGCATCAGGCAGGGTTAAATCGACCAAAGCAAGTGTGTACTGATGCTTCGCAATGAATTCTTTGGTCTCGGCAAGTGACCAGGCAAAATCGACAGCAACATCAAGATAATGAGCTGATAAGTGTCGCAACACCTGCTGGACCACTTTACTATCTTCAACAACTAAAACTCTTTGCATATATCTTCTCTACACTTCAGGTGGACATTGCGAGGGTAAACTTTTTACGAATAAAAAAACTAAAGGTCATAACAGGCGGTAATATACTTTATTATTAGCTTGAGCAAAATATATTGCTGAAAATATACGCATAAAAGCATAGCCTTTGCATTACTGATAATATTTATGTCTAGTGCTCACCGATTAATATCGTCGTCTAGTCTCATTCCCTTTGTTATTTGCTTAAAAATTATCTTTAATAGGTTAACTATTGTTTAAAGGATCCACCATGAAGCTTATTAGTATCATTAGTGTCTCTGTGGCCATACTTACTTTGAGTGTAAGCACAGTCAGTTATGCAGAAAATCAACGTCGTATCGATGTCGATAGTAAAGTTGTCACTGAACATAAAGCGCGCATCAATGGCGAGCGTTTTTCATATACCGCAACCACAGGCACACAACCGGTATGGGATGACAGAGGCGATGCCGTTGCTACATTGCAATACACTTATTATGAACGCGACAAAGTTGACGATCGCACTAAACGCCCATTATTAATTTCATTTAATGGCGGACCTGGTTCTGCATCAGTATGGATGCACTTAGCCTATACTGGACCACGGGTATTAAAAATTGATGACGAAGGCTACCCTATTCAACCGTATGGCGTCAAAGATAACCCATACTCAGTGCTTGATGTTGCTGATATCGTTTACGTTAACCCAGTAAACACTGGCTACTCGCGTATTCTTGAAAACGATAAAGGTGAATTACCAAGTAAAGAGGCGCAAAAAAGCATGTTTTTTGGTGTCAATGCCGACATTAAATACCTAGCAGAATGGTTAAACACCTTTGTAAATCGCACAGAGCGCTGGCGCTCACCTAAATTTTTAATTGGTGAGAGCTACGGCACAACCCGCGTATCAGGCCTTGCCCATGAATTACAAAACAGTCAATGGATGTATATCAATGGTGTTGTGCTGGTTTCACCAACAGACATTGGTATTAAACGCGACGGTCCGATAAAAGCAGCTAACCGTCTACCTTACTTTGCTGCAACGGCGTGGTATCACAAAGCTTTAAGCCCAGCATTGCAAGCTAAAGATTTAGATGAATTACTACCAGAAGTTGAAGACTTTACCGTTAACAAGCTAATTCCTGCACTTGCTAAAGGTGGCTTTATTAATGATGAAGAAAAACGCGCTATCATTAAACAAATGGCACTGTATGCCGGTGTATCTGAAAAGTTTGTTGCGCAAAACAACCTTGATATTCCTACCAACTTCTTTTGGAAAGAACTACTACGTGAGCGCGGTCAAACGTTAGGCCGTCTAGATTCGCGTTATTTAGGCATGGACAAGCGTGACGCTGGCGAATCTCCAGACTACTGGGCTGAGCTAACATCATGGTTGCATTCATTTACACCAGCCATCAATCACTACTTACGTGAAGAGCTTAACTATAAAACTGACGTAAAATATAACCTGTTTGGTAATGTACACCCGTGGGATCGCAGCAATAATAACACTGGTGAAAATCTGCGTTTAGCAATGGCGCAAAACCCATACCTCAATGTGATGATCCAATCAGGCTACTATGATGGTGCCACTAACTACTTTGATGCTAAATACACTTTATGGCAACTAGATCCAAGTAGTAAAATGCGTGATCGCCTAAGCTTTAAAGGCTACCGCAGTGGCCACATGATGTATTTACGCCATGCAGATTTAGAAACATCAAATAACGATTTACGTGATTTTATTTTACAGTCACTACCAAAAGAAGGTGAAGCTGCGAAGTATTAAACAGCGCTTAAAACCACTGGATTAAAAAAGCCCGTTTTTACGGGCTTTTGTTTATCGATAATTCGGATATACTCAAACTATTGATTTTACGTTTTTGGAAAACACAGATGACTGAAAACTTCCGTGTTATGTATGCAGGTCTAGCTCAAGATATTGAGCAATCGAATGCAATTAAACAACTGGCTGTAAAGCTCAAAGCCCCTGAAAGTAAAGTAGCTGCATTTTTTGAAAACAAACCCCTATTTGCGCCTTGTGAAAAAGAAAAAGCACTCAAGCAAGCAAAGCTACTTGCCAGCGTAGGCATCAAAAGTAAACTGCAACCAATAACCAACAACACACCAGCGGTAAGTAGCAGCGATACAACCAACCAGCGAGATGAGCGTATTTTTAACGCCCTTGATTACATCACCAGTAGTTTAATTCGCATCGAAGAAAAACTCGACGACCTAGAGCAACGCTTACCAGCCACAACCCAACAACCAGATCCTGATGAAGGCGACGAGTGGCAAACTGACGACCTATTGCTAGATGAAGAGCTGACAACGCCGATCAAAAAACGCAGTAACATGCTGCTGTATTCACTTATAGCTATGGTTGTTGTCTTGCTTGTAGTACTAGGATTGTCGTTTGCATTCCCTGATTTATTCAGTTTTATGGATAATTAACAGATAAAGCAAAAATAAATATGAGCGAAAAAAGAGCACTGATCCGCCAACAAATCCGTAAAGCACGTAACTCACTGTCAAAATTCGAGCAAAAAATTGCCGCAGAATCGCTTAAAGTGAATTTTACTCAACACTTAAAACAGCAAAAAACTATTGAAAATGCCCATATTGGCATTTATTTTAGCAATGACGCAGAACTAGATACCTCATTGTTAATAAAAGATCTTTGGACTAAAAACCACGCCCTTTACCTACCTGTAATCCACCCATTTAACGGCACTACTTTATACTTCCAGCGCTATGAAGAAAATTCACCCATGAGGGCAAATCGCTATGGTATCTTGGAGCCTAAGTTAAATTGTAGTCAGATATGCCCACTAGCGGAGCTTGATTATCTGCTAATGCCATTAGTTGCATTTGATGATAACGGTAACCGGTTAGGGATGGGGGGTGGCTTTTATGATAAAACTTTGGCGCGCTACGAAAAAGAAAACTGGCAAAAACCACAACTGATTGGCCTTGCACATCAATGCCAACATGTTCCAAGTTTACCGGTTGAATCGTGGGATGTACCATTAAATTACATAATCACACCACAGAAAATCTACCATTGGTAAGCAATTTATTTATATACTAATGGCAATCCCTCTCACCTATTGAGCACATAATCATGACACAAGATGAATTAAAAAAAGCAGCTGCTTGGGCTGCACTCGAATTTGTAAAAAAAGACACCATTGTGGGTGTTGGCACAGGCTCAACTGTAAACCATTTTATTGATGCATTAGGCTCAGTAAAAGACACCATACGCGGTGTGGTATCAAGTTCTGACGCTTCAACCGAAAAACTAAAAGCACTCGGTCTTGAAGTATTTGAACTCAATGATGTTGATGCCCTTGACGTGTACGTTGATGGCGCAGATGAAATAAATGCGCTGAACGAAATGATCAAAGGCGGTGGCGCAGCACTAACCCGCGAAAAAATAGTCGCAGCTGTAGCAAAACAATTTGTATGTATTGTTGATGAAACAAAAATAGTGGACACCTTGGGTGAATTTCCACTGCCGGTAGAAGTTATTCCAATGGCACGCAGTTATGTTGCTCGTGAATTGCTTAAACTAGGCGGCGATCCAGTTTATCGCCATGGCGTGGTAACAGATAATGGTAACGTTATTTTAGACGTACATAACTTGTCGATCAGCCAAGCAAAAGATTTAGAGCTGACAATTAATCAAATTGTTGGCGTAGTAACCAACGGCTTATTTGCCCACCGTGGCGCAGATAAAGTGATTATCGGTACCAAAAATGGGCCGCAAATTAGATAAATAGGATGAGGATATGAGTAAGGTATCGTTAGCAAAAGACAAAATTAAAATTCTTTTGCTTGAAGGTGTACATCAAAGCGCTGTAGAAACGCTAAAACGTAACGGCTACAGCAATATTGATTATGTAAAAACCTCATTGCCTGAGGACGAACTAATTGAGCGCATTAAAGATGTGCATTTTGTAGGCCTTCGTTCTCGTACTCATATTTCTGAAGCTGTACTTGAAGCGGCAGAAAAACTGGTTGCCGTTGGTTGTTTTTGTATCGGCACTAACCAGGTTGATTTAAGTGCCGCACGCAAGCGCGGTATTGCAGTATTCAACGCACCGTTTTCTAATACCCGCTCTGTTGCTGAGTTAGTACTTGGTGAAATTTTACTATTGTTCCGTGGTATTCCAGAGCGTAATGCCATTGCCCACCGTGGCGGCTGGTTAAAAACCGCCAATGGCTCATTTGAAGCCCGTGGTAAAACTCTAGGTATTATTGGTTATGGCCACATTGGTACGCAGCTAGGTATCATGGCTGAAAATATCGGTATGAACGTTGAATTTTACGATATTGAAGACAAGCTAACCCTAGGTAATGCCACACAAGTACATAACCTAACGCAGCTACTGCAACGCGCTGATGTTATTAGCTTACACGTACCTGAAACACCGCAGACTAAAAACCTGATTGGTAGCGCGGAAATTTCAGTGATGAAGCAAGGTTCAATTTTGATCAACGCCTCACGCGGCACTGTAGTTGATATTGACGCCCTAGCAGAAGCACTTCGTGATAAAAAAATCAGCGGCGCTGCCATCGACGTATTCCCAGTTGAGCCAAAATCAAACGATGAAGAATTTGTATCGCCACTACGCGAATTCGACAACGTAATTTTAACACCACACATTGGTGGTTCAACTCAAGAAGCGCAAGAAAACATTGGTATTGAAGTAGCGGGTAAACTAGCAAAATACTCAGATAACGGCTCAACTATTACTGCTGTTAATTTCCCTGAAGTATCACTGCCAGAGCTTGCTAACCGTAGCCGTTTATTACACGTACACCACAACCGCCCAGGTGTGTTAACCCAAATTAACCAAGCGTTTGCCCAGCACGGCATCAACATCGCCGCGCAATACTTGCAAACAGACGAAGCGATTGGTTACGTAGTAATAGACGTAGATACCGACCACTCTGAAATTGCACTAAAAGAATTAAGTGCAGTAGAAGGCACGATCAGAGCACGTATTCTTCACTAACAGCTGTCAGCTGGTCAAAAAATAAAAGCCGTGCTTGTTAAATCAAGCACGGCTTTTATTTGGATGAAGAATAATACTTTTTTCAACCTTAGCCGATGAAATATTGCCAGTTTTATTGTCTGTATTAAACAAGTTTCACTTAAGTTACATCTTACTGTATTTGCTATAACGGCTCGCTTTTAAGAATATTTTCACAACTCGGTCAAAGATTTCTCTATTACTAAATTCCTCAATAGAGGCGTTAGCGAGGGTTTTCCTCTACCAAAACCTTATTGAGAAACGACGCAAGTACGCTGCGCATTTCGTCTACCCAAGGGTGAAATAGCCAAAAGGTGTGCGGTGTATCGGGTATGGTATACACTTGTTGATGGACGTTGTTTTTAATTAGCTGCGCTACAAAGGCATCTCTGCCAACATGAAAACGGTCATGGGAAGAGTTAATAAATAATGTTGCTGGAGTATGTTTACTTAAATATTCTACCGGCGAAACCGCATGCCAACGCTTTGGCTCTTGTGCATAACGCCCACCTAACCAAAGCGCTGCATAAGAAATCTTTCCAGGTTTATCTTCAAACATCCTCGCCGCTGTTGAGGTTAAATCAGCCACGCCGTCAATGTTCACGATTGCTTGCACTGCTTCGTAAGGCGATTTTGTATCGTGATTGGTACTCATGGCCCCGAATAACGTGGCCATATGAGCACCAGAAGACGCCCCTAACACCGCGATTTTTTTGGTATCTATCATATATAATTTATGATGTTGTTTTAGCCACTTAATCGCATCGTTGATATCTGCCATTGCAGCTGGATAGAGCGCCATTTTAGAGGTTCTATATTCGACACTTACCGCCACAAAACCTTGGCCAGCTAACCAGCGTGCCGTTGGCGTTTGATGAGACTTGTTACCAGTCCTCCATCCGCCGCCATGGATCATTACGACCAACGGTTTAGCCTGCTCTGCTTTATTAGGATAAAATAAGTCAAGGTGCAGCGTTAAGCCATCCACCGTTTTGTAAGCTAAGTTGTAATGTTCGCTGATGGACTGTGCTGTTTGCTCGATATTTTCCGGTTTGTTTATCGGACTAATAAAAGGAAACTGTTTCTTGTTTTTTCGATACTCACTTTCAATGGTGTACTCAGCCATTTCACCACTGAGTGAACTGACAACCTCACGCGTCGATACCTGCTGTATTGCTTGTTGAATACGGGGAGATTGATACCATTCACCCAAGATATTTTCCCAAGTAAAAGATGCTGCTTTACTCTCATTTAGCTGTCTTCTATTCGTTGTTATAAACGCCCCAGGACCGGAAGAATTGTACTCAAAAAAACGAGCATCTTCTGCACGAAACACCTTTTTCCCACCGGCTCTAGCTGTTCCTTCCATTGGATGCCAAGCTTGTTGTTGAATATGCGCTCCCATCCAAGTATCTATAAATACTGTTTGTCCTATTGCATTAGGATCTGCATACCTTCCATCAGGGAATGTAGTTGTAGGATGCCAAGGTCTTCCTAACCCCATACTATTGTCTTGCACCCCTTCCTCTGCGCTAAGTGCACAATCAATAAAAACCAGACCAAATGCTTGCTCAATATTAGTACTTGGTGCAGTAATAAAACCTATCGGTAACTGTTTGTTAGGTCTAGCCCGAGTCACTATGTTCGACTTATAAAAAACGGCGGCTCCGCCCCCAAAAATAAAGTCAACATGACCACTTATGGTATTATTGATAAATAAAGATCTCCCTGCTTTCGTGTAAAGAGTATCTTGATATCCACTGATTTTTACATGATTAAACAATGCTTTATCACTACCATAGTCGGTCAATACAGCCACTGCTTGTAGACCTGATACACGTTTTGGATCCTCGTTACTCAGCGCATCGTAATACGCAAAGTCAAAGGTGTTCTCAATATGCAAGTTTTCAACACTAAAATTGGGTGATTTAATAGTTAACGTGGCTGAGTTTGATGTTCCTAGGTTGCCACCATTTACTGTTGCTTTTCCTGAATAGTCATCAAAATATAATCGAGTAGTATCAGCCCCTGCACCTGATAACGTAATAAAAGGTTTGTTAATAACGAGTTTTTCATAATAGTCACCAGAGGCTATTTTAATAATATAGGGCTGAGATAAATTATTAGGTGCTTGCTCAATAGCTTGTGCAATGGTGGCAAAAGCGTGTTCATTGTTTTTATCAACAATTGCATCAACTCGTGGTGATACGAGTTCATTCGCAGATAAGCTTTGACATATAAGTCCAAAGAAAAATAATAAGCCCTGAATAGTACCGCTTATTGTTTTTAACCGACCATGTAACTGCATGTGAAGTTTTCCTTACATAGTAAAAATAGCATGTTTAAAGTAGGCCTGTGGCGAGTAAGTAAGATCATTTTTTACTAACTATATTTGGCTGCCAGCCACGCATCACGTTTTTAATGGTGTAGTCTTGCGCTTCGACTTGACTCAGTTGATGCGCCCAAGCCACTCGCTTAATACTATTAGTCCCCTGCCCTGAGTTATTAAACTCAGCATAAAAAACGGTTTCCTGTTTACTAACATCCCCCCAATTTTGCCAACCTTCAGGAGCAATATGCTGACCTAAGTCAGAGTTAATGAACACAGTTTTAGCGTGGTGTCTCCAAGGACGGCCAAGATAAACTTTATCAACAGCAGCACTGGCAGTTAGCTTCACACGATTAAACACAAATCCAAACGCCTGATTTTTAGGGGTAGAAGCAGCTGTAATATAAGAGTTACTGAGTGACTTAACTTCACAGTCTTCGAACATTGCTGTGCCTTCACCAAAAATAAAGTCTGTGGTGCCTTCGATATAACAATCTTTGAAATACGAGCGAAACCCTTCGCCAGCTAGGTACAAGGAATCTTGATGGCCTTTGATAGCTACGTTATTTATGCTTACTCGATCAGCCTCGATATGCAAAGCAACAGCCTGCCCAACCGCGCCTGCACTATTAATAATAGTCAAATTTTGGGCGCTAAAGTCATTCCCTCGCACCATTAATGTATATGTGTGAAAGGTACTATTTCGACCTAAATTTATCTGATTAAAATGGTCGCCATAGGTAATAATTGTATTTTCTTTACTTTCACCTATTAGTTTTATTCGTGTATTCCATGAGTAAACTTCTACCTTTTCTGCATAAACGCCATTTTTAACGAAAATACTTATGTCATGCCAAGGGTAAGTTTTACTTGCATTGATTGCTGCCTGAATGGAAGTAAAATCGCCCGTACCATCTTTGGAGACTACCATGTTTGTGGCGTACTCTTGAGCCACTACCGCTCGCGTCCCAAATAATACAAGCAGCAATGTAATTAAAAGCACTAAAGGACTTGTTCTTTTGTTTTGTGTAATCACTGTCGTAACCACCCTTTTATTATTGATATCACAATCGCTCTCATCTTATGGGGACAGCAACTGAACACCTGTAGCCATAACTTCTACATAGCAGTCACAGTTTGCAACATAGCTGATTTTCTGTGAACGAAGTTAGCAAGTAGCGCAATTCCAACTAATTGGACTGGTATTTATCCAAAAAATCTTCTTCAATACTTATTTCTAACAAATTATGCTACCGGTGGCAAATTTATTTAAATATCATTCCCTAAAAAAATCAGCGTGTTATTTTTTACAAAAGTAAAGCTCGCAGATCTAATGATACATTATATTAACAAACCACTTGACCCAAACTGCCACCGGTGGCAACCTAATTAAAATAAATTTTATTAGTGGTAACTTATGTAAACAAATTAACAGCATCTCTACTTTTTATTTAACGCGCTACTTTATCAAATAGTCCGCAATTTAATCTTTCTTTGTTCCAAGGGAGCAATAATGAAACTAACACACACATTTATAAAAAGCTTAATTGCTACTAACGTGCTTGCCGCCCTTACCGTAAGTTCATTCTTTAGTAACGCTCAAGAATCTCAACCAGCAGCATCTGAGGATGTTGAGGTCATTGAAGTAAAAGGCTTTCGTGGTTCTTTAATTAAAGCCTTAGAAGCCAAACGAGATGCAGCTAATACTCGTGAGTCAATTATGGCTGAAGATATTGGTAAGTTTCCAGACTTGAATGTGGCAGAAGCCATTCAGCGAGTTCCTGGAGTGGCAATATCGCGCGAAGGTGGTGAAGGTCGTAATATTGTTCTACGAGGTTTTAGCCCGGGTTTTACCCGAACTACGCTTAACGGTATGGAAGTACCCGCAGGAAGTGATGGTCTCGATTCTGGCGGCGTAACTGTTAACAATAGTCGAGCCTTTGACTTCCATGTATTTGCATCAGAGCTTTTCAACCGTATAGATATTCAAAAAACGCAAACAGCCTCGATTGAAGAAGGTGGTATTGCTGGTACAGTCGATATGTACTCTGCACGCCCTTTTGATAACCCCGGCTTCAATTCGACCCTGTCACTTAAAGGTGGCTATAATGATTTAACCAGTGAAGTTGACCCTAGGTTTGCTTTCTTAGCCAGTAATACATTTGCTGATAATACCTTTGGTGCACTTTTTTCGGTCGCAGTATCAGATAGAAGTGTGCGTCAAGAAGGCTTTGGCAGCGTGCGCTGGGAGCCAACAAATCGAATTGGTAATGGCACATGGGGTGACACTTCTGGGCTATCGACCATCAACGGAACGCCTAGTAATTACTGTGGTGCTGAAGAAGCTATATCCTGTTTATGGGTACCTCGGTTACCGCGGGCTGATTTTTTCGGGAATGAGCAAAAACGTATTGGGGTTACCGGTTCTTTGCAATATAAGCCTAATGACGACATGTTATTCACATTGGATATATTGCATTCTGAGTTAGAAAATGATCGCAGAAACTACAACTCTATGGAGTGGCTAGTTAATCGTGGTGCTCCGGGTGATTTCCAAGGTCAAAGCCCCGTTTCGTTTACGGTCGATGAGTCGGGTAAAGTCCTTATTGCTGGCAGTTTTGAAAATGTCACCTCATGGTACGAAAGCCGATACCAGGTGTCAGATTCGATATTTGACCAGTATGTGTTATCTGGCGATATTCAACTTAATGATCGCTGGTCGCTTGACCTTATGGCTGGTATGGCTAAAAACGACGCTGACAGAGAAGAAATTCGTTATTACTACCGATCGGTTCCCCACTTCTACTCCTATGATTACAGCAGTGGAAATGCAGCGACAGTAGATTATGGCGATTACGATACGACCGATCCTAATAACTACCTTGATGCAGTCAATGCCTCTAATCGTAGTAACGATGTTAAAAAATCAAATACCACAGTGAAACTGGATCTCGCTTATGCCGGAGATAGCTTTGATATAAAAACCGGACTTGCCTTTAATGACAGAGAAGTAGAATATCGAACGGCAGATGGTGACTTTACTCCCTTTGACCCTTCAAAATATACAACCCCATTTCCGTATTCGGATTTTGGTAAAGGCTTAGATGGCGCTACTTTGGCTCCTTTTCTTGTTGCTGACTTTGATAAGCTAGAGGCCGACGGTATTCTTACTCATAATTATACCAATAATGCAGCTCAAGGCTGGGTGGTAGGTGAGAAAACACAAGCCCTTTACCTTGAATTAAACAGTGATCATGAAATTGGTGACATGTATCTTCGTACTAACTTTGGCGTGCGCTATGTCAATACTGAGGTCACTTCTGAAGCCATTATAAACAATAGTCCTTTGTCGGTTACGCGCGATTACAATAACTTCTTACCATCGATGAATTTAGCACTTGAAGTCACCGATGATATAGTGACTCGTTTTGCTTATGCTCGCAGCATGACTCGCCCAAGTCTAGGTAGTTTAAATATTGCTTCACCGCAGTTTGGGTATACGACTTTTACTGTAGGTAACTTAGGTAATCCTGGACTGAACCCTTATGAATCAAATGATGTTGACCTGAGTGTTGAATGGTATTTCGCTGAAGAAGCTGTTGTTGCTTTTAATGTTTTTAATAAAGACATAGTGACCTCTCTTGATACTGAAGAAGTAGAAAAACTGGTAGACGAAGAGTTTTGGCCATCTATTTACGCTGATCCTCAGTATATAGCCACAGCCCCCCTAGGTGATCCCGCATCGCAAACCTATACACACCGCATACCAGTCAATAATAACGACGGCTATAGCGTAACTGGTTATGAGCTAATGTATCAACAACCCTTTATCTTTTTAGACGGTTGGCTGTCTAACTTTGGTGTGGTTGCTAACTTCACACATGTAAGCGCACAAGACTCTACAGGCTTGTCACCCAATTCTTATAATGCAACATTGTATTATGATGAAGAAAACTATGGCGCTCGTATATCATTAAACAAACGCGATGATTACCTACTTCAAGAGCCAGCCGGAAACGGCCATGCTCAAGAGCGTAAGTTTGGTCCGACTCATGTAGACGTATCTGCATTTTATAATGTGAATGAAAACATTTCGCTTTCACTGGAAATTATTAATTTAACAGACGAAGTTGAACGCATATATGGTACCGGAGACGGAGATCTCAACTTAACGAGAGAATACAGCCATACCGGTACACAATACTTTATCGGCGCAAGTTATACATTTTAGTAAACTGCAACGAATCAGTGTCTATTTGAACTGATAAAAAAGCCCGCAGATACATAAAATATGCGGGCTTTTTTGTATCTAGCTTTTATGTAATGTTTGTAAAAACCCATAAAGATATGCAAAAAGTAGACTGCAATGAGATTGCAATAATCGATTACTGCGTAACGCGCCTATATGTGTTTGCCGTAAGCTACTTGCTTAACAGCCACATCGACAGACGAAGTAAACGAATT
>MDTG01434154.1_pt1 | contig 13326 bp, 14 predicted proteins | sample 811421 | NCBI WGS metagenome assembly MDTG01 (sample SAMN05326645, study PRJNA326480) | marine metagenome | isolation source: seawater | place: Pacific Ocean: South East | collected 2011 | reverse complement strand
TTACATAATTTATCTGATATTTAATAGCTATCTCCTTCGACTGGTTTTGGTGGACGCCCGATTTGATCACGGATCGTGTCCATCTCAATATATATATCTGCCATGCGCCGTAACGAATCAGCAACCATTGGCGGAGATGATTTTGTTGTTGAAACAATGGACACGCGCACACCCATGCCTTGAACATCTTCTAGCAATCGACAAAAATCACCATCACCTGAAAATAAAATAGCGTGATCAATATGAGGGGCGATTTTCAGCATATCGAGGGCCAGTTCCATATCCATATTGCCCTTAGTGCGGCGCTTGCCTGTTTCAGGATCGGTAAATTCGCGGACCAATTTGCTGACCACTGCAAACCCGTTATAGTCCAGCCAGTCAATGAGGGGACGAAGAGATGAGAATTCCTGATCCTCGGGAAGCGCGGTGTAATAATAGGCCCGGATCAAATTAACATCAGCGCTAAAAAAGTCATGCAGTTTGGCATAGTCAATATCCATATTAAGTGCGCGAGCGGCAGCATAAAAATTTGATCCGTCGATAAAAAGGGCGGTTTTTTCTTTCGACATGATGGTTTCCAAATAAACAAATTAATTTATTAATTTATAGCGTTCACCATAGGGGCTGTTGTAGTGAAATCCCAGCTTTTTATGACGAGGCGGGTCTCTGCTTTTTGAGATAGTCTGTGTATCGTTTGGTGTGTTAAAAGGATGGTTTGGTTGTGAAATCAAAAACACGTTTGTTTGTTGGCTTAGGCGCCAATTTAACCCCAGCTGGGTTTGCAACGCCACAAGCAGGTTGTGAAGCTGCTATTTTGATGCTTTGTGACCTAGGTGTGAATGTAACCAGGATGTCCCGTTGGTATGAAAGCGCGCCAGTTCCGCCATCTGATCAGCCGTGGTTTTTGAACGCCGTGGCCGAAGCCACCACCAGATTTGACGCTGCCGAAACACTCGCTGCGTTACATCAGGTTGAAGCGCATTTTGGGCGGGTGCGGTCAGTACGCAATGCGGCTCGTGTGCTCGATCTGGATTTGCTTGATTTTGGTGGGCAAATTCATGATCTGGCAGACTTGATATTACCACATCCATGCATGCACGAACGCGCCTTTGTTTTGGTGCCCTTGCGCGATTTGGTCGCTGATTGGACACATCCACAAACCGGGCAGTCCCTGGATGCCCTGATTAATCACCTACCGCCCGACCAGTTGATCCGGCCTGCCCACGACAAATGAGCCAAATTAATTTTGGCCAGAGACAGGGCCTTGACCAGGCTATATTGGTACAAAAGTGGCTGGCTATGTATATTGTGCTGTTGTTTCAACCGGTTTACCCTTGCTCCATTTGGTAAATTAGCGTAAACCCAGTCTTGTGTATCAAACAATTCGAGATAGGGCTTTGCCGTCTGAACAAATGCAGCCGATGCAAACTAAAACTCCCCTTAGATTTGAATATGGCCGGAAGCCTTCACCCATTCGAAACATTATTAAAGGAGAATTTGATGGCGCGCGTAACGGTTGAAGATTGCATTGAAAAAATCCCAAATCGCTTTGACCTGGTATTGGCTGCTGGACAGCGTGCGCGTGGCATTTTAAAAGGGGATTTGGCGACCATTGACCGTGATAACGATAAAAATCCAGTTATTGCATTGCGCGAAATTGCCGCTGAAACCATCGATCTTGACGTGTTGAATGATGGGTTAATCAAAAAATTGCAACGTATTTCGATCCGCGAAGAACAAGAAACCCGCGACGATGCAGCGCTAGCTGCGGAAGTTGATTTGTCGGAAATGGTTGGCGATTACAACACAGACGAAGCTGAAGATAGTGGTATGCAAATCACCTCCGTCGATGATATGCAAGAGACGTCTGGCTTTGAAGATGTTGACCTTTCTGAAATTCAGAACGAGGATTAATTAGTCCGCCAGCACGTTTTCACCAATCATTATATGTGCTGGCTAGCACCCTGATGATCAGCTTGGCACGACGATGATTGAAGCAGCGTACGACCTTCACAGTAAAATAAAAGCTTATGATACGGCAGTGGACGGGGATAAACTCCAGCGTGCTTTTGATTTTGGCATGCAAGCACATGATGGACAAGTACGTGCCTCCGGGGAGCCTTATTTTTTTCATCCAATCGCTGTAGCAAATATTTTGGCAGATATGCGGCTTGATCTTGATACGGTGATTACCGCCCTCCTACATGACACGGTTGAGGATTGTGATGTGACACTGGAAACGCTGCAATGTCAGTTTGGTGCCAGTGTCGCGCAACTTGTTGACGGCGTTACCAAACTAAGTCGTATTGGCATGCACCCAAGTCCAAATAGTATGCAGGCTGAAAATTTCAGAAAATTGCTATTGGCAATGAGTGAGGATGTTCGAGTTTTGCTGGTGAAACTGGCGGATCGCAAGCATAACATGCGTACCATAAGCTTCATTCCAAAAGACGAAAAACGCGAGCGCATTGCTCGGGAAACATTGGAAATATATGCGCCTCTTGCCGAACGGATCGGAGTGACGCATCTGCAGCATGATCTTGAAAATGATGCCTTCGCTGTTCTGCACAGCGAAATGAACCAGACCATCAGTAACCGATTGGAATTTCTCGTGCAACAATCAGAAATTGTAATACCGATGATCAGCGTTGAATTGCAGGATGCGGTTGAACAAGCTGGCATTGAATGCAGTGTGAATGGACGGTTGAAAACCGCCTATTCAATCTGGCGCAAAATGCAGCGCAAAAAAGTCACTATGGATCAGCTCTCTGATATAATGGCTTTTCGCGTGCTTGTTCCAACAGCAGATAATTGCTATCAAGCGCTTGGAAGCCTTCATGCGCATTACCCAACGGTGATGGGGCGATTCAAAGATTATATTTCAACTCCCAAACGCAATGGCTATCAATCATTGCACACCGGCGTTATTGGGCCGGGAAATCATAAAATTGAAATTCAACTCCGTACCCCCGACATGCATGAGATCGCTGAAAATGGGGTGGCGGCACATTGGGATTATAAAAACCCAAAATCATCAAAAAGAAAATTCAAAATCAAATGGATACAAGAATTAGTTGGTATTTTAGATGAAGAGGCTGAAGCTGATGAATTTTTAGAAAATACAAAATTGGATTTATATCATGATCAGGTTTTTTGCTTTACGCCGCGCGGTGATTTGATCGCGCTACCAAAAGGGGCAACGGCTGTTGATTTTGCTTATGCCGTTCATTCTAAGGTTGGTGAAAAATGCTGCGGTGTCAGGATCAACGGTAAAAACCGACAATTGGCGACTGAGTTAGAAAATGGCGATCAAATTGAAATTATCACTGCAACCAATGCGCGGCCGCGTCCAGAATGGGAAAATTTTGTTAAAACTGGACGAGCACGTTCTGGAATCAGACGATCAGTTCGGGCCGAGCGCATGGTCGAATTTAGTTTAATTGGTAAGACTATTTTGCAAAAACTGTTTCGTGAATATGACAAACCGTTTCGTAGCCGATCGCTTGAAAAAATCATTTCAGTTTTCAATTTACAAAAATTGGATGACTTGTATGCACAAATCGGCGAGGGGCGCGTTGAACCAGAGTTGGTTTTGGAAAAACTGCATCCAGACTTGGCCACTAGCCGAAAAACTTCCAAATCTGGCGGTACCAATAATGGGCACGGTAGGGATGCCGGTGCGCCCATGTTGCGCATCAAAGGTGGATATTCCGGTATCGCTATTAATATAGCACGTTGTTGTCATCCACTTCCCGGCGAGCCAATTGTCGGCATTTTCACCACAGGTAAAGGCGTTACCGTTCACCGTAAAGATTGTGGCAATTTGTCGAACTTCAGCGATGCGCCGGAATTGTGGATGGATGTGGCGTGGGAACATGAAGGTCCAAGGAGAGTGTTCGCACGGTTAAACACGGTGCTGTCAAATGAGCCGGGGAGTCTAGCGGCGGTTGCCACTATAATTGGCCAGCAAGGAGGGAATATTTCAAATATTCACCTTACCGACCGCAATGCTGACTTTTTTAGTTTTGAACTTGATTTAGAGGTCAAAGATGTTGAGCATATGCGCACTATTATCGCTGTTTTGCAGGCGAATAATTTCGTCGAGCGCGTTGACCGAGCGCAAAGCTCGTAACATACTTGGATAAGTAACCTCCCAACCAGTAAAAAAATCCGCATCATGCAAGACCTGATAGACTGAATTTTATCCAAGGAATTTTTATGTTTCGACGCCGTATTCCTCTGACAAAATTGAGTCAAATCCGCTCTGTTATTTGGCCGGAACGCGGGTTTCGGCGGTTATTTGCTTATTTGTTTCAGCGAGTGGTGAGATTACCCGGCACATCAGGTTCGATTGCCATTGGCGTTGCCAGTGGGGTGGCGGCATCGTTTCTGCCGTTCATTGGGTTGCATTTCTTAATCGCGGCTTTGCTCGCGCTTTTGTTGCGGGGCAATGTGCTAGCGTCGGTGATTGGTACCTTTTTTGGTAATCCATGGACATTTTTGTTCATATGGATTTTGGATTACAGATTGGGATTATGGCTTTTACAACAAAGTGGCCATGGAGATGAATTCTTTGCGCTTAATTTTGAACAGGTTGTAGAGGTCATGACCATTTTCATGCAATTCTTCACTTTCTCGGGGGGCGTCGAGTGGCAACAGGTGGCGGAACCTTTTGAGCAGGTATTTCTTCCAATGACAATTGGTGGTACGGTGCTGGCGGTATTGGCTTGGTTTATTGCGTTTGTGTTGTGTTACTATTCGTTTGAATGGTGGCGGGCGCATCGCGCAAAACGGCTAGCAAACGCATCTAAATTGGTAAAAAGTCGGAAAAAAGCCGGCCAAAAATGACCTTGGATCAAACGAAACGCGCCGGAATGACAAAATTGTTTACAGAAACTTCTACTCCCCGAGTGCGACTTGGCGTGAATATAGATCATGTCGCAACAATCCGAAATGCACGAGGTGGTGCGCATCCCAGCCCGCTCGTTGCCGCCCTTCAGGCCGAAGCCGCGGGTGCCGATGGCATAACAGCTCATCTCCGTGAAGACCGGCGCCATATACGCGATGACGATATGATTGCCATAAAAGCTGGTATATCGGTTCCATTAAATTTTGAACTGGCCGCGACCTCAGAAATGATTTCAATGGCGGTCAAAATCAAGCCAAACGCCAGCTGCATTGTTCCAGAAAAACGCGAAGAAATTACTACCGAAGGCGGCTTGGCGGTGATTGGTCAAGAATCTAGGCTCGCCGACCAATTGGCGCCGCTGAAAGACGCAGGTATCAAATTATCACTGTTTATCGAGGCTAATCAGGCCGATATTGATGCGGCTGTTGCTATTGGCGCAGATATTGTTGAATTACATACGGGCCGTTATTGTAATGATAGAGCGGCGCGGGACGGTGAACTTCTTCGCCTGCAAGCAGCCGCTCAGCACGCCGCCAGCGTTGGTATCGAGTGCCATGCCGGGCATGGGCTAGATTACGATACAGTGTCGCAAATTGCCTCGATCCCAAATATTGAAGAATTGAATATCGGACATTTTTTAATTGGCGAGAGTATTTTTTGTGGGTTGCCAGCGGCCATTGAAAAAATGCGCCAATTAATCGATGTGGCAAGCTATAATCCAGCCGGAGTCAATTGACTGATGATTTTGGGTGTAGGTATCGACATAGTTGATGCGCGCCGGATTGGCAGGTCAATTGATCGGTTTTCGGATAAATTCACAGGCCGAATTTTTACCAAGGCAGAGCGCGCCGCTGCCGCCGCCACGTGCCAACCGCAAGCCTACCTTGCCAAAAGATTTGCTGCCAAAGAGGCTGTTTATAAAGCATTGTCCGGGGCTGGTGTCTCCGGGCTTCGGTGGCAACAAGCTGAAACCCTGAGTCTGCCAAATGGAACCCCAGTGATGGCCTTGAATGGACAATGTAAAACGGCACTTGAGGCGCTGACCCCAGATGGGTATAAGGCCCAAATATCGATTTCACTAAGCGACGAGCCCCCGTACGCCCTAGCGTTTGTAATTATCAGCGCAGCAATGGTTAAACTGGATAGCTAAATATGTCAAAACGTAAGCCTGAGGGTAAATTCGAATTTATCAAAACAATCGTCATTGCCGGCGCATTGGCGCTTGGGTTTCGCTCATTGCTTTTTGAACCATTTAATATTCCCTCTGGGTCTATGATTCCGACCTTATTAGTTGGTGACTATTTGTTTGTTTCCAAATATTCTTATGGATATTCGCGCTATTCATTCCCGTTCGGTATCGCGCCATTTAATGGGCGCATTTTTGAGACGCTACCAGCACGTGGTGATGTTGCTGTGTTTCGCCAGCCAAAAAATGAATCAGTCGCCTTCATAAAACGTATTGTCGGATTACCGGGAGATAAAATCCAGGTCGTAGATGGTGTCTTGCGAATCAATTACGTTGCCGTTAACCGTAACCGCAAGGGATTTGCCACCGCCAGCGATGGGTATAATGTGATCAGGTTTGCGGTGTATCAAGAAACCTTGCCAAATGGAAAATCCTATTTAATCCAGGAACGAGCTGATAATGATTTGCTTGATAACACAAACGTTTTTGTAGTGCCTGATGGGCATTATTTCGTGATGGGCGATAACCGTGATAACTCGCGCGATAGCCGAACTACATCTGTCGGTATGGTACCGGCAGAAAACCTGATTGGTCGTGCTGAACGCCTGTTTTTCAGCCACAACAGCAGTGCTAGTTTATGGGAATTCTGGAAATGGCCCTTTGCGATTCGGTATAACCGTCTTGGTGATGGCATTATGTGATGAAGCAGCGTTCACTCGCCGAACTTGAAACTTTCCTTGGCTATAAATTTGTCAATCGGTCATTGTTGCAGCAATCTTTGACACATGCCAGTTTTTCCGGGCCAGCCGCAAGCTATGAACGTTTAGAATTTTTAGGAGACCGAGTTTTGGGGCTTTTGCTGGCTCATTATTTCTATGAACACTGTCCAGATGATAATGAGGGCGCGTTGTCATTGCGCTTGCATAGCGAGGCACGAACAGCGAGCTTGGCTTCAGTTGCGCGCAAACTCAATATTGCAGAATTTTTGCAGACACAGCCCGGCACATGTTTTGCCGAAAATGACAATGTGTTGGCAGATGTTATAGAGAGTATTCTTGCGGCCATTTATCTGGATTCTGGTTTAATTGAAGCCGCAGTTTTCTTAAAAGCGCATTGGCCACTTGCAAGCTCGTTGCCGGCAAGCCGTGAGAAAGATGCGAAATCGCAGCTACAAGAATGGGCGTTAGGGCAGGGGCTTGGCTTGCCTGTTTATCGGCAACTTGCCAAGTCTGGTCCGGAGCACGCCCCGGAAATGACCTATGAGGTGAGTGTTGCCAATGTGGGAAACAAATCAGCAACTGGTCGCAATCGAAAGATTGCCGAACAAAAAGCGGCGGCGGCTTTGCTCGCGCACTTGCAGGTTGGAGATTGAATCCAATGGTGGATAAACCCACAGTTGCAATGATAACAAAGGCTGGGTTTGTGGCACTAATTGGTGCGCCAAATGCCGGTAAATCATCATTGATGAACGCAATGGTGGGACAAAAGGTATCCATTGTGACGCCAAAAGTTCAAACCACGCGTAGCCGCGTGCGAGGCATTGTTATGCATAATGAAGCCCAGATAATTTTTGTTGATACGCCCGGTATTTTTAGACCAAAACGGCGGCTGGACCGGGCAATGGTGCATGCCGCGTGGCAGGGCGCTAAAGACGGTGATGTGTTACTAGTGCTTCATGATTGCGCGCGTCGCGCTGTCGACGATGATACAGCAATTATTTTGGCAAATCTCGCCGCATCGGAGCGGCGGGCCTCTTTGGTGCTCAACAAAATTGATCTGGCGCCGCAAGAACGGCTTTTACAACGCGCCGCAGAGCTATCTGAACGATATAATTTCGATAGGGTTTTTATGGTTTCAGCAGAGACCGGTAATGGTGTTGGAGACCTCAAATCATGGTTGGCGGCGCATATGCCGGTTAGCCCCTATCTTTTTGATCCAGATGACTTGTCAGATATGCCACTACGATTGTTGGCAGCAGAAACATTACGTGAAAAGCTGTTTTTGAACCTGCATCAAGAATTGCCGTATCAATTAACCGTGGAAACCGACAATTGGAATGAGCGGGATGATGGCAGTGTCGAGGTGCATTTATCCATCTATGTTGCTCGTGAGGGGCATCGTGGTATTATTCTGGGCAAGGGTGGTCAGACAATTCGCCGCATTGGTAGTGCGGCCCGCAAGGAATTAGAGATGGCTCTTGATCGTCGCATCCATCTGTTTGCACATGTTAAATACCGTAAAGAATGGATGAATGACTCAGCGCGTTATTCGATTTGGGATTTAGACCACAATGCCTGAGTGGCAATCTGATGCCATCATTATATCGGTTCGGCCGCACGGCGAAGGCAATGCTGTTGTTTCGCTCTTGACCGCCCAATATGGACGTTATGCTGGGCTTGTGCGCGGCGGAGCCTCAAAGAAAATCCGTGGCGCAATACAGCCCGGTAACAAGGTGCGGGCAAGTTGGCGAGCAAGATTGAGCGAACAACTTGGTCAGATGCAGGTTGAATTGACGCAATCAATCGCCGCCAGATTTTTGGACTCGCCAATGAGGCTAGCTGGCGTGGCATCTATTTGTGCCTTAGTGCAAGGGGTGTTACCAGAACGTGAACCGCATGCCGCACTTTATGCTGGTACGGATGCATTATTATCATTGATTACTATGGATGATGATGATACGGGCTGGCTTGAAGGCTATATCAGGTGGGAACTGGGGCTGTTGCATGGCGCAGGGTTCCGGCTTGATCTTAATCGGTGCGCAGTGAGCGGCGAGACCACAAATTTGGCGTATGTGAGCCCTAAATCGGGTGGTGCTGTTAGCCAGAGTCATGCTGGTCAATTTGCCAATCGGCTGTTGGCATTGCCCAGATTTTTGGGTGGGGTGGCTTGCCCGACACATGATTGGGTGGCTGGACTCAATTTGACTGGGCATTTTTTAGCCAAGCGGGTTTTTGCCGCGCACAACGTTGATATTCCAGCAGCACGCAGACGGTTGGCAGATATAGTCGAAACCCGGTATAAGCAAGCAGTTGACAACCAAGAGGCAGTAAAATGAGGCATCACAGCGACCTAACAACCAGTGAACATATCGATCATACCGCCTTTTCAGACGCGCTCTCACAGCGGTATTTAGCATATGCGCTATCAACAATCACGTCACGGTCATTGCCTGACGTGCGTGATGGATTAAAGCCTGTGCATCGGCGTTTGTTATTCGCTATGCGGCAATTGAAGTTGGAACCCGGTCAAGGCTTTAAAAAATCGGCGCGTGTTGTTGGCGATGTTATGGGTAAATTTCATCCGCATGGTGACGCCGCAATTTATGACGCTATGGTGCGTCTAGCACAGGAATTTGCCATGCGCTATCGGCTTGTCGAAGGACAGGGAAATTTTGGAAATGTTGATGGTGATAACGCCGCTGCTATGCGATACACTGAGGCTAGAATGACCGAGGTTGCCCGACTATTATTGGACGGTATTGATGAAGATGCTGTTGATTTCCGCCCTACCTATGATGGTGAATCAGAAGAACCGACCTTGTTGCCTGCAGGCGTGCCAAATCTTCTCGCAAACGGGGCGCAGGGGATTGCGGTCGGGATGGCTACGTCTATTCCGCCACACAATATTTGTGAATTGGCAGACGCCGCCCTACATCTGATTAAACATCCGAATGCCTCAATCGAGACTTTGCTGAAGTTTGTAAAAGGCCCAGATTTTCCAACAGGTGGGTTGCTTGTTGAACCAGCTGACGCCGTTCGCGAGGCTTATTCCACAGGTCGCGGTGGTTTTCGGGTGCGGGCAAAATGGAATGTGGAGACTGAAAGAAATGGTGCGTGGCAAATTGTCGTGACCGAAATTCCCTATCAGATGCAAAAATCACGGCTTTTAGAGCGTCTTGCCGAAATGCTGCAAGCAAAAAAAATACCTGTTCTTGACGATATCCGTGATGAGTCTGCCGAGGATATCCGCATTGTGCTAGAACCAAAATCACGTCGGTTAGAAGCTGAACTGGTAATGGAAAGTCTGTTTAAGTTGTCTGATCTTGAGGTACGCGTGCCGCTTAATCTGAATGTTCTGGACGCAGATGGTCGTCCCGGGGTGATGGATTTACGCGCCGCACTTAATGCGTGGCTGGCGCATCGTCGCATTGTTCTGCAGCGTCGGTCTAAATTCAGACTGGGCCGGATTGCAACCCGGCTTGAGGTGTTGGAAGGCTATCTAATTGTCTATTTAAATTTGGATCAGGTGATTGCCATTATTCGCGAGTCTGATCATCCGCGTAATGAATTAAAGAACCAATTCGGGTTAACTGAGATCCAGGCCAATTCGATCCTTGATATGCGGTTACGGTCTTTGCGCCGACTCGAGGAAATGGCGTTGCGGATCGAACGGGATAAGCTTGTTTCTGAACAAACGGACTTGCACGATTTGTTGGAAAGCGAGACATCGCAATGGGCGGTCATCGCTGACCAAATAAAAGATATGAGAACGTCATTTATCAAAACACACCCGCGCAAAACATTGATTTCTGAGGTCCCACAAATAGACTTTGATCCCACTGATATCTTGGTTGAACGCGAACCCATCACAATTATTTGTTCAGAAAAAGGCTGGATCAGAACCATGCGTGGGCATCTAGATTTGAACAGTGAATTTAAATATAAAGAGGGTGACGCCGCAGGTATTGTTATGCATGCAGAAACCACTGACAAAATTTTATTATTCGCAGAAAATGGTCGGTTTTACACGCTGGCCGCCGATAAATTACCGCGTGGCCGAGGTTTTGGTGAGCCCGTAAGTCTTATGGTTGACCTGCCGGTTGATATATCAATTGTCAAATTATTACGTGTTGTGCCGGGTAAAATGCTGGTCGCCGCCAGTTCTGGTCATGGACTAGTTGTTGATATTGACTCGGCCGTTGCTCAAACCCGAAGCGGAAAACAAATTTTGAACGTGCCAGGTGATGCACGCGCGGTGGCGTGCTGCATGGTCAATGGGGATATGGTTGCGACGGTTGGTGTCAATCGCAAGCTAATAGTTTTTCCATTGAACGAGGTGCCAGAATTGACCCGTGGGAAGGGCGTGATCTTACAACGTTTTAAAGACGGTGGGTTAGCTGATATTACGGTTTTTGACTCGGCCAAGGGGTTGATCTGGAAGGCCGGTGGTGGCCGCATGCGTGCGGAAACTGATCTGAAAACATGGCTTGCTCGCCGCGGTGGTACCGGCAAATTGCCGCCGAACGGATTTCCTCGACCAGCCCGCTTTTGTTAATTTAAAAATGGGCTTAAATCGCGTATTTTTGCACTGAAACCCTACCGCTATTCGGCGGCTTTTATTGGTGTTTCGGCAGTGTCACTAATATCGGTGATTAGCATCTGACCCGGTTTGTGCGTAATGCATAATGGCAACTCTGCGCGCATAATAGCCGCTTGTGGGGTTACGCCGCAGGCCCAGAAAACTGCCACTTCACCACGTTCAACTGGGCTTGGGTCACCCCAGTCAGGCGCAGTGACATCATAAATGCCAATTGCCGCTGGATCTCCCCAATGAACTGGGGCACCGTGGGCGAGAGGAAATCGTGCCGAGATAGCCTTTATTTCATCAAGGCGGCTGGCCGGAATAGCGCGCATGCTGACAACCATAGGGCCACTAAATTGACCAGCTTTTACCGTCTGTATAGCGGTTTTGAACATCGGTACGGTGCGGTTATTATCGATATGCCAGAGTGGAAAACTAGCTTGTAAAATGGCATGTTCAAACGTAAATGAACAACCCAGCGCAAAGGCAACCATATTGTCTTGCCATAGATGTGTGATGTCACCGCAACTTTCAGTTAACTGGCCATTGCGATAAATATTATATGATGGCACGTCAGTGCGAATATCGATGTCGGCACCCAATGTTGTCATCATTGGATTCCCGTTATCGCTGACACCAACGAGTGGGCAAGGTTTCGGATTTCTTTGGCAATATCTCATAAAATCAAGCGCATAGACGTCTTCGACAATTACAAGATTGGCCTGTAGACAGCCTTTGGCAAGACCGGCGGTATGACCCTGGTAAGTCCCGTTTCGAATAGCCTCACGGACAGTTTGTTGGCTGGCTTCTCGTAAAGCCTCAAAAGATATGGCCATAGTGAGTCCATTTGAAACATTCGCGAGCGATGCCACGGTCGTTATTCATCATCATTTTCAAATAATTTCCAAGTACCATCCCTAAAGATTTCGGCTGGCTGAAAGCGGGCTTTATAGCGCATTTTTTGGCTTTGGGCGACATAGTACCCGAGATATAGCCACGGTAATTCCAGATCAGAAACATAATTTATCAGGTCGATGATCATAAAGGTACCAAGCGAACGATGCGCGGCGCTCGGGTCAAAAAAGCTGTAAACAGCGCTCATCCCATCTCGCTGAATATCTGTCAGAATAGAGCCCGTCAGCTTTTGGTCTTGGTCAAAATAGTCGATCAGCATCGTCTCGATTGGACTATTGCAGATCATGCTGTTGAAATCGTCACGATCCATGCGCGCCATTTGCCCGTCATCATGGCGGCTGGTCACATAGGATTTGAAAAGCTGATAATGTTGCTCTGTTGGCTGTGCTTCTCCAAGTTTACGTGTCAGGTCAACGTTTGTTGATACTATCCGCACCATATTACGACTGGGCCGAAATTGCCGCACGTTCACACGCCATGGCATACAGGCATTGCAGTTTGGGCAAGCTGGTTTATACACCCAATTTTCGACACGCCTGAACCCTGCGCGGGCCAGAGAGTCATGAACCGATGGCTGAAAATCTATATCAACCGCCATGCGTTGTTCAGTTTTGCCGTTGATATAAGGACAACTGCTGCGCATGCTCAATCGCATTGGTAGTGGTTTGCTGCGGTGTAATCTTTTGTCCTGATCCATAAGTGCAGAATGCCAATAACTCGTTCAGGAAATCAAGGTTTATTGTATGTGAGCAATTAGCTGGCGCTGTCTTCAAGCTGCCTGACTTGAAAATTGGCGGCGCGCAATGCGGTGATTATTTCATCGACATGCGCTGGGCCTCTTGTCTCGATTACCGCGTCAATTTTCGCTAGTTTTGCTGGCACATCATAAAACAAGCGCTGGTGATAAATTTCGACAATGTTGCCACCACATCTGCCAATAGCTGTTGAAATAGCCGCAAGCATGCCCGGCTCATCTGAAATATCAATACGCAAACGGGCGATACGGCCGTCAACC
>MDTG01000321.1_pt1 | contig 13326 bp, 10 predicted proteins | sample 811421 | NCBI WGS metagenome assembly MDTG01 (sample SAMN05326645, study PRJNA326480) | marine metagenome | isolation source: seawater | place: Pacific Ocean: South East | collected 2011 | reverse complement strand
TGTAGCCATCGTATTTCACATACGATACATGCGGAGTGATTAATAATGAGAGGCAAGTCGCAAGGGTGCTTGAGTGATTGATATGGCACGAATGTATAAGTCTAGAAGAGGCAAAAGCGGCTCATCTAAGCCGTACGTTACTGAGGCTCCTGAATGGTCTAATACTGATGCTGATGAAGTAACAAAACTCATTGTAGAACTTGGTAAATCCGGTCACTCCACTGCGGAAATCGGCACAATCATGCGAGATCAGCATGCAGTCCCCAACGTAAAATTAGTGACAGGCAAAAGAATCGGTGCAATATTAGCCGAACATGACATTGGCGGTAACTACCCAGAAGATATGATGAATTTGATGCGACAAGCAGTCCGAATTATCGAGCACTTGGGTAGTGGCAACCACAAAGACACTCACAACAAGCGCTCGCTAGAAATCACCGAAGCGAAGCTCAGAAAACTTGCAAGTTATTACATCTCAGAAGGAAAATTGCCCGCAGACTGGCGATATAAGAGAGATGAGCTAAGACTAATGGTCGAGTAATTGATATACTACACAGCCAGTAATTATTGCGCGGGTTGTTTGGTTGACATGCAAAACATTGCAGAGACAGAATTGTTTCGAGATGTTAAAACCCGAATATATGATTTAGTTGACAAAATAACCAGCGTCGATAATGTTGCTATATTTGCCACTGCTGATTTAGAAGGAATTGTTTCTTTGGCATTTTTAGAATCTGCTATGATGGATGCTAAAATATCCTACAGCCGGAAAATATTGCCCTCAATTCATAATCAATCAAAGGGCGAGGGTTATAACTACTCCTCAACCGCTAAGACAGTGATAAGCATAGAGCAATTTGAGGATACATGGAAGATGGAAGAAATCGATGACCACGGCCGCTGTCGAATTCTACCCTTGGCAGTTTCTGTCAACCATCCTAACTCTGTGAAACAACATAATGGGGCCTTGGATGTTGTTGTTCAATCTGCTGCAATTGCCTCGTTAATCTCACCAAATGGAATCAGAGTCAGACGACTGCGTCCATTGGCTGGATTCGGACAGTGGTTACGTGAATCGTTAGACAATTCGTATGACCCAGTCTATACTAAAATTCGTGACAGCCTACAAAGCGAGGGCACCATTAGTATAGTTCCAATCCCAGAAATTGCTAACCCAAATACCGATATGATACCGAACTTTCCAGATAATATGCTAAGACGCCTATCAAAAAAATGGCCAAAAATGGATCATGAACAACGTCGACAGGCAATGAGCGAGTTGGTATTACCAGTGCTTCTAAACCCAAAAATTTCTACCCCAAGGTTGGAAGAATTGCTATGGTTTAGAATTATTGTTGGAGAAGGGGTGCAGGATCTGCACAGCCAGATTCATACTGCAGTAACTGATTGGCCAGTGGATGAGAGTGAGAAAAAATCCCATGCGGGTGATATACTGAAGCGGCTAATTTCAACTGGTGGGTTTGAATAGGCACATACGATGAATTCAAACAATAGTAGTATCTCGCCGGTATATGGCCATCGAGCGACTACTTACTGGTAGCATCAAAGACCAAATCAAGGATTTGATGTCAACAGAGGACCTGGTTATTGAAGCATTTAGGGACCTAGTAAAAGACGAATTAAAGTCTCATATACGCAATAAGGTCGATTCAGACCCCGAATTGAAAGCTGAGATTAAGGAAGCGGTTTCGTATTACTTCCAATCTAAAGCACGCTCAATATATGCTGAGTTAAAGGCAACAAGAGCCGCTACTCGATTGGGTTTACGACTATTGCCCGAGGATTTACAAGGAGAAGTTGGTGAAGCCCTTGTGTCACTATTTGAGAAAGAGTTGGGCACCCTGCTGGAAAAAGCCTTGTGAGATTATTTCAGCACTTGTAAACTGACTAGATTGGCTCACACTCAATAGAGTAAATTATGAGCCATGAGTTATTGGTAGTGATGTGTTGGCCACTAGACCAGGACGAGTAATTCACCTCGTACTAATTTTTATGATGCTGTCAATACCGTTCTCTAGTAGCGTGATTGGCTCGTCTGAAGGACAATCAACCGTCGTTTGTTGTGATGATGCTCACGATATTGAACTGTATCTGATTGGTGGGTCTACAGGTGAACTAACACCTTTTTCCCAGTTGCTCACCGACGAGGCGAATAATGCAGTGATTGCCAATTCAATAACATCACAAGAAACCGTTGGTGTTTGGAGTTTTGGTCGAGTATGGCCAGGATCTATCCCTGAATCGACTTGGAACCTAGTAATTAATTATCGCGTAAGTGATGCAGGCGGTGCCCAAATTAATGCCACAGCAAGCGTCAAAATCGGTTCTCAAGTATTTTCTGACTCAACGAATTTAGATTCCTCGGTCCTCGCTCAAGGGGAGGGTACGATTGAGTTTGCGATACCTATTGAGGAAATGTCAGTATCGGCGTCTAGTGAAATAGAACTGGAACTCAGTGCTCGTTCCGTTGTTTTTAGCGTGCCTGGGGGAGATGCAAAACTAGAATTCCTTTGGGGTTCGGATGAATTTGACTCTAGCATGTCAGCAAATATTCCGTTGATGGAGTTGTCAATCGATGAACCCATTATCGAGGGTGGAGACACATATCTCTCAGCAGTTATCGATTCGCCGTTTGGTTTAGACGCACTCGCTTACTCTGACTCAATAGAGATGTATGTTGATGGCTTGAAGGTTGACGGTGACCCGATAGAAACCAAGCGAGGTGATTCGATTGTTGTGACTTGGACATGGACCGATGCAGCCAGTGGCACAACTAGTATCCAAGTATCTGTCAGGCTTAATCTACAACCAAATGGCCCGCTCATTCAGGGTTCAACCCAATTCACTATCCAAGTCACAGATACCGGTGGCGGCACTGGAACATTTTACCCGGAAGATGAACCACTCAGAACTAGCGGTTCGGGAAGCCCACTAGCGATAGAGCAATTAATCGACTTATCAAGCGATGATGGCAATTTAAAAATGGCTAAAACCACGATTATTGACATTGATGGTGAAATGGCATTTTGGATACGGTGGGGAATGGACCACATAGGCGACACAGATTTGCCTACATCTTCAGTATTGTTCGGTTGGGACAAAGGTGGCGTCTCGGATGATAACCGTGAGAGTAGGAATATCGAGAATGTAGAAAAAGAGCAGTTTGAGCGTGAGATGAAAACCCGCTACCGAACTTACATGAGCGATATCGGTGGAATGCAATTGCAAAGTAACGAGCTGATTGGTGATTCCGCAGATTTTGACACAATCTCGATTTCTGTCGACTTAATGGGTGAAACTAGGGTTGTCAATCATCCACTAAGTATCACATTTTCAACGCTTCAAACCTTACAAAGTGGACAACAATTAGAACTCTTGAGAAGTTTTACTAAAACTCAAACCACTCCAATATGGCAAGACTATAGCATTTCAGTTGAGGCAAAGTCTTCCGTACTGACATCATTTGGTAATTCTGAAATGTTGGAGTCGGACTATCTGTCATTTTCTCACTCGCGATATCCTTGGGGCGAAGTAATCAACATAGAAGCGTCATCAACCAGTTTAGATGAAGATTTCACCATCATTGTCCAACCAAATGATAATCTTCTATTTGCTCCAATGCCGCTAACTTTAATCACTCTAGCAATTGTCCTATTTGGCTTGTTTAGTTCCTTCTCGATGACTAGAAATAAGCACCGTAGGTTCCTTAATTTGGAATTAGTCTTGGTGCCAATTGTAGGTCTAATATACGTTTTTTCATATCCTCCACTATTTGTTTTCGGTGCTTCTGGAGTCGCATCCATGCTGTGGATTGTGACCGGATTAATCAGTCCGCGGAGGCAAAAGGCTAGCAAACAGGTCCAAACTGAGGTGCAGGTCGATGTACCGACGGTTGGTTGTCCCTCTTGTGATACTAATATTCCAGTATTGAGTGATGAGCGGCCGCTTAGGGTCGCGTGTGCTGGCTGTGGCAAAACCATCAAAATCGTTGGCTAATCACAATTTCAATTTTTTTAGTGATTTTACTAACTTTCTGCTAGCTTGATAATCATTTGGTGAAAAATAGCCACTAAAATCACCATGGTCATCAGTCGCAACAACGGCTTGTGGAGATCTTTGATGAATTTTTTTCAGCACATCTTGCAGGTCTTCCTCAAGTGTGACTTCCATGAAATCCATTTCCATGTGTTCGGCACAGGTTGCGTTCTTTGTGTCGGTTTCTGAATCAATAGCCACAAGCATTTGTTTGTATCCTATCACTCCTTTGACTTTTGATTCATCATCAAGAACTACGAGAATACCACCGGGAACCGACAAAAGTCTTCTGGCTGCTTCTTGCAGTGTATCACTTAGGCCAATAGTCATATGCTCATCATTTAAGTCTAAGTCTGCAACAGTCACCACATCGTTGGACATTGCCTTGACGTGGATGACCAAAGATTTGATTCTTCCTAATCATGAGTGAAAATAATTTTATCATGCGCAGCAATAATGCCATAGCCAATTCGTTCTATTTGCACCGGTGTATTTGATGGTAGTTGGTGTTCCTCGAGTTTCCCCTTGAGTAAGCAAATCTCGCCATCAATGACCCGCTGAAGCGACGCATCGACGGAAGAATCTTTTGAGGTCCAATGAATAATTTTTCGTTTATCAGTCCGCTCTTTGGCCACAAAGTGTGCTTGATTATCCTTAATGTCGAAGTCACCAAATTCCTTGAGTCGAAGTTTGTGATGTTGTAAATCCTCTCGCTCGACAAATACTACTGAGTTTTGCAGGTCTATCTTTCTCGTGCCTAAATTAGATGTGTTGGGGTGAGTAGGAATCTCAACAAAGGACTCATTTACACCGACTAGGGTCAAAGCAACCGGATCTCTAATAAACGCTATTCTTGGTGCATCATCGTCAATAATCTTGATGTTGTGTGAATAAAGTGTTGCTAATGGTACGGCGATATCTTTCTGAGTAACGCCTAATTCAGTCCAGAAGTTTCGCAATGCGCTTGCCTGGATACCACTGCCAGAAAGGCTGGCAATGGTTGGTAGTCTTGGATCTGACCAACCCTCAAACAAACCCGCTTCGATGTCTTTACGCATCTGCGAGGTTGAAAATCCGCCCCACTCATGTACTTTGACTCGCCCCCAATACATAGTCTCAGGGTAATCCCAACCAAAATGTTCGTACAGTAGTTTCTGCTTGCGGGTTGAATCCATCAAATCTTTGCCTCTGATAATATGGGTTACACCCTGCAGGTGGTCCTCAATAGCGCTTTGGAAATCTAGCAATGGCCATACTCGATATTTTGAGCCAACTGTCGCACGTGGATGAGGATTAGCCTCAGTATCTTGGATTCGTAAAGCAGGCCAGTCACGCAACGCGGGATTTCTAAGCGTCATATCAGTTCTTACTCTGACGACCGCATCTCCTGGTTGATAGGTTCCATCGAGCATGTCTTGCCAAAACTCGAGGTTGTCTACTGTAGAATAACTACGGCACGGGCAGTCTGTCATACCAACACGATATTCTCTGAATTGCTCTGCACTACATTTACAGACATATCCAAAGCCGCCTTCCAGCATTAGCTCGACGTGGCTGTAATATTCTGCGATTCTATCACTGGCTATAATTATTCTATGAGGCGAGAACCCTAATAGCCACTCAGCTTCTTGTTGAATGAGGTCGTAGGCTTTGACTAGCGGCGGTTTCTTTGATGTGTCAGTATCGTCGAAACGCAGAATTAATTCACCATCATATTCCTTGGCGTACTCACCATTGATTATGATGCCACGTGCGTGACCAAATGATAGCGGACCGTTTGGGTTTGGGGCAAAGCGTAGTACAACTTTGCCTTTTTCCGCGTTGGCCAACTCTGGGAGTCCTGTTCGTCTTGCCTGTTTTTCCCGCTGCTGTAACAACTCTGGTGCTTCAGATTGTAGAATATTTCGTAAATGGTCTAAACCTTGGTCCATTGCTAGCTTATTAGCCGATGCAACTTTTTGGGCGATTAGTGGGCTAATGATTTTACCGTGCTGACGCAAATCCTGCCGTACGCTCATTACACGTCCGATTACCGAACCCGGGGATGCCTTTCCAGAGTATTCGATAGCGTTCTGAATTGCCATATGCCAAAGCATATTTTCCGTCTCCAAATCCGGCGTCCAATCCATGTCAAACACGTCCTCCTGTCGTCAATACTTCATCAATTAAATGGTCAGAATAAAGTCTTCTGTTTGCCACTGGCAACCAACCTATCTGGCATTTCTGTGGAATTGTTCTCAGACCAAATCCGCTTGACGGTTGACCATGACCAACGTAATGCTTCATGTGGGGTGTCTCCAATCATTTTTTTTACCGCATTGATTGTAATTTGATCACTTGGATATCCCGAGCCAATGGGGAAGCCAAGTTTTACCTCAATAGATTTTATCGCTTCATCACGCGCTTGTTTTGCCAAAATACTTGCCATCCCAACAACGGGATAGTTCTCATCAGCTTTGTGAAAACTATCAATTTTAGAATTAGGCCATGGCCATAGATCAATTAACTTTGAAACCCGCTTATTAAAACGAAGAGCATCGATATCACATGCGTCACAAATGATTTCCAAATCTTGTCTTGAATTAATCGATAAACGATTAATAGATTCAGCAAATAATTCAGTTTCTAAAATGTTCAGTCCATTTTGCTGCACCGCCAAATCAATTTCAGTAGTTTCACAGTAAACCAGTGCATAACTCCAACCTCTAGCATGACACTGGTCAAGAAACCACTGACGGATATCTTCCCGTTTGCTGGCCGACAAATCCTTGGAGTCTTTTACGCCATTTTCAGACAAGAGCTTGAGGTCTTTATCAGGTAGTGCTACGCTACATACTACCAGTGGGCCAATTACTGGTCCACGGCCTGCTTCGTCAACACCAATGGTAATCATAGCCATCACAAATCTAAATCGTCATCATCGGGGAGTGGCACAGATTTGGTGTAGTCCGGTGAGATGTCACGACTACTCAATAAATTCTGCGGGTCATTTCTGGTAGTCATGCTGGGGGTGAATTCTTTGCTTTGTAATGCGTTATTTTCCACTCTCGGTTCGTTGATACCTCTGACACTAATCGAGTCCAGTAACTCGTCTGCTGTATTGACTTTAGCAGCTTTGTCGTGTGCATCCAGAACCAATGATGCGGCGTTGCGCAACTGTTCATTTACAGGTTCGGTTGCTTGCTTGGTTCCAGCAGATTTCTTCTTGAAATTATTTTCAAACTCCTCAGCAGAAATCGAGGGAGAGTCTATTGGTACATCAATCGCTTCCTTACGCTCGAATTTCCTCATCCAATCATCATTGGCCTTGTCGTCCTGCGCCTGATTCAATCCTGCTAATAATCGAGCATCTTGATTTCTTAAATTGCGGTCACTGTATGCCTTTTTGAGAAATAGTAGGGATAGCACAACTGAAATAATCACCCATTTCCAAGCAAATATCAAAGTTATCGCATCATCTAGTATGGCAGGAAAAGTAGATTGTTCGGTTGCAGACGGCTTAGATTGCCATTGATTGCCGAGATATTCGACACTCGTACTGAAAGAAATTGGTTCGTCCGGAGCGAAGCTAGATCGAATTGTGACATTTAGGAACATGGTGCCGTTGCTCGTCTGATCAACAGGTAATTCAGCCCATGCTCGAACCGTAAAATTGGCCCCATAGCCGATATTGCTTATCTCAAAAGAACGTGGAAATTCTACTCCTTCCTCAATGATTGAACCAGTCGGAGGAATAAGGGTCATTGGTGTAAAATGCGAGCATTGCAACTGCACTATAATTCCATCAGCAGCATTGCCATCATTTCTTAGCGTCATAGCAACGTTGTATCTCCCAATGGCGTCTTCCTCGGTAACCAAATCTTGTAGCGACCAATCAATTCTAGGGGCGATTATAATCTCTACATCGATTGTTTGTACAGAGTTATCATCGCCCTGTAGCATAATTTGATAGACTACTATGCTGTTGGTATATGCATCAAAACCATCTTTGGCAGTAATCATAATGTTATCAATGGTTATGTAAGAATTTCTCGGGATTTCAAATGCTACTTCGGTTACGTCCATAGTTACGAAATCCGGTATACTTACGACATCAATTTTTACTATATCTTGGTAGTTTCCTTTATTCACTACTGTGAATTTTGGGTTGCAACTTTCGCTAGGCAGTAACACACAATCATAATCATTCACCTCAACAGAATACGACCTATTCCAGTTGATTTCACCAACAAGGTCAACGAAAATGGCACGGCTTGAAGCACCAGAGGGCGTAATTATAACGCGCAACCTCAACTCACCATCATTTTGGTTAGGGGATTGAAATCCTACCTCGAACGTCCTTGTTTCACCAGGTTGGAGCAATTCATCTTCGTAGCCACTAAATATTGCAACAATCCAACCGCTATATTCAATTCTATCAGCAGTCGGCACACCGGTAACTGGCTGGTTATTCGCATCGATAATTTGTAAATCAATCGCTACTAGGTTTTCGATGTTTCCGGAATTTTTAATCGTGATTGGCAAACGATTACTTGAGTCTGGGCTGACCAAGATATCATCGGCGCGATTTACCAAAGATACATTACTAAAATCAGACATTAGCAAATCAAAATTCCAAGTCACAGCTGCATTATCTAAACCCGAGGTACCAGTCAGTGAAAATCTTGGTCCTGTCAAATACAATGGTGTCGAATTTATTACTTTGGGAATATCTATCCATAACCTGATAAATTTTAGTTCACCAGGAGCAAAGGTATCAATTATTTTATTATCGTAAGCGTTGTTATTTGTCCATCCCCACAGCCAATCAGAATCTGTCTGGATGGAAAAAGTAACATCGTCGGTGTGCTGGCCATAATTGGTCATGTTAACGGCTAGGTTGGTTCTGATCCCGGGGTCAACAATAAATTCTGAATCCTCAACAACACCAAAACTGAGCTCTGAATACTTGGCTATTCTTAGAGTGTAGGTGCTAGAATAAACAACCGATGAATCATGACTTGAGGTTACATTAACCAAGGCAATTCGATCTTCAAAAGGTGCATTATCATCGCAGGAAAATTGGAACTTAAATTGTCTAATCTGGTTTTGAGCAAGAGTGAATTGGTTTGGTAGGTTACTTATTGAGATATTTTCCGGCATATAGCTCGAAAAACTGATGATTGTTGAATCATCTACGAGGTTCCTCACAGTAAGTATCGCTTCAATAGTTTCACCTCGGTGAATAATATAATCACCACTTTGGCTTACTTCTAGGCCAGCATGCTCAGCGTTATTATCAGCCACCGAGCGAATTATTAGTGGAGATGCGATACAGAACAGGAAGATGCTGAGTAACATCATTCTGCGCATGATGTTTGGAAGTAATCTGACATTTCAAACAATGCCATGTTTTGTGTCGTTATACTGGATCTGGTATTGCTTTAGCAATTTCTTCAAGTGAAAATTCTGCACCGTTGAGTGGAACATTCAGTTCGAAGTGTTCTGCAATGTGAGGGTCTATCTCTCCAAAGCAGCCTACATGCTTGCCGCCAATGACTACTTTGGCGGCTCTGCCACTCAACCAAGGACCCTCATTATCTGGCAGGGGTAATATATCATATTCGTTAGCACCAATATCCCGTAAAAAGGCTTGAATTCTTCCTCGAACTGCCGCAAATCCGCCGCTTCTTTCAGCGGTTAGAAATGCCAACCTAACAGAGTTTTTATGATCTCGAACAACTGTGCCAATCTCATAGACACTTTGTGGCAAATCGTGGTGACGATTGGTCGAAAGTAGTCTCAATAAGCCTGGTAACAGATATTGTCTAAGCAAGGTGTGGTCGATGGTTATTGGGTTTGTTATACGGGTAACTTCACCGACATTACTCCAACGAACCAAATTAAACTGGTCATCATCATTTGACAGCGTAAGAGATTGAATTTGCATCATTCCTATCCCTTGCATTGAATTTCCGACTCTGCGTAGTAGGTTCGCATCTTTACGCGGCCTTGCGGTCATTGGTGAGCGAGGAATATCTTCACCAAGATCTTCATAGCCATGGCCGATTGCAATGTCCTCGATTAGATCCACTGGGTGCAAAATATCAAAACGCCACCGTGGCATTTCTAAAGTAATGAAGTCATTGTCCTGACTAAGGAATTTCCCGCCCATCCTATTTATTGCCACTGATACAGCATCGTCGCTTAATTCACTACCAAGTAGTCCCTTCAACATGGAAGTCGGTAATTCATGTTGGACACCACTACCATTCGGTAGGGTGTTTTTTACCCCTAAACAATCAGTGACCTCTACAGTTTCTATCACGCCTCCATACTCCTGTAATTGTATGGCAATCAACATCAAAGCCGATTCACACGCTCGAGCATCCCAACCGGTTACATCGATGAAAAAGTCTCTTGTATCTTCGGTAACAGTTGTGTGGTCGCCGTTGATAACTGGCGGGAATGATAATACATTTTCACCAGCATCAACTATGATGGGATATTGGTCAAACCCCTCTAGTAGGTGGGCGTAATCAATGCCTTTTGGATGCTCCATCAAAACTTGACTTATCGACATAGGTTTAGTTGCGGCTAATGGCGTAAATTTAGTGTCGCCACTGACTGCTTTGACGAAAAATGGCGGAGACAATTTAGCCAAATCATGCACGCCAATTGAGGCCCTTTTGCGACCTCTTCCCAAGGCGAAATGGAGTTTTTCTTGATGGTCCATTAATGATTTAATGAAGGTATCTGCAGTTATTCCCATTGAATTATAGTCTACATTACGCACAACAGCACCCAATATCACCGGCCTTATACGAGCAAGTTGTGGTTCGACCACAAGGGTAATCTTACCTGGAACAGTATCTATGGTAGGCTGTGCTGGTTGACGGTGTACGAAGTTTCTAATTGCCCTAGTCAATGTTTCACCAGACAGTAGATCTGGCCGGTTGGGGAAAATTTCGATATCAAGCATTTGCTTATCGCAACGGTCTATGTCGGTCCCCAACAGCGGTAATTCATCGGCTATCTGCGCTACATTATGTTCGAGTTTGTGCTTTGCAAGTAACTTAGCGATGAGGTTCTGTTCTACTGATATAGTTGGCATTTATTCACCTACCTTGCAAACCAGTGAGGCAGCGGGCGCTCATAACCCGTCAGGCGTAAACCACTTACTGCGGCAGTCTCATAATCCAGCGCCCGCAGGTTTTGACGACTCAAAGCATCAATGGATTCAAGACCTAGTCTTTGCAGTATTTGAGACAGTTCGGTATGTAGGTTTGATAACCAATCAGCAATTATTTGATGGTCATTTGCTGGGATAGAACAACAAACAAATTTCAACCCTGCAGCACATAGTTTTGCTAAATCATCCGCACTGGTTGGAAAACCGATAGAAACACCTGATTCGGTGTAGGTATTAGCTAGGTTAGATTTGGTGCTACGACCAATCAATGGAAGACTGGCAGCTTCTGAAATTCCAGTTTCGTCCTCTATAACACAAATTGCAATATCACAGCTGTGATATGCCGCGGAGGAATGCAGCGACTCAATACGTCCCACACCATCCGAAAAACCGAATGGTTTTTCGACACCAAGAAGCGAGCGTATCGCAACTAACATACCATCAATTTCCTCCGCATTCATGCTCGGCATACCAATCATATCAACTACCGCTCCACCGCATGAAGAAAGCGTATCTGTGGCATGCACGAGGTTGTCAATGTTTAGCGACAGGAAATCTATGTTACGAGGATTATTGTAGACAATAAACGGCTGATTTTCGATCACTTTTGAAGAGTCATTTTTTTTGTTTTTTGCGACTATATTTCCGTCTTGAATAATGGGAAAAAGCGGCAATGGTAGGGCTATTGGGGTATTTGATTCGGATCGCTCACCGAGCAATGCTACCGTGTCACAGGTAGCGTAAGGCATGTTTCTTGAGTTATTTGTTGGCACTAAACCAATCATCGATAGGTCACCAGCAGAAACGACTCTTTCCGTGTTTGGCGTATTGGAGGAATCACTGGCCTCTAAACACACAGAATCATTGGGAATTTGGAAATTATCGTCATTTACGTCTTTGTTCAAGTCGGCCAACTCAACTTCGCTTATTGGTCGCAATACAACGCCATCTGGTGGGTTTGGACACCTACCGTTGACTATTATTTTCCCGCCGGTCATTCCTGCTCCAGGGTCGTTACCTATATCACCATCGACTACAATTATTCCGCCGGTCATTCCACCGCCAACTCGCAATCCGGCATTGCCTCTGACAACTATCAAACCGCCACTCATACATGAGCCAAGATCATCACCGCATCCGTCCAAAACAGAGATTTTGCCCGAAGCCATAGCAAAGCCAGCATAGTTGCCAGCACTGCGCTCGCAGGTAATCACATTACCGTTGTTAGCAGCGCCAAGAAATGATCCAGCATCGCCTTGAATAGTAAATGCCCCGCCTTTACCAAACGCTGCGGTCCAAGATCCAAGCGTCCCGAGAGCTCTGATTTTAGCACCTTCGGGTATAGCAGGGCATAGACCAAGCTCACCATTTTTCGGTACTGGATCGCCAGCGTTGGTCCAGCCTATTCTTAGTATCGCATTTTGCTCGGCTGCCGCTTCCAATTTGGGACCTAATTTGTTGTTGATGTTGAATGACCGTGTCACAACATCAAGAGCTTCCGCCATGAAGTGAGGTCGTAATAGGATAACCATATACTCTTCTTATTGTAAAAAGACTAAAACCCCTTCTTCAAAAGGGATAATCGATACGATTTGTTAATAGATATTCTTTTTCATCGTTATTCTGTGAGACTATGGTCGTAAAGGTTGCAATTAACGGATATGGAACTATTGGTAAGCGCGTTGCTGATGCAGTTGATGCGCAGGATGATATGGAAATTGTCGGGGTAACCAAAACCAGACCTGCCTTTGGCTGTGACCTTGCGGTACGCAAAGGCTACCCAATCTACTGCACATACGATGAACCGGATAAAATCAACGCTTTTGCGGCGGCAGGATATGAGTGTCACGGCGGTCTGAGTGACCTGCTTAATGTGGCAGATATTGTAATCGACTGTTCACCCGGCAAAGTTGGTGCTAGCAATCTTGCTAAGTATAAGTCTGCAGGCATTAAGTGGATTTTTCAGGGTGGTGAGAAGCATGCTACAACTGGTATGTCCTATACCTCTTCAGCCAATCACTCAGCCAATATTAACGCAGAAGGTACTCGGGTAGTTTCTTGTAACACTACTGGTTTGTCCAGGACGTTAGTACCTCTCT
>MDTG01343836.1_pt1 | contig 13328 bp, 12 predicted proteins | sample 811421 | NCBI WGS metagenome assembly MDTG01 (sample SAMN05326645, study PRJNA326480) | marine metagenome | isolation source: seawater | place: Pacific Ocean: South East | collected 2011 | reverse complement strand
TAGGAGCTAATGATGGTGAGGTATCTTTATATTTCTCTAAAAAATATCCAAAATCAAAAATTTTTTCTGTAGAGCCTTCACCAGCAAATATCTTAATTTTAGAAGATAATCTAAGTATTCAAAATTTTACCACAAGCAATATAAATCTAATTAAGAAAGCTGTTAGTGATGAACCTGGTTTTGTTAAGATGAACACAGAACTTGGGTCCGAAGACTCAATAGTTTCAGCTAGTACTGCGGATGGAAGCAAACAAAGCACAAAGTCTACTACAGTTGAAGCAACAACATTAACCAATATTTGTAAAGAGTTTGAGATAAAAGAAATAGATTTTTTAAAAATAGATATTGAAGGTGCTGAGCCACTTCTTAATTCTTGTCTTGATTTACTTCTTCCAAATATTAAATCTATGTTAGTTGAATTTTGTCATAAAAATTCATTTGAATCATATGAAAAACTACTAAAAACTATTTTTTCTCATAATATGATTTGTTATAATAAATATGGTGGGTCTATCAAAAATACAAAAACGTTAAATGAAGCAATAGAAAGTATAAAGCCGGAACTTAATAAAAAAAACAATATTAACTTAGATTATTTTTTTGTTAAACAAGAGCTGATTAATAAAAAAAAGATATAACTGTTTTAATTTTATTCTTTAAATAATTAAATAAAATCATTTCAATTATCGAATTAGTAATTAATATATAGTTCATTAAATAATTGATCTTCTTTTCACTAACTAGACAAAACAATAGAGATTTGGTAGGTTGAGCAATATGTAAATATTTAAAATAATTAAGTAAACTTTAAACCATTTAATTTAGAATTAAAAAAAACTACAACAGATTTAAAAAAATCTAACGAAATGAATATAAGAATTAACTTAATGCAAAAGGACTAAATTAAGTATTAATATAAAAATGAACAAACTACGTCTTTCAATGTCAGTTTTAGGTAATGATGAAATTCATGCAGTAACGCGAGTAATGAGAGAAGATGGTTATTTAGGTATGGGAAATGAAGTTAGAGAGTTTGAAAAGGAAATTGCCGATTATCTTGGTGTTTCTCCTAACTGGGTAATCTGTGTAAATTCTGGAACTGCAGCACTTCATCTTGCAGTGCAGGCCACTACTGACCCTGGAGAAGAAGTACTTGTTCCGTCATTAACTTATATTTCATCTTTTCAATCAATATCCGCATCAAATGCTGTGCCTGTCCCTTGTGAAGTAAATATAGAAACTGGCACAATTTCTGTTGATGATGCTAAAGATCGAATTACAAATAAAAGCAAAGTGATTATGCCAGTTCATTATGCAAGTAATCCTGAAGGAATTGAAAATGTTTATAGTTTTGCCAAAAGTAAAGGATTACGAGTAATAGAAGATGCTGCTCATGCATTTGGATGTTCATATCATGGTAAAAAAGTAGGTTCTTTTGGAGACATTATATGTTTTAGCTTTGATGGGATTAAAAATATCACTAGTGGTGAAGGAGGATGCGTTGTAACTTCTGATAATAAGGTTGCAGAATATATCAGAGATGCAAGATTACTAGGAATAAAGAAAGATACAGATAATCGATTTAAAGGAAAAAGAAGTTGGGATTTTGATGCAACGCATCAAGGTTATCGTTACCATATGAGCAATCTTTTTGCTGCTATTGGACGTGCTCAATTAAAAAAACTTGATTTAGTATTCGGTCCAAAAAGAAAAAAAATAGCTAAACTTTATAGAGATGAACTTACAGATGTAGCAGGTCTTTCATTCTTTCATACAAATCTAGACGAACAAATCCCACATATTCAACCTGTGAGGATAACAAATGGAAAAAAAGATTTAGTCATTCAAACACTTACAAACAATGATATTGAAACTGGTATCCATTATAAACCAAACCACTTACTTTCTTTATATAGTAACGCCAAAAGAAATAAACTGCCTATTACTGAAAAACTTTACTCTGAAATATTAACACTTCCACTGCATCCTAATCTTGAAAATCAAGACATAATAAAAATATCTAACCTTATAAAGAAAGTATTAATTTAGTGAAAACTGTAATTTTATGTGGCGGTCTAGGCACTCGTTTAAGTGAAGAGACTGTTGTGAAACCAAAACCAATGGTTGAGATTGGTGATAAACCAATTTTGTGGCATATTATGAAAGGTTATTTAAGTCATGACTATAATAATTTTATTCTCGCGTTAGGATACAAGGGTGAAAAAATCAAAGAATATTTTCTAAATTATAATAATTTATCAGGAAATTTAACAGTCAACATGAAAAGTGGTGAGGTCGTAAAATCTGAGGGAAATAATGATAATTGGAAAGTTGAGATGATAGATACAGGTAAAAATTCTATGACTGGAGGAAGGCTTCACCGACTTCAAAAAATATTAAAACCTGAGGGAAGGTTTATGATGACATATGGGGATGGACTTGGAGATATAGATATTCACAAATTAGTTTCATTTCATAAAAAGCACGGAAAAATTGCAACTTTAGTTGCAGTTAGACCCCCTGCACGTTTTGGGAGTATGATTTTTAAAGAAAATCAAGTTTTAGAATTCAAGGAAAAACCTCAAACAGGTGAAGGTTGGATTAATGGAGGTTTTTTTGTTTTTGAGTCAAAAATTTTTGATTATTTGCATGGAGATGAAACTGTCTTAGAGGCCGAACCTCTGGAGAGACTTGCCACAGATGGACAGCTCATGGCTTATAAACATGATGGATTTTGGCAATGCATGGATACCTTAAGAGATAAGATAAATTTAAATAAAATGTGGAATGAGGGAAAAGCTCCATGGCAAAATTGGAAATAGAAAAATGTTTGGAAACTTTTATAAAGACAAAAAAATTCTTGTTACTGGTAACACAGGTTTTAAAGGTTCTTGGTTAAGCGCATGGTTATTAATGTTAGGTGCTAATGTTTGTGGTTTTTCTAAAGATATTCCCACCAATCCATCAAATTTTAAGAGTATTAAAATAAGTAAGAAAATTAAACACTTTGTAGGTGATGTTAGAGATTTAAATAAACTAAAGAAGGTTTTTAAAAATTTTAAACCAGAATTAGTTTTTCATTTGGCTGCTCAACCACTGGTGCGTAAATCTTATAAAGATCCATTACAAACATTTGAAACCAATGTATTAGGTACTATAAACATTCTTGAATGTATTAAGGATTCTTCATTTGTTAAAGCTGGTGTTTTGATTACAAGTGACAAGGCTTATCGTAATCAGGAATGGGTATGGGGATATAGAGAAAATGATTTATTAGGAGGTGAGGATCCTTATAGTGCGTCTAAAGGTTGTGCCGAATTAGTAATTAATTCTTATTGTAATTCGTATTTTAAAGATGGGCCATACGTTGCAAGTACACGAGCTGGAAATGTAATTGGAGGAGGAGACTGGGCTGAAGATAGAATTGTTCCTGATGCTGTAAAGGCATGGATTAAAAATAAGCCTGTAGTTATAAGACAGCCAGAGTCGACACGACCATGGCAACATGTTTTAGAACCATTAAGTGGGTATTTGTTATTAGGTAAACTTTTATATAAGCAAGGTAAAAATTTTACTGGTCAAGCCTATAATTTTGGACCATCAAATATGGATGATCACTCAGTTAAAGATGTTTTAAATTGTATTAAAAAATATTGGGATAATGCAGGCTGGAAAATAAAAAAAAACCATTCAACTGCAAAAGAATCAGTTCTTTTAAAATTAAATTGTGACAAAGCATTAAAGATGCTTGGTTGGCAATCTATTTTTTCATTTGAGGAAACTATGAGAATGACTGCCTCATGGTACAAATCATTTTATGAAGATGAATATATAGATATGTTAGATTTTTCATTTGAACAAATTAAAATTTATGAAAAAAAAGCAAAAGAATTAGGTTTGCTATGGCCAAAATAAAAAATGTATTAAAGCTTGAGCAACCTACTATTTCAGGTCTAAAAATTATTACATTAAAACAATTTTATGATAAGCATGGTGCAGTATTACACATGCTTAGATCAGACTCAAAACATTTTAAGCAATTTGGGGAAATATATTTTTCAGAAATAAATCCAGGATGCACAAAAACTTGGAAAAATCATTCAGAAATGATACAAAATTTTACTGTTCCAATTGGAAAAGTGTTGTTTAAATTTTATGATGATAGACCAACTTCAAAAAGTTTTGGAGTGAAAGAAAAAATCATAGTAGGAAGACCAGATAATTATCATTTGATAATAATACCTCCATTAATTTGGTATAGTTTTGAAAATATTTCTAAAAATCATTCTTTAATAGCAAACTGTGCTTCAATACCACATAATCCAAATGAGCTTAAAAAAGATAAACCTAAAATCATAGATTTTTAAAATATAAGTAAATGAAAATAGTTTATATTTCAAAGTCTATTATACCATCAAGAACTGCAAATAGCATACATGTTATGAAAATGTGTCAGGCCTTTGCAGATAATGGCCACGAAGTAATTTTATTAGCTCCCAATCTAAAACATTTATATGAAAAAGAAGTAGATGACATTTATGAGTTTTATGGTGTAAAAAAAAATTTTTTTATCAAAAAGCTTTTGCATCCAAATTTTAAAATAGGACCTTTTTTTTATACACTTGCTATCTTTTTTTATTTGTTGATGAACAAAAAATTTAATTTAGTATACGGAAGGTTTTTGCATGGCTGTTTCATTGCTACATTATTGAAGAAAGAAGTGATTTTTGAAATACATACTCCTATTTATGAAAAAAAAAATCATAAATTAAAAGTTTTCAAAAAACTAATTAGAAATAAATATTTTAGAAAACTTGTAGTAATATCTCATGCATTAAAGAATATGTATTTAGAAAATGGATATTTGAGCGAAAGTAAAATACAAGTAGCTCATGATGGAGCAGACGAAATAATAGATTTTGAGACAAAAATTAATCTTTTAGGAAATAAAAATAACTTAAAAATTGGATACGTGGGTCACTTGTATAAAGGTAGGGGCATTGAACTTATTATAGACTGTGCAAAACAAATTAAAGATATGACATTTCATATTGTGGGAGGATTAAAGGAGGATATAGAATATTGGGAAAACTATTCAAAAAATCTTAATGTATTAAATATTTTTTTTTATGGCTTTGTTTTTCCAAAAAAAGTAGGGGCATATAAAAACTCCTTTGATATTGTTTTAGCGCCATACAAAAATAAAGTTTCAGTATTTGGAAAATCAGGAGACTCAAGTAAATTTATGTCTCCTTTGAAAATTTTTGAGTATATGTCATGTAAAAAAGCAATAATTGCATCAGACTTACCAGTTTTGAGAGAAGTGCTTAGCCCAAAGAGCGCATCACTTGTAGAACCAGAAAATGTTAATGAATGGGTGAAAGCAATTAATAAATTGAGAAAACAAGAAAATAGAGAGCAATTAGCCACAAATGCATTTAAAGATTTCAAAAATTACACTTGGAAAACAAGAGCTTTACAAGTACTTAATTAAAATTAATTAATGATCTTTAAATGCTTTTATTAAATTCAAAAATAAAAATACTAGCAAAAAAAATTGTCTACTTTAACTTTATCACTAAGTTTCTTGGCAGAATATGCCTTCAACCTTTATATAAAACATTAAGATTAATCAAAAACCCAAAAAGATTTCGTGCTTCATTATGGGTGGATTGGCATAAAGAGATAGTTGATAATTGGATGTTTAAAAAAAATGAGAAAATTTGTGCAGAAGCCTTAGCTATTTCAAAAGAGATCTTAAATAAGAGGAAAGAATTCATTAAAAAAGGTTTTCTTCCAAAAAATACAGGTGGTGGTGGCAATGAGGCATTATTATATTTTTTGATTAAATTGACAAATGCAAAAAAAGTATTGGAAACAGGTGTTGAGGCTGGCGCATCTTCTGAAAGTATACTTAAAGCTCTGAGCTCGAATGGTGGTGGAAATTTATATAGTAGTGATTTGGCCTTCATTTTAGACAAGACCCAAGTGGGGAAATTAGTGAGTGATGAATTCTTAAATAATTGGCTGTTAACACATAAAGGTGACAAAGAAAATATTCCTAAAATTTTTGAAAAAGAAAAAAAATTTGATTTAATATATTATGATAGCGATAAATCATATGAGTCCAAAAAATGGTTTTACGAACAAATTAAAAATAATCCTCTTCCCAAAATATTAATTTATGATGATATTGATAGAGATTCTTTTTTCTCAGAATTTGTAAAATCTTTTAATTATGAATATAGAGTTTTTGGAAATACAGGAGTCATTTTTTTTGATTATAGTTATTTTTAAATTTTTTTTTACATAAGGATCTATTTTTATTTTTAAATTAGCCAATGACTGAATTATTTTCTTTAGCAATAATTTTAATTGTAATATTAATTTTTATTTATATTGCAATTACTAAGCATGAATTAAGAAACATTATTTTTGTAGCATTAATATTTCGTTTAATCTTTTTAGTGATTGCGAGTTTTATTTCACTTCCTGATAGTAAAGGAGACGCAAATACATTTGAAAGTTTAGCGGCATATTGGGCTGAATTTGGCTTCATTGAATTTCATAGAAATTTAATTGAGGGCAAAACAGATAGGGGAAATTTTTTAAGTTTAGTTATAACATATCCATATTTTTTGTTTGGTAGAAATATACTAATTCCACTATCAATTAATTTATTAATAAGCATAGGTACAGTTATTTTAGGATGGCACTTATCAAAAAAATTATGGAATAGTGCTACCGCAAAAAAAGTTGGGTGGATTTTAGCATTGTATCCATCGCTAGCCCTATATTCATCTGTTGTTTTAAGAGAAGTATATGTTTGGTTTTTTATGTTACTTGCAATTAATTTTATGATTAATTGGATTAAGACAAATGATTTAAAAAATATTTTTTTTGTATTAATTAGTTTTTATATTTTAAGTTTATTTCACGGTCCTTTATTATTAGGTGCTTTTGTATTTTTATTTATTGTAGCTACTAAAAAACTCAAGGAGATTTACTTAAATTCGATAAGACTTAAAATTAAGATTAAAGATATATTAATACTCTCAATTGCATTAACTCTTATAACAAGCTTTCTTTTAGGAAGTGTCAATATACCAAAATTACCAAGCTTTGATTTTAGTCAAATTTTTTTTGAAATTACAAATAGATCTCAATTTGCAACAAGAGGGGAAGCATCTTTTCCTGAGTGGACAAAGTATAACAGCAATATAGATATTTTATACAAAACGCCAATTAAAATGTTATTATTTTACGTTTCTCCATTGCCATGGGAAGTTAAAAAATTAAGTCACTTAATATTAATGTTGGATGGCTTCTTTTACTTTTTTTTATTATTTCTATTCTTAAACAACTTAAAACATATTTGGAGCAATTATACTTTAAGAATTCTTGCACTAATTTTTATATTTTATTCTTTAATATTTGCTTTAGGTATAGGAAACTTTGGTACTGGTTTCAGGCATCGTACAAAATTTTTAATTTTACTCATATTGATAGTGGCACCCTATTTGCCTAAGGTAGCATTAAAAAGAAAAATCGAAAGTTAGTTATTTTTTTGTTAAATTTAATAAATTTTTTAATAAGATAAATGAGAATTATTCATATAATTACTGGTTTAGGAAATGGTGGCGCAGAAAATACTTTATATAAAATTTGTAAATATGATAATTTAAATAATCATTTAGTAATATCTCTAAAAAAACCTGAAAAATATTATTCTTTATTAAAGAAGTTGGGAATAAAAGTATATTGTTTAGATTTTAAAATATATTCAATTATAAAATTTATTTACCTTATTAGATTATTACGATGTTTAAAACCTGATATTGTACAGACATGGTTAGTTCATGGAGATTTTATTGGGGGTATTGCTGCTAGACTAGCTGGATTAAAAAATATAATTTGGAATGTTCGTTACTCAAATCTAGAATTTGGAAAAGCAAAATTAAGTACTATTTTGATTATAAAAATTTTAGCAAAATTTTCCCCTTTAATACCTAAATTTATTATTGTTGTCTCAAAAAGTGCAAAAAAAACCTGTATAGAATTGGGTTATGATATTAAAAAATTATTCTTGATTACAAATGGATATGATTTGTCAATTTTAAAACCTTTTAAAATTTCAAAAATAAGATCTAAGTACAATATAAAAAAAAAAATTCCAATATTAGGAAAAATTGCACGCTATGACGCAAAAAAAGATCATTATAATTTATTAGAAGCCCTTAATTTGATTAATAAAAAAAAAATTAAATTTTATTGTGTTCTTGTTGGTGGAGATATTAATAAGAACAATGTAAGTTTGGTTAATAAGATTAAAAAATTTAGATTGTCAAATTGTACAAAATTATTAGGACAAAAAAGTAATATAGCAGAAATAATGAATGAAATAGATTTACTTGTTCAAAGTAGTAGTTATGGTGAAGGTTTTCCAAATGTTGTTGCTGAAGCTATGGCTTGTGGCACTCCATGTGTTGTGACAAATGTTGGAGATGCAGCTTTCATAGTTGGAAAAACAGGCTGGGTTGTTCCACCTAAAAATCCAAAAAAGTTAGCACAAGCTATTGAAAAAGCTTTGTTATTAGTTAATAAAAATACATTCAAAAAAAAAAATAAATCAAGATTAAGAATAAAAAAAAATTTTGATATTAAAAAAATGCTAAATCAATACAGAATAGTATGGAATAAACTGAGTAAAATAGTCTAAAAAAATACTGTTAAATAAATATTATTAATAATTTTTCTAATAATCATTTATTTTTAGTAAATAATTATATAATGGTCTAAAAGTTTTTAGTATGCATAGTAAATTAAAAAAAATTCTTATTACAGGTTCAGCTGGCTTTATTGGGTTTTCTGTTGGTATATATCTTTTAAAAAGAGGCCACGATATTATTGGAATTGATAATCACAATGATTATTACGACCCAATTATGAAGGAGTCACGTTTAAAAAAACTTGAAGAATATACAAATTACCAACATCATAGAGTTGATTTGATTGATAAAAAAAATATCGAAGAAATATTTAAAGAATATAAACCTGATAAAGTTATAAACCTTGCTGCACAAGCAGGAGTTCGCTATTCTATGAAAAATCCTCTTGCTTATATTAACAGTAATATTTTAGGATTTGCTCATATTTTAGAGAACTGTCGTCAGCATGAAGTCGAACATTTGGTTTATGCAAGTACATCTAGTGTCTATGGCGCAAACACCAAAACACCTTTTTCAGAACACGATAGTGCCAATCATCCTTTATCTGTTTATGCAGCATCTAAAAAATCTAATGAACTAATGGCGCATTCTTATAGCCATCTGTATCAACTACCAACAACTGGACTTAGATTTTTTACAGTATATGGACCCTGGGGAAGACCAGATATGGCTTTGTTTAAGTTTACTAAAGCTATTTTAGAAGAAAAATCTATTGATGTATTTAACCATGGTAAACATACCAGAGATTTTACTTATATTGATGACATTGTGGAAGGTGTTATCAAAACTCTTGATAATCCATCTAAAAATAATGATAATTGGAACAGTAATCAGCCAGACCCAGCTACCAGTAAAGCACCATGGCGCATTTATAATATAGGAAATAATGATCCAGTTCATCTTATGGATTATATTGATGTCTTAGAAAAAACTTTAGGAAAAAAAGCAAAAATAAATTATTTGCCATTACAACCAGGTGACGTCAAGGATACTTACTCAAACTCAGATAATTTGAATGAACAATTTAACTATAAACCATCAACATCAGTTAGTGATGGAATATCTAACTTTGTTAAGTGGTATAAAGATTATTATAAAATATGACCAATAAATATAAAGATTTAAAATTAGCAATTATTGGTTTAGGCTACGTTGGTTTACCGCTTGCTTTGGAATTTGCAAAAAAAAGAAAAGTAATTGGATTTGATACTCAGGAAAAAAGAATAAATGATCTAAAATTTGGAATTGATAAAAATTTAGAGGTAACAAAAAAGGAATTAGCTGAAGCAAAACAATTAACTTTTACCAAAGACACCAAAAACCTAGAAGCCGTAAATTGTTACATTATTGCGGTACCAACACCGATTGATAAACATAAAATACCTGATTTAAAATTATTAATTTTAGCCAGTGAAACTGTAGGTAAAGTTCTTAAAAAAGGAGATATAGTAATTTATGAGTCAACAGTTTATCCAGGTTGTACGGAAGATGACTGTGTTCCTATTCTAGAAAATTGTTCAGGATTAACATTTAATAAAGATTTTTTTTGTGGATATAGTCCAGAACGTATTAATCCAGGCGATAAGGAACATCGAATTTCTAACATAAAAAAAATCACTTCAGGATCGACAGCTGAAGTTGCAGATCTTGTTGATGAATTATATAATGAAATTGTTGTGGTTGGAACTCATAAGGCTACGAGTATAAAAGTAGCTGAAGCTGCTAAAGTAATTGAAAACACGCAGAGAGATTTAAATATTGCACTAATTAATGAACTTTCTATTATATTTAATAAAATGAACATTGATACAGAACATGTTTTGAGGGCTGCAGCAAGTAAATGGAATTTTTTGTCCTTTTATCCAGGTTTAGTCGGTGGTCATTGTATTGGTGTTGATCCTTATTATCTCACTCACAAAGCAAAAAATATAGGTTATCAACCAGAAATAATTTTAGCTGGAAGACGCTTAAACGATAGTATGGGAGCTTATGTGGCCTCTCAATTAATAAAAACTATGGATAAAAAACTAATTAAAATTAAAGATGCTAAGATTTTAATCATGGGATTAACTTTTAAAGAAAATTGTCCCGATCTTCGTAATTCAGGAGTAACAAGTGTTATTAATGAATTAAAAAAATGTGATTGTGATCTAGATCTTTACGATCCTTGGGCAAGCAGCAAAGAAATTCAAAGTCTTTATGGAAAAAAACCCATAACTAATTTGTTACCTAATTCTTACGATGGTATTGTTGTGGCAGTAGCACATAATGAATTTAAAGATATGGGATCACATAAAATTTCTAAATTAGGTAAAAATCCTCATGTTCTTTATGATTTGAAATACTTGTTTTCCAAAGAAGAGACTGATTTGAGGTTATAATTTTTTGACCAAACATATACTTATTATCTCGAGTGAATTATTTTCATTAATAAATTTTCGCGGTTCTTTGATTAAGTATTTAATAGATTGTGGCCATATAGTAACAGCTCTTGCACCTGAAGAAAAGTACAGTAATCAAGATTCGATTAATAAACTAAAAAGTATGGGAGTTATCTTAAGGAACTATTCTTTATCAAGAAATGGTCTAAATCCTTTTAGAGATTATTCATCTTACAAATCAATTAGTTTGATAATTTCCCAAATTAATCCTGATATTGTAATTGCATATACCGCAAAGCCAGTAATTTATGCTGGAATGGCTATGAGGAATTTCCCGAAAATAAATTTTTTTCCTATAATTACAGGTTTAGGTTATGGTTTTACTCAAGTAGAGGGAATAAAACGCAAACTTGTTCGACAACTAATGATTGTTTTATATAAAAGAGGATTAAAAAGTGCTGATACTATAATATTTCAAAATTCAGATGATGAAAAATTATTTTATAAATTAAAAATTATCTCAAAAAATATGCCTTCAAAAATAGTTCATGGATCTGGTGTTGATCTTAATCTTTTTCCATTTTCTATAATTCCAAAAAAACCAATATTTTTAATGTTATCTAGACTTTTAATTGATAAAGGAGTTAGAGAATATGCAGAAGCAGCACGTATTGTTAAAAAAAAATTTCCTGAAGCAATATTTCAACTTGCGGGAAGATTTGACTCAAACCCATCTAGTATTAGTTATGATGAATTAAATTTTTGGATTAATAATAAAATTATTCAATATATGGGTGAAATTTCTTCAGTACAAAAAAGTATAACTGCTTGTAGATTTTATGTACTTCCATCTTATCGCGAGGGAACACCAAGATCTGTTCTTGAGGCGATGTCAATTGGAAGACCAATCATAACAACTGATGTTCCAGGTTGTAGAGATACCGTTGTTCATGGTAAAAATGGATTATTAGTACCACATAGAAGTGTTAAGTCATTGGCAAATGCAATGATACAATTATTAGGAGAAACAGAAAATAAGATTCAAAGTATGGGTAAAGAAAGTTTTATTTTAGCTAAAGATAAATATGATGTAGCAAAGGTTAATAAAAATATTCTTGATATAATGAGTTTATAAATTAAATTTAAAAAAATTAATGCGTTTTTTAGATATTTTATTTTCTTTAATTGGTTTGTTAATATTTTTACCATTATTTTTCTTTATATTTGTTATTGGATGCTTTGATACAGGCTCACCTATATTTTTTCAAAAAAGAGTTGGATTGAATTTAAAAAGCTTTACGCTGGTAAAATTTAGAACAATGAGAATTAATACTTTATCTAGTGGTACACATTTGATTGACCCCTCTAACATAACATCGTTCGGAAACTTCCTTAGAAAATATAAAATAGATGAACTTTTACAATTATGGAATGTATTAATTGGCAATATGAGTTTAGTTGGGCCTCGTCCATGTTTATTAAATCAAAAAAAATTAATTAATGAGCGTAAAAAAAGAGGGGTATTTAAAGTTAAACCAGGTATTACAGGTCTTGCTCAGGTATCTGGAATTACTATGAAAACGCCAACACTTCTCTCAAAAACAGATTTAAAAATGATTAGGCAAATGAATTTTTATTATTATTTTTATTATATATTAAAAACTTTCTCATAATTATATTAAATAAAATAGATAAGATTTTTTAAAAATATAAATGTTTAAATAGTAAAAAATATAATTATAAGTGTTTATTTATCAGGTTTTTGACTCTTTTGACTTAAATTGTTAAAATTAAATAATTTATAGTATAGTAAGTTTAAGTGTTGAAAATTTATATTTAATTTCAAGCATAATTTAAATTATATTCATGAAAAATTATATTAAAGATATTCCAAGTTCTATACTTTCTCTTAATCGTTATTCAAAGCGTATAATTGCAATTATTACTGATTTAGGTTTATGTATATTATGTACATGGCTCGCATTTTTTATTAGATTAGAAGAGTTAATCTTATTTAAAGATTTCAATTATTATCCAGCCATCATATCTGTTGCTATTGCAATACCAATATTTTGGTTATTTGGAATTTATCGAACCTTTTTTCGTTACACTAGCATATCAATTATTTTTAATATTTTATTATCTTCAATTGTATATGGGTTGTTATATTTTTTGGTAATAGGAGTTTATGGAATTCAGGGAGTTCCTAGATCAATAG
>MDTG01216555.1_pt1 | contig 13328 bp, 13 predicted proteins | sample 811421 | NCBI WGS metagenome assembly MDTG01 (sample SAMN05326645, study PRJNA326480) | marine metagenome | isolation source: seawater | place: Pacific Ocean: South East | collected 2011 | reverse complement strand
CCAGCTCCGCGACCCGCGCCGCCAGCTCGTCGGCCCGCTGCTTCTCCTTCTGGAAGCGCTCCTCCGTCAGCCGCAGCAGCTCGTCTTCGCTCTCCGCCGGCGCCGCCGGCGCAGGGGGGGCCGAGGAGGGCTGGCTGCTCGGCGCCCCGCCCCCAGCCGCCTCGAGGGCCTCGTTGCGAGCCTGGAGCTCCCGGATCGCCTCGCCGGCCAGCTGCAGCTTCTGCTCGTAGACCCCGATCAGCTCTTCGTCTGAGCCCGACGCCGGGCCGGCCGCGCAGCGCTCGTCGTAGAGCGCGACGAGCTGCTCTTCGAGGCTGCGCACCGTCTCGCGCAGCTCCTTGACCTCGGGCGAGAGCCCGGCAGTTCCGCTGGTACGAATGATCATCCATGCACTCCTTAGGAGGGAGCTAGAGCTAGAGGACCAGCTCAGCTGCCGCTTCGATCTGCTCTGCGACGCCATCGACACACTCGTTCGCCCGGTCCGCCGTCTCCGCGATCCGCCGCAGGTCCTCGGTTTGCCGCTCGACCTGCTGCACGATCCCGCTCACGCTCTCGTCCACGACCCCAAAGAGCCCGAAGAGCACGTCCGTCTGCTGGGCGCAGGCCGAGACCTGCGCCTGAACGGCCGCCACGCGCTCGCTCACCTCTTCGGCGGCGCGCTTGACCTCGCGCGCCAGCTCCTTGACCTCGGAGGCGACCACCGCGAAGCCCGCGCCCGCGTCGCCCGCGCGCGAAGCCTCGATCATGGCGTTGAGCGCCAAGAGGTTGGTCTGGGAGGCGATCCGAGTGATCGCCGCGGTCGTCTCACCGATCGCGCTCGAGTCATCGCTCAGCCGTCCGATCCACTCCTGCGTCTGGCGCGCGCCCTGGCGCAGCTCGTCGGTCGCCTGCTGCGTCTGCTGGGTGCGTGAGAGCACGTCGTGGGCGAACTCCACGAAGCCGTCGGCGGCGCCCTTGACGTTCCCGGTGTGGGTCCGCACCTCGCTGATCATGCAGAGCGCGGCGCTGAGCGGCGCGCTGACCCCGCTCAGCTGGCTCGCCTGGGTCGCGACCTTCGCGCGGAGCTCGGCCAGCTCGGCGTCGCCCGGCTCTGGCTCCTCAGCCGGGCGCCCGGCTCCGTCGTAGAAGCTGCGCGGGAACCTGCGATCGATCACTCAGACCTCCGTGGGGAGAGTTCCACCACAGCCATCTTCGGCTGGCGCCCAGATCCGTTGAGCGGCCTTCGCTGACTGGGTCGGCAGGCCGCTCCGGAACGCAGACAGCTCCGCGGTGGGCGGAGCTGCCGGGAGACGCGCGTCCGGGTCCTCAGTCGAGCAGGTAGGCGAGCTCGGGCGGGAGCGGACGCCCGAGGCGCTCGAACTCGGGGATCACGTGCTCGAGGGCGCAGGGCTCGCAAGTGCCGTGGGTGATCCGCACCTGGTTGTGCTTACCCAGGTAGTGCTCGACGTGCTCCCAGTAGTCGTCGTCGACCCGCACCGACTTGCAATAGGTGCACATGCACACCGGCAAGATCGACTCGAGCTCCTCGACCTGCTCGCGCAGGATCCCCAAGCGCTGCATGGCGTCGCTCAGCTCTAGGGCCTGCAGCTCGCTGACCACGATCTCGGCCAGGTCCTGCAGAGCTGCGACCTCGTCGGGGCTCAGCTCGCGAGGCTTCCGGTCGATCAAGCACAGGGTGCCCAGCCCGCTGACCTCCGGGTCGAGGCGGAGGGGCTGTCCAGCGTAGAAGCGAATCCCCAGCTCCCCCGTCACGAGGGGGTTGTCGTGGAAGCGCTCGTCCAGGCGGGCGTCGGGCACCAGGAAGGGCCCGCGCTCCAGGATGGCGTGCCCGCAGAACGAGATCGCGCGGGGCGTCCCCTCGGCCTCGACCCCGACCTTGGACTTGAACCACTGGCGGTCCGCGTCGACGAGGCTGATTACGGCGATCGGCACGTCGAAGACCCTGGCTGCCAAGCGAGTTGCGCGGTCGAAGCGCTCCTCGGGAGGGGTGTCCAGGATCTGCAACGAGCGCAGGCGGGCCAGGCGCTTCAGCTCGTCCGTGGGGGGGATCGGGGCAATCATGTCTGAAAGTTCGACGCTTTCTCCAAAGGCTTGAGGGTCCGACCCCCAGAGCGTCCTAAATCGCGACGCCGAGGGGGCCGGACCCCCTCGCTCATGCGCAGCGGTCGAGGACCACGTGGGCGCACGCCGAGGCGAGCCGCTCCCGCACCCGGGGAAGCGGAGCCGGCAGCGAGAGCGTCTCGTCAGCGGCGAACACGTGGCTGGAGCCTTCGGGCTCCAGGAGAAGAGTGCGGACGCCCCGGCGTCGGGCCGCCTCGAGCAGGAGGCCGGCCTCCGGCAGGTGCGGGGAGACGACGAGCAGCGAGACGTTGCGGAGGTCCGCGTGCTCGTAGCTGTCGGTGAAGCGCCCGTGCAGGCCCAGCTTGCTCAGGCAGGTGCGGAGCAGGAAGCGGCGGTCGGCGCGGGGCTCCACGACCAGGACGGCCGAGGGGCGGGGGGCGGTGGCGAGTCGAATCATGGCGAATCTCTCTAGCTGGCCTGGCGCAGGCGAGCCAGCGCGTTGCGGAAGCGACGGGACTTGATGAACTGGGTGTTGTTGGAGCTGCCGTAGCCCTTCTCCCGGAGGCCGGGGACCTCGCCGCGGAACTCCTCCGGCGGGGCGCTGAGGTCCCGGGGCGGACAAGGACGCCAGTCGGCCGTGGGCGGCTCGATCACCTGCCCCTCCTCGTCGACGAACACCAGCACATCGGCGTCGTCGATCAGCCGCTCGACCTCCCGCTCGATCAGGCCTTGCAGCCAGTCGGGTCCGCCCTTGGCTGCCGCCAGGACGGTCTCGCGCCGGGCGACGCCGAGCAGGCGATTGCCGTCAGCGCTGACCACGGGCAAGGCCGAGAGCTCGGGGTCGATCTCGAGCACGTCGGCGACGTCGCAGACCGCGAAGTCCTCGGCCGCCGGGTAGGCCCAGTTGCTCAGGATCGAGAGGACGGTGTCCTCGCTGAGGCTCATTTCGTAGAGCTGCTGGGCCTCGATCGTGCCGATGACCCGCTCCTCCTCGTCGACGACGCACAGGATGTCGTCGTGGACGCCCAGACTCTCGACCACCTTGGACACGGCCGCCGAGGCCGGGATCGCGCGAGTTCGCTCCAAGGGCACGTCAATGATTCGCTGCATGGCTTTCGCTCCTCTCTCCGCGGGGACCTTGAACAAAGGTCGTGCCGTGCGCCTCGCGACGGCGCTGGCGTGACTTGAGGCCGCCAGGGAGGCGAAGAGGGCTCGCGCGCCCCTGCGCAGAGGGGCCCCCTCGCCCCCGCGAGGCGGACGCGCACCGACACTGGATCCGCCCCCCGAGAGGGGAGAGGCTCGAGCCATGGCCAAAGAGCGCAACCTCCGCCTGCGCGTCCTCTCGGGCGCGACCCGCTTCGTGCCGCGGCTGCGCCGCGTGGCGGCGGGCTACGCCGCCAAGCTCGCGTGCTCGGCTCTCTTCCACTCGGGCCGTGAGCTCGAGGCGATCCTGCGCGAGGACCTCGAGGGGATCCCAGGCGCCGAGCTGAGCGTCGACCGCGAGCGACGCGAGGTGCGCGCGCGCGTCCGCGACTGCGAGCGCCGCGCCCTGTGGCGCGAGGACATCGGCGGGGTCCTCCTGCACGAGGACGAGCAGCTGAGCTTCCCCCAGCTCCCGCCCCGGGCCGCGCCGCAGCCGAGCCAGCCCTGGCCTGGGGGCGAAGAGGTCCCCGCCGAGTGGCCTCTGCCGGCCGCGGCGCGGGCCGCCCTGAGCGAGGTCCTCGACGAGGCCTTCGCGGAGCCGGGCCCGAAGCCGCGCCGCACCCGCGCGGTGGTGATCGTGCAGCGCGGCCAGCTCGTCGCGGAGCGCTACGCCCCGGGCTTCGACGCCGCGATGCCCTTGCTGGGCTGGTCCATGACCAAGAGCGTGGTCAACGCCCTCTGCGGGCGCCTGGTCGCGCAGGGGAAGCTGGACGTGCAGGACCGGATCGGCGCCCCCGAGTGGAGCGCGCCGGGCGACCCGCGGGCCGAGCTGACCTTCGACCAGCTGCTGCGCATGTCCAGCGGGCTCCGCTTCTGGGAGCAGTACTGGAACCCCTTCAGCCACGTGGTCGGAATGCTCTTCGCCGAGCGCTCCACGGGAGCCCACGCCGCCGAGTTCCCCCTCGTGGCCAAGCCCGACGCGCGCTGGTCCTACGCGAGCGGCACGAGCAACATCCTGGCGCGGGCCGCGCGCGAGCGCGCCAGCTCCGACCTGGCCGAGTCCCTGGCCTACCCCTACCGCGAGCTCTTCGACAAGCTCGGCATGCACAGCGCGCGCTTCGAGCTGGACGCCTCGGGCAACTTCGTCGGCTCGTCCTTCTGCTGGGCGACGGCCCGCGACTGGGCCCGCTTCGGGCAGCTCTACCTGCAGCGCGGCGCCTGGGGCGGAGAGCAGCTCCTGCCGCAGGGCTGGTGGGACTACACCAGGCGTCCGACCCCGCGCGCGCCGGCGGGCGAGTACGGAGCCCACTTCTGGCTGAACGCGGGGCGCGGGAGCAAGCGCATGCACCCGGGCCTGCCCGACGAGCTGGTCATGGCGCGCGGCTTCGAGGAGCAGTCGGTCACGATCGTGCCCTCCCGCGAGCTGGTGATCGTCCGCCTCGGCCAGACCGGCCACCGCCCCGCCTGGGACTTCGACGGGTTCGTCGCCGGCGTGCTGAAGGCGCTGCCCGAGTAGGGCCGGGCCGAGTGGCCCCGCAGGTCCGAAGCGGCAGGTAGCATGTGCGCCTCGTCGAGAGAGGACTCCCATGGTTCTGCGTGCTTCGATCATGATCCTGGCCGTCTCGCTGGCGGCCCTCGTCGGTTGCCAGTCCGGTCGCCCCAGCGCCGGAGGAGGAATGAGCGCGATGAAGAGCGCCTTCAGCGGCGGCACGGTCGACGTGCCGAAGATGCCCAAGACCGTCGAGGAGTTCACCGCTTGGCGCGACAAGGTCGCGACCGAGCCCGAGGGCGGCGCGGCGGTCTACGTGGTCGCGCTCGCGACCTACGCCGAAGACGAGGACCTCGGCCTGCAGTTCCTCACGATCGCCCTCGACCAGGCGCACCTCGTGCCCGGGACCAAGGGCCTCAAGGGCCGTCAGCCCAAGGCGATCGCGGTTCAGCGCTGGAAGGAGCGGATCGGGCGCAAGCCCTACGTCGCGCGCTCCTACTTCCAGGGCACCTCGCCCGAGAACGGCTACAAGCTCGGCAGCGGCGCGCTCGAGATCAGCTACACCGAGGTCCGCGACGAAGGCGGCAACCGCGCCAAGGTGTTCGTGGTCTCGACCGGGGCCGACTCGGCCCGCCCGATCATGCTCCAGCAGAACAACCGCGGCCTGTGGAAGGCCTGGGAGTGGAGCTCGCTCGAGGTCGGCTGCCGCAAGCCCGCTACGGGCGGCGCCGACGACGACCTCTAGGCCACCCCTGAGAGCAGATCGACCAGCGTGATCGCCCCCAGGCGGGGAAGGAGCACGCGATCAGGCGATCGCACGAGCTCTGTCGATCTGCACGCGCCCCCGACCTCGGCGACGCTCCGGGCTCTCGCCAGCCGCGGCAAGAGGTCGCAGCGACGAGTTGCCGCAGGGCACCCGCGAGGGAGACCCCTAGCCTCGCTCGCATGAAGCGACGCCACCTGTTCGAGCTCGAGGATCAGGCGTGGTTCCCCGCCGCGCTGCGCGTCGCGGTCACGCGCTACATCGTCGCCTTCCACCGCCTGCTCGGCACCGCCGACGAGATCGCCGCGCTGGCCGCGCGCGCGCTCGAGGAGAGCGGGGCGCGCCAGATCCACGACCTCGGCTCGGGTCAGGGCGGTCCGCAGGCCGACGTGCTGGCGGCGCTGCGGCGGCGACCGAACCTGGAGTCGGTCACGATCACCCTGAGCGACCTCTACCCCAGCCCCGAGGCCGCCGCGGCCTGCGCCGACGTCGCGGGCCTGAGCTACCGCCCGGAGCCCTTGGACGCGGCAGCCCCCGGCCCCCTCCCGCCCGGCCTGCGGACCATGATCTGCAGCCTGCACCACCTCCGCCCCGAGGCGGCCCGGGCCGTCCTCGGCGACGCCGCCCGCGCCCGCCAGCCCTTCCTGGCCTACGAGATCAGCGACAACGGGGCGCCCGCGGCGCTGTGGTGGACGGCGATCCCCGCCGCGGCGCTGCTGGTCCCCTTCGTGACCCTGTGGGTCCGCCCGCTCAGCCTGCTCCAGCTCGCCCTGACCTATCTGCTCCCGCTCCTGCCCCTCTGCATTGGCTGGGACGGGGCGGTCAGCAACCTCCGCACCTACGGGCTGGCCGACCTGGACGAGCTGCTGGGGGAGGTCCCCTGCGAGGGCTACCGCTGGGAGAAGGGGACCCTGGGGAGCGGACCGAGCAAGCGGCTCTACCTGCTGGGCCTGCCCGAGGCCTAGCGCTTGTTGGTCGTCGCGGCCGCGGTCGGGATCGCGACCATGGCGTGGATCAGCTCGTCGCCCTTCATCAGCACCACGCCCGTCGTGCCGTCCTTGGCCCGCAGCTCGTAGCGCTGCTCGATCTCGCGGCGCTGGCCGGCCGGCAAGAGGTCCGTCTTCCGCGCCTGCGCGAGCTGCGTGAGCATGTCGCGGTGGTCGGTCTTGCTGGTGGTCACGCCGCGCTCGATCCGAGTCGAGCGGGGGTCGACGGCGTTGTCGCGGTCGTAGGGGCGGTTCAGCCGCGACTCGAGCAGCGCGCTGCGCAGCAGCTTGCCGAGGGAGGCCGTCAGGAGGCGCTCGCCCGCGAAGAGGTCGATCGAGCGGGCCTGGTCGCCGACCGAGATCCCCACGCCGCACAGGCCGCGTGTGTCGCGCGCGATCGCCCGCACCCGCCGCTCGAGGTCGCGGGCCTCGCTCTCGACCTCACCCAGCTCGATCCGCAGGCGCTCCAGCGGCTTCAGGTCCGGGTCGTTGAGGGACTGGAGCAAGAGCGCCACCGCGCCCGGCTGGGCCTGGCGAACGAGGGCCAGGCGAGCCGTGCTCGGCAGCATGACCGGCCCCTTGAGCAGGGGCTTGGGGTTGCGCCGCGCGAGGGGGTCGTAGTTGACGGCCTCGACGGGGAGCTCGTTGCGCATCCGCAGCCGGCGCGTGGTCGGCGCGAAGCGCAGCCCGTAGGGCGCGTCGAGCAGCTCACCCAGGAGCAGGTAGGCCACGCTCCGCCCGCGGGGGGGTCGCACGACGACCTGCTTGGCCGCGCCGGGGCGCTCCTCGCCCACGCGCACCAGGCCCTGGCTGCGAGAGCCGCTCAGGCGGCGCGTCCCGGCCGGGTCGCGCAGGAAGAACAGGGTCACGTCGCGGTAGCGCAGGCCGTCGGCCATTTGGAGCCGGGCCAGGAAGCTCTGGGTGTCCTCGGGCAGCGGCGGCGTGAGCGGCTTGGCCACGGGCTTGGGCTTGGCCGGCTTGGGCTTGGCCGGCTTGGGCTTGGGCGCGACCGGCTCCGCCTTGGGCTGCGCCGGCTGGGGGCGAGGCGCGGGGGCGGCGGCCACAACGACCGGCTCGGGCTCGCCCTCGGACGCGGGCTCGGCCGCGGCGGGCTCGGCCTCGAGCTCCTCCTCGATCAGGACCTCGTAGCTGGGGTCGGCCTCGACGCCGACCTCGGCGCCGACCTCGGGCAAGGGGAAGCTGATCTGGGCCTGCGCGGGCGGCGGCGCCGCCGGCTTGGGCTCGGGCTGCGCGCGCCAGGCGAAGAGGAACACCACCAGGATCACCACGCCCACGACCAGGCCCACCGCGAGGGCGCCGGTCAGGGAGCTGGCGTCGAGGCTCGAGTCGTTGAGGGGCGCCCGCAGACGCTCGAGGTCGTCGGGCGAGAGCGCGGCCAGGGCGGCCATCGCGCGCTCGAGGTCGAGCTGGGCGCGCTGGCAGGCGGTGCAGCTGGAGAGGTGCGCCTGGAGCGCGCTCTCCTCCGCGGGGTCGAGCGGGCCTTCGAGGCGCTCGTCGAGTTGCTGCCGCGCGCGAGCGCAGTCGAGGGTGAGGGGCTTCACCGCTTCCTCCGCAGCCAGCTTAGCGCGCGGGGGGCGGGAACGCGAAGGGGGAGACCCCTAGCCGAGCGCCGCGAAGTGCTTGGCGAAGCGCGCTCGGGCCCGACTGAGGCCCGACTTGACCGTGCCGAGGCGCATGCCCGTGATCTCCGCGATCTCGTCGTAGCTGCGTGACTCGAGGTCCCGCAAGACGATGAGCCGCCGGTCGCGCTCGTTGAGCTGCTGGAGCGCAGCCAGCACGGCCTCCCGGCGGGCGAGCTGCTCCTCGACCTTGCGCGGGCGCGCCGGCGCGTCGGCCAGGCCCTGCTCGCTGCCCGTGCAGAGCTGAGGGCGCCGCTTGCGGGTCCGCAGCTCGTCGCGGGCCACGTTGCGGGCGATGTGATAGAGCCAGGTCGTGAAGCGCGAGTGGGTGCGGTAGCCCGCCGCGTGGCGGAACACGCGCAAGAAGGTCTCTTGGGCCAGATCGCGCGCTCGTTCCCCGTCATTGACGATCCCAGTCAGGTAGCCCACCAGCGGTGACTGGTGGCGCCGGATCAACTCCGTGAGTCCCTCGTGGTTCCCCTCGCCGAGCGCGAGCATCAGCTCGTCGTCGCTCGTCGAGGCCGAAAGGGTCAGGCCGGCCGCCAGGTTCGTCACGCTTACCTCCACCACGTCACCAGATCGCGGAGGTTCCCGGCGCAATCGGGCTGCCAAGGCGGAAGCACGCAAGCAGGGGACTTAGGTCCGGCATGGGCGCTAAATCCGCTTGCTTTTCAGGCCTGGCTTACAGCAAAACCTGGCTGCAGGCCGGCTTTACAGGCGCGTCAAAGCGAGCCCAGGGCCCACTCGCGGAGGGCCACCACGACGGGCTGGAGGGGCGTCCCGCTGGTCGCGCTGAGAGCGAGCTGGAGCAGCGTCGTCCCCGCCAGGAGCTCCTTGTCGATCGCCTGGCGGCGCAGGCCCGTGACCTCGTGCAGGACCTCGACCCCCTCGCGGGGCCGCAGCACGTCGAGCAGGTGCAGCGCGAGCTGCTCCTCCCCCAGCGGAACCTCGATCGTGCGCACCCCAGCCGGAGTGAGGCGAGCGGCCGCGGCCTCGACCTCGTCCGGACTGCCGCTCACCAGCAGGGGCCCGATCACGAAGAGCGAGCGCCCCGCCGCGGTGATCGCCCGCAGCCCAGGAGGCCGGGCGCTCCGCTGCCAGCGACGCAGACGAGGCCCGACCTGGCGCTGGCCGTGGGCCAAGGAGCGCCCCGAGCGGAGCCAGTCGCCGATCCCGCCCACGAGGGCCAGGCCCTCGGCCGGGACCTCCTCCGAGCCGCGCTCGAGCCGCTCCCGCGCGGCGGCCCAGCACACGACCGCGAAGGGCTCGCGCCCCCACTCGGCCAGGCCCGCCAGCCACCCCGAGCCCAGCTCGGGGAAGGTCGGCGCGACCTCGGCCACCGCGGCGGCGCTCGGGTCGCCGAGGTAGGCCAACAGCTCGAGCCGATCGCGGGCCACGCCCCCGCGCAGCAGTTGGCGCAGGGCTTGTTCGGCGAGGTCGGGGTCGAGCGAGAGGGCTCGCTCCAGCTGCCGGAGGCGCTGGTCCATGGGGCTAGCTTAGGGGGTGGGCTGGGGTGGGGAGAGGCCCAAGACGCCGACTAACTACGCAGCAGCACCGCCCGAATCAGCTCCTCCGCCGACGCCTCGTCGAGCTCCTCGCGGACCTCCTCGAGCAGGCTCCGCGCGCGGTTGGCCTCGAGCTCCATGCCGCGCAGGGCGAGGTAGGCGTCCTCGAAGGCCGGGTCCGCCTGGGCCGGGCGCGCCGGGCGGCGCAGCGAGCCCGACGCGGTCAGGACCGGCTGCGGCGCGCCGCTCGTGATCAGGGGCGCGACCTTGTCGCGCAGCTCCGAGATGATCCGCTTGGTCAGCTTGGGGCCGACGCCCTTGACCTTGATCGCCTTGGCCTCGCCGCGCGCGATCGAGCCCGCGACCATGCCGGGGCTCGGCTGCGCGCCCACGATCCGCATCGCGACGCTCGGGCCGATCCCGCTCACACTCCGGAGCAGGTTGAAGAGCTCGCGCGACTCGCGGTGGCGGAAGCCGAACAGCCGCGGCTGCGGCTCCTGGCTGCCCACGAAGAGCAGCTGCGTGAGCAGGGTGACCGCCTCGCCCTCGGCCAAGGCGTCCGCGGTGTGCGCGGTGACGGTCACGAGCATGCCCAGGCCGCCGACTTCGACGACCACGGCCTCGGGCTCGCGGTGGATCAGGACTCCGGTGATGCGCTCCAACACGGCGCCGAGTCTAGCGCGCGGGTCCCACACCAACGCAAAGCGCCCGACTCCAGGGGAGTCGGGCGCGCTGCAGTCCGAGCGGAGCGAGCCCCTGGGTTAGTAGGGGCTGTCCTTGAGGCCGAGGCCCATCTGCTCGAGCTTGGCCTTGATCTCGTTGAGCGAGGTCTGGCCGAAGTTCTTGGCCGAGAGGAGCTCGGCCTCGGTGCGGCTGGTCAGCTGGCCGATCGTGCGGAGGCCGAGGCGCTCCATGCACTTCTGGCTGCGCACCGAGAGGTGCATGGTCTCGATCGGCTGGCTGAGGGCCGAGTCGTCGGTGGTGGGGGCGTTGGCGGCGGGGCTGCGGAAGCCGCCCTCCATCTTGCCCTGGCCGAGGCGCAGGCCCTTCTGGGCGAGCATCTGCTTGACCTCCATCAGCGAGGTCTCGCCGAAGTTCTTGTGGGCCAGCAGGTCCTGCTCGGTCATCTGGATCAGGTCGCCGAGCGTCTTGATGTTCATCTTGTTCAGGCAGTTGCGCGAACGCACCGAGAGCTCGAAGTCGGTGACGGGGATCTTGAGGATCGCGCTCTGGCGGTCGGCGCGGCGCTCGCCCTCCTCGTCGTAGTACATCGTCTTGGAGGCCTGCGCGTCGAGCAGGAACATCATGGCGCGCGGGTGGTTGGGGATCGAGTCCAGCACCTGGCGGTAGCAGTCGATCGCGGCGTCGTACTTCTGGAAGTCCTCGTAGAGGTTGCCCAGGTTCAGCACGGCGTTGGCGTAGGTTGGGCGCGCGTTGCGGATCTTCTCGTAGAGCTCGATCGCGTCCTCTTCCTCGCCCCAGGTCTGGTTCCAGGCGGCCAGGCGGAAGAGCGCGTGGGGGTGCTGCGGCACCTGCTCGATCACGGTCTCGTAGGCCTCCTTGGCCTCGCCGTAGTGACCGTTGAGCTCGTCGTGGAAGCCGCGCAGGAACACGGTCTCGACGTCGCGCCCGAAGCGCTCCTCGGCGCGGGTCAGCACGTCGAGGCCCTCCTCGAGCTGGCCGTCGCGCAGCATGGCGAACACCAGGCCGTAGGCGATCGGGCGCGAGTCCTTGTGCTTGGCCAGGGCCTCGCGGTAAGCCACGAGCGCCTCGGGGACGCGGTCGAGGTCGAGCAGGCACTTGCCGAGGAAGATCGCGGCGATCTCCGAGTCGGGGTGGCCCTGCTTCAAGAGCTCCATGGCCTGGTTGGTCTTGCCCAGGATCAGCGAGCAGACGCCCTTCTTCATGGCGCTGGTGCTGTCGTTGGCCTTCATGTCGGCCACGAGCTGCTCGAGCTGCTGAGCGTTGACCTCGTTCGACTGGGCGTGGCGCCGCAGCTGGGAGTAGGTCCCGAGGGAGAAGTCGGCCTCGACGATGGGCTTGAGGTCGACGACGGGAGGCGGCGTGATGACATCGGTCATGGTGGGTCTCTCCGGAGCCTGCCCCGTGGTGCACTTCACCGGGCGGCTCGGGGTGGTGGGCAAGGCGGCGGATTCTCCGCGCGACCCCCCACACTGTCAAGGGTTATGAGCGACCACTTGGAATGGCACTCGCGACGAAGCTGGGGGGTGCTGCTATCCTGCGCCAGCGTCGCAGCACAGCGACAGGAAGAAGCCCATGAAGCCGACTCTCTCCATTGCAGCGCTTGGACTTGCGCTGATCCAGGCCGCCGCCCTCACCCTCGGCGGCGCGACCCCCGCCCTGGCGCAGCGCGCTCCCCTCTCGGAGACGATGGTCGACGTCAGCGCCGATCGTGAGCCCGTCCGGGACGTCCTGCGCCGGCTCGAGGGCCGCCACGGGCTGAACTACGTCGTCTCCGAGGAGGTCCTCGCCGGCGCCGGGAGCGTGACGGTCCGCCTCAAGCAGGTCCCCCTCGAGGACGCCCTGCAGGCGATCTGCGCCGCCTGCGGCCTCTCGCTGGAGATCCGGGGCCGGATCCTGGTGATCCTGCCGCGCGAGACCCGCCGCCTGCTCCCGCCCGTCCGCAAGAGCGGCGGCAGCAGCCTGGTCCCCAAGAAGGGCGAGAGCCCGAGCAGCGTCGAGGCCCCCCGTCGCCCCGCTCAGCCGCGTCGCCCGCTGCGCGCCGCCAACAGCGGCAAGCGCGAGCTGGCCCGCGCGGTCGGGACCGTGATCGAGGTCGACCGCAAGAACCGCCTCCTGCGCGTCGACGTGGACGGCCTCAAGCGCGACTTCTACTTCATTCCCCCCGAGGGGTCCGGCGTGGCCCAGACCGCCCGGCTCGAGGGAGCCATGGCGCGCCTCGCCAAGGGGCACCGCGTCGCGCTCGAATACTGCCGTGAAGGGCGTCGCTCGCTCGTGGTCAGCCTGGTCGGCGGCGACGAGGTCCGCGACAAGCGCCTGGCCGTCGCCCGCAAGCCGGCCCGCGCTCGCGGAGGCCGCGGGGTGACCAACAAGGACGACGAGACCGCGGCCCCCGAGAAGGCGCCGCCCGCCAAGAAGGTCCGAATCGACGGCCCGAGCAACCCCAACACCGCGCCCGAGGGCGTCAACATCCCCGACGGCGTCCTGGCCGGCCGCTTCGTCTCCTCCGGAGACGACGAGGTCTCGGTCCGCCGCGCCGACGGGAAGGTCGTCACCGTGGCGCTGCCCAAGGATCCCGACCGCCGCGCCAAGATCCTGGCCGTGGTCGAGACCCTCGACGAGGGGGTGAAGGTCTACTTCATCTACGGCGAGGAGGACGGCAAGAAGGTGATCAAGGACACCGGGATCACCGAGGTCAAGCCGAGCAAGTAGCGCTCACGGCGCCGAAACGAGGACGCCCGCGCGGGACCCGCGCGGGCGTCTTTGCGTGTGGGTCTCTCGTGCCCGTGCCCGAGGAGCTGTCGCACGAGCGACAGCTCCTTCTGACCCGAGTGTGTGGAGAAGGAAAGCAAGAAAGCAGGAACGACTCCAGCTCACCTCCGCAGTCTTCCTGCTCTCGTGCTTTCCTTCTTCAATCTCCGCAACGCGAAGGAGCTGTCGCACGAGCGACAGCTCCCCCTCTGTCGAGACAATGAACGGTGAAAACTGGAAAACTCGAAGAAGGCAGCTCCGCTGAGCAGCCACCGCGCTTTCCAGTTT
>MDTG01425384.1_pt1 | contig 13329 bp, 6 predicted proteins | sample 811421 | NCBI WGS metagenome assembly MDTG01 (sample SAMN05326645, study PRJNA326480) | marine metagenome | isolation source: seawater | place: Pacific Ocean: South East | collected 2011 | reverse complement strand
TTGGATAGATAATATTTCTATGCTGAGAGTGTATAGCATAGATTATGATGAAAATAATGATCCTATCTATCCAGAAACTACAGTTACTTTCAATGAAAAAACTAACGGTTGGACTAGTTTTAAATCTTTTATACCAGAAAGCGGTGTTAGTTTATCAAAAAAATATTTTACATTTAAAGAGGCTAAACTATATCAACACTATGTGCCAACTTTAAATAACTTGATTGTTAGTAACAATGAAGAAGCCGACAACTACAATGTGTTCTATGATACTAGTTATCCATCAACAATAAAAGCGGTTTTAAACGCAGAACCTTCTTTAGTAAAAACATTTAATACTTTAAATTACGAGGGCAGTCAAGCTTATGTCACCAAACCAACAAACGCTATTCATACTGCCACCGGTAAGAACATGATTACTATTGACAACGAGAAAGCATGGACGTCTGGGGCCAACATAGAAGGTTGGAATGTTACTGAAATAAAAACAGATTTAGACAATGGTAATTTAAAAGAATTTATCAAAAAAGAAGGTAAGTGGTTTGGATATATAAAAGGTAAAGGTAATGGTACTTTAGATACATCTAAATTTAGCGTACAAGGCATTGGAATCGCAACATCTATAACAATATAATAAATCAATGAATATAAATAGTTTTACAATTGACACTACTAATATGCCCACTAGCGCTGGTGTTAAAACGCTAGAGGTTAAAGGTGATATAGGCTCTAAGTTTATGATTGTAGTCGCTCAAGCTGGTAATCAAAAATATTATAATTTTGAAAGTGATACTTTTAACGTTGGTCACTCACCTCAAAACAACTTATTGGTTACTATGACTAAAAAGTTCTATAATCACTCTTTATTTTTTGCAGATACTGATGATGGGGATTTTTTTGTAAAAATAATGCCTTTAGAAAACACCACTTTACGTAGTGGTAGAGCACCTGTTTTATCTAAAAAAATATCTAAAGCGTCCGCTGATATTACTGTGACTTTTCAAACGGATTCTTTAACTACCGCTCAATACGAGCACGGCGCCTTTACAGTTGTTGGATTTGGAAATATCAGTAGTAGTAATTCCTTCTCAATCACGCCATTTAACATTTCGAGCGACACTTATGGGTATGGGTTTTTTCCATCTCCAATAGCTAACACTATAGACGAGAGATTATTTTTTTACAAGGCCACGAACACTGTTGATGGCGCAACCTCTTCTTCTACTTCAGTTGTTTTAGACGACCTGACCGGTATAACCGTTGGGAGTATGATATATGTTGTTAGTTCCGGCAGTTTAACTGGAACACCAACTGTGACAGCTATAGATACAGGTAGCAAAACATTAACCTTAAGTTCTGCTCAATCGTTTGCTGATGGTATAACTTTAACGTTTAGATCTTATGGTAAAGCCCTAATAAAAGAACTTATAGATTTAGAATTTTCAATAGAAAAATACCCCACAACAACGCACAACTCTGTAAGCACACACATTAGAGAAAGTTCAACTGGCTCAAGTGCAACAGTAACACTTAAAGACACATATGGTGTATCTAAAGGTGCTATTGTAACTGGATATAATATTAATGATGGTACAACTGTCACCCGAGTTGATACTGCTGACGCTGGGGGTGGTGGCGAAGATGGTGTTATAACTATTTCATCCGCGGCTATAACAATTGCAAAAACACCAATTCAATTCAACACTAGCACTGAGATTAACATATCTGGATTAGCAACGGTAAATAGGTTTCCATCTAGTAACGCCACTGTGTATTTAGATTTAGAAAAATTTATAACAACAGGTACCGATCAATAAAAATAAAACATGCGATATAATAAAATACACTTCGATCAGCCAATTAGAGATGGTTTACACCTAGGTGATAATATATATTACACTACTTACGCAGATGGAGTCGCTGGCACCCCTATTTTAATGGGGCATGTGGTTACAATAAGTCTTCTTTCCAATTACATTGAAATAGATGTTGGTGACGGGGATTTTACATCACTTGTCAACCCTTTTATATTATATTCCAAACCAATTCAAATAAATGAATCTAGTATTAAGGGTTACTACGCTGACGTAGAGTTTGAAAATAGTTCTAACAAAAAAGCGGAATTGTTTGCTGTTAGCTCAGAAGTAAGTCCTAGTAGTAAATAAAGTGCAAAAAGTGTGACTATATAATTACACTTAAATTAAATTAAATGCACGATAATATAAACTTTAGAACATTTAGAGAGGGGGATTATGAAACCTGCTGTGAGTGGTGGAAATGGTGGTGGGATCGCACTGGTTTAAATCCAGTTCAAAGAGCTTTTTTACCAAAAAACGAAAGATGCTTTATTATAGAAAAAAATAATACCCCAATAGCTTGTTATTTTTTATTTGTAATGGAGCCTAGTATAGTAGGTTGGACAACCTACCTAGTTACAAATCCTAAGTACAAAGAAAAAGACAGGAGAGAAATAATAAAACTTTTAGTAAAAAAAGTAGAAAAAGAAGCAGAAAAAATTGGTATAATGCAGCTATTCACAATCTGCATGAATGACCACATGACTAATATACACAAAGATTTGGACTGGATATTAATGCCGGTTAAAAACGAAGGTTTTAAATATCTAACAAACAACTTTATAAAATAAAAATAATATGGGAGATTTTTTTGGAAAAAAGTCAAAAGCAAGGCAGACTGCGACGATGAATCAAATGAACGAAATGATTCAAGCCCAGGTTGACGAGTTTAAAGGCGCTCAACAAGTAGCGCAAGATCAAGCAATTAAAACAAGAGGTCAATTTGAAGATTTTCAATTTACAAATCCTTTTGCTGGTGCTCAGAATGTTTATGCTGGAGCACAAAATGCTTATGCTGGTCTGCAAAATCAATTTGCTGGAATGGATAACATGTATGAAGGCATGGAGAACCGTTTTGAAGATATGACAGTGGATATGCGAGCTGCCGATTTCCAAACGCAACAAGGACAGCAACAAAGAGCAAATATATTGCAAGGTTTAAGGGGTTCAGCAGGATCATCTGGTGTTGCTGGCTTAGCCCAATCCTTAGCTAATCAAGGAGCCGCGCAATCTCAACAAATAGCAGCTGGCATTAGTCAACAAGAAAGACAAAATCAAATGCTAGCGGCTCAAGAAGGAGCTAGAATAGACCAACTTCAAAGGGGTGCTGACATGCAATTACAAACACAACGGGCCACTGGTGCACAGCAACTACAAGCACAACAAGCAGCCGGAGCAAAGTCAGTACAACAAATGCAAATGGGTGGCGCTGCTCAACAACAAGCAATGATAATGCAAGGCGCTGCGGATGTTCAAGCTGCTGAAGCTGGCCAAATGTCAACGTTATTAGGCATGGATTATGGTATGTTAGCAGGTGCAAACCAAGCCTATCAAGGTTCTTTAGCAAACCAAATGTCTGCAATGGGTATGAAAGCAAACATGTATGGAGCACAATCTCAGAACAGCATGTTTAATACATTAGCAAATACCGCGGGTCAAATGTTCAGTTTTGGAGTATGATAAAATAAAAAATAAATATGGCAAAAACAAATTTAAATCCAGGTGCAGACGCAACGTTAGTTAGCGCTGCTTATAGGTCCGCAGCGGGTAATACACCGGGTGACTATAGTGGTGCGCTTGAAAGCGTTGCTCTAGGTTATGAAAAAACAATGGAAGCTCGATCGGAAATGTGGGGCAACATAGCTAAGCTAGGCGCTAATATTGGCAGCGAAATGATGGCTAACGCAGAGGAGTTAACATCCTACGCCGCTAAAGCGAGTGGTTTAGATGCTGATGCCGCTAAATTTTTAACAGATGAAATATACGCAAATAAAGACGCTCAAAAAGAACTTGGTTTGTTTGGTGGTAGATTTGGTGATAGAGAAACAAGAAAGGAAAGGGCTGAGCTTAAGTTGAAACAAAAAGAACTTTTTGCTGAAATTGATCTAGCTGTAGAAAGTATTAATGTTGGTGCTGATGCTATAGCTAACGGTTTATATGACGCGGAGCTTGCGAATTTAAATGAAGGAGATGCTGAGAAAGTTAATGCTATTATAAAAAGTAATTTAAAAGATAAAAACACAGAGAATGGTAACTACGCTAAACTAGGTAGAGATGAAAATACAGGAGAGTTAATGTATACTTTATATGATAGCAATACTAATCTCCCAACAATGCTAAATGGTAAGCCACAAACAATGACCATAAAAGAGTTTAATAAAAGCATAACTAACAACGTTAAAGATACTAAAAATGTTATAGGTACTAATCTAGGTGGTATTATAAACGATATAGTAACAGATGCTCAAAAAGGTAAAAATGGTATTATTGATCCTCAAGTAACACAAATGGGGTTAAATAGATTGGACGGTATAATACAAACAGACACGGATTTAAGAAGAGCAATGCTATCAAAGTACGGAATGAAAAACACTTCTTTTGTTGACGACTTAAACAATAAAGGCGCAGTATCAGCTAACTTGTATGGTGCAATGGTTAGATCTCTTGGTTTAGGAGAAGGTAGTCAAGTTCCAGCGGAAGGTGCTTTTGAGGGTATTGCAGATACGGATAACATTAAAGGTTTAAGTTTAGAAGAGGTTAACGCTGCGTATGGTACTTACGTTAATAATATAATAAGCATGAAAGATCCAGAGGCTAGTAAAGCTGCGTTTAAAGCTTCGTTCACTGATAGAATGGGTGGTGCTCACGAATATGGATATAGTAAAAGAGTTATTAAATCTGGAGACAAATCTAATAAACAAAATCCCTATGGTAAGGGTGCTAATATATCCGGTTTTCCATCAGCGGGTTGGCAAACTGGACAAGAACTTTTAACTAGAAGAACTCAAGTAGAAGCAAACCAACCGTTTACTGGTGTTGCTGGTAAATATGAACCTCAAGAAGATGGTAGTTGGATTTTAAATGGTGATACAGAAAACCCTATGAGTACTTATAGTGTTTTTGACCAAGAAGGATTATTACAAGCTGGTGATACTGTTGATCAATACGGTAGTAAGGCGCAGGTTAAAGAAGAGCAAGAGTTAGATTTAAAAAACTTGTTTATGATCCCAGCGAACTCTGCTAAACCAAAAATAGAGAAAATGCTACCTAAAGGATACACAGTGAGCACCTCTAAAAGTAATTGGGGTAAAAAAGGAGATTCAATGCCGTTTTTTAGAAGCAAAGACGTTATAACAGTTTTTAATGATTTAGGTGATGAGATTGGACAATATGATGTCAACTACTCAAAGTCTCCTAAAAAAGCTATAGCAGAAATGAATAGGTTTTTAGAAGACATGAAAAACATAGAGGGTTTTAACACACAGACCGACGTGGCTCCTAGCGCTGGTTGGAACGCTAATGATTACAAAAATAAAGACGAGTAAATGAACGAAAAATATCTACAAGGACTTCATAAACATTTAGGCATCGAAGATGATTTTGGCACATGGGTATCAGCCGTTAAGGATAATGACGACTATTTAAGAGGCGTACATGTTAATGTTGGGGTTAGTGATGATTTTGAAACTTGGAAAGAATCTGTATTTGGTTTTGACAAGCTAGATTATGACGATGCTGATCTCGCAGATAAGGTTGTTAGTATTGGAGCAAGTCTTGGTAAAGATGTGCTTGGTAAATTAGAAGGCTTTGCCGATATTAAAGACGCCGCTATGTTTGCTGCTATGACTGATGATAACGAGATGACTCCGGAGGCTAAAAAAGTAGCTATGGACGCTATGAAAAGGGCTAATGGGTGGAAAAGCGATCCTTTTGAAAAAATGATCGAAGCTTTAGATAAAAAAACAATAGAGTACGACGAGGCTAGTATACTTGAAACTTTTAAAGAAGGAGATTATGCTGAGGGTGGTTTTAGAGCGGTTGAGGCTGGTATTGCAAGTTTACCCTCCATGTTGATGGCTGCGGCTGGTCCAGCTGGTTTAGCGGCTTTAGCTGTTACAACGGCTGGTAGTAAATTTGAAGAAGAATTTGAAGAGGATGCATCAAGAGATGCAACGTCTTTGTTGGTAAATGCGGCTGGTTCTGGTGTAATTGAAGCGGGTTTTGAATTTGCAACTAGAGGTCTATTGAAAAGAGCTGGTTTGGTTGCTCGCTCGGGAACTGAAGCCAATGTAAAACTAGCCAAAGAAATACTTAGAGGCGGAGCTGGAAGTATTGTAAAAAATATCACAGGTGGTATCGCATCTGAGGGCGCTTCTGAAGCTGCTACAGAATTAACATCTGCTCTATGGGACCAAGTAAGTATAGGTAAGAAAATTGATTGGGAAAGAAAGTGGTATGAAATTGCTGACGCTGGTATTGTGGGTGGTTTAGTTGGTGGTGCAACCGGTGGTATTGGAGAGATAAATAAAAAATCTCAAAAATCTAAAAACTTAGCGTATTCAATACTAGCTGGTGCGGATACTAAGGCAGAAATAGGGGATTTACAAGAAAAGTTGTCAAAACTAATTTTAGATCAAAAAGGCACAAGAAAAAAAGCAGACCCTAAGGACAATGATGGTGAATATGAAAAGCTCCAGGACATGATTATGGAAGTTCGAGCTGATATTGTTGGAGCTAAAGAGAGAGCACTACAAGGTTTATCTGAGATGAATGGTGAGGAGTTTGATATTTACTTTGAAAATGTCAAAAAAGCTAGACCATTAAATAAGATTATAAAAGATAAGAAAAAATCTAAAGAAGCACAAGCTGCCGCACAAAAAGAATTAGATGCTATAAACACTGAAAACAAAGCAATAGTAGAAGATGCTAGTAATAGAAAATTAGAAAAAAACTTAAAGGAAGCCGAAACTAGAGCTAGACAAAGAGGTGGTAAAGTCACTGTTCATGAGACTCAAGAGCAGTATATAGAGGCTGTTAGTGGGGTATCAGCTAAAAAAGTACTAAACAAAGATGGCGAGCTGGATTATACTGACGAATTTAAAAAAGCTGCTAGAGAACATAGATGGAGTGACGGTAAAATACTAGACGGTGTTTCCCATATAAACAAACAAACAGCTAGAAAACTAGGATCAGTATCAGTAGGTTCTCACGAAGTTCTTCACTCTATTATGGATAAGTATATTAGAAATGAAGATGGCACTGTAAAAGATGAGGGTATAGAGTTAATAGATGACATGCTAGATGGTATGTCTAAGAGTGATAGAGCTACTGTTCAAAAAAGAATAGACGATAACTATAGGTTTAATAAAGACGGCACTGAGAAGAGTAAAAAAGACTATTATGATGAATATTTAAATGTTCTTCATGATGCTATTGTAAAAAAGCAAATTACCTATAATAAAAACTTTGACGCAATTGGTGGTAGATTTAGCGGTGTGTTCCAAAGGTTTGGTTATGGTAATATTGATCTATCTACGGGCAAAGGTCTTTTTAACCTTATAAGAACTTATACTAAAGCAATTGAAACTGGAGAAAGTACTGCTGATTTAGATAAAATTATAGAAGACTCAAAAGGTTTTGCTATAACAAACAAAAAACAAGGTAGAAAATCAATTAACTTAGGTTCTGAAAACGACGGTATACCTTTAAACGAAAAGATAGATCCACTGACTCAAGGAGCTAAAACAAAAGAAGACCTAATGAAAGGTGGTATGAATTCTCCTTTCTCCAAAATATATCAAGGTATTTTAGATGGTAGTTTTGATAGAATTTTTGGTACTGTTAGCGAGGAGCAAAGACAAATACAAAGGCAAGATTTAGCAGATAGATTTTCTGGTATGACAGAAGAAGGTGGTTATGATCCAGCCTTAACACCTGAATTATCTAAATGGATGTTTGGTGGTAGTGGTATTGCTGGTAACATTGAATATACAAAAAGAAAAGCAAAGAAAGAGCTGGCTATAGATGCTGCAAAAAGAAAAAGAGAAAAAAGTATAGACGCTAAAAAACCTACCAAAGATGGTGATGCCGGGTTTGATATTGCTGACACTGGAACTTTGACACCCGAAGAAGCATTGATAAAAAAAGAAGAGCAAGCTAAAGAACTTGAAAAGAAGAAAGTAACTTTTGCAGCATCATTAGGTTTAGGAGTTGAACTACAAAATAAAATAAAAGCAGTTATTATAAAAACTTTTGGCACGAAACTACCGGCGGTAACAGATGCAAAATATAGGAATGCTTTATCAAAAGCATTTAGAGAGGAAATAGGTAAGTCTATAGAGGAAATATTTGGTATTGATAAAACTTATGACGAATTTATAGATAAATATTTTAAAGGTATAATTTTTCCAAACCTTTCTAACGCTAGACTAATACAAATGGAGAGGCTCCTGCCTAAGAACGAAAAAATATTTGTAGATAAAAGAAGGATAACAAAGGTTAAAGAAGTAAGAGAATTACAAGAAAAAGGATTAATAGCTAAAACGGTTAAACCAGCATCGGGACCAAATCTTATTCAAAAGAAAAAACTCAGTATGAAAAAAGTTAAAGAGTTTTTTAATCCACCAGCAATAAATCCAAAAACAGGCGAAAAGAGTGGCTTGAGAGGTACTAGAAAAAGAGCGTTAGCAGAGGCTTTAGCAGAGGAGTTAGCACAAAACCAAACAGACGCAGTATTACAGAGTACTGATGTAATGAATAAAGTTAAAGAATTAAATACTTTATTTGAATACGATGATGTAAATAACTACGCGGCAGAAGTTGCTAGGCAAATGGATAGAGGCGCTAGAAACTCTGAAAGTTTAAATATGGCCGCTGAGGGCTTAGGTTTAGGAGGCGCTGATGTACGTGGTATAATCACTATGGATGCTATTGAAATGGAAAATGAATACCTAGACATTTACAATGCTTTAAGAGAAGATTCTGCTGAAAAATACGAGGGTAGACAAGGCTTTATTGATAACGATGGTTTTAATAAAAGAGTTAAAGAAAGTATTAAAGATCCTGAGTTGCAAAAACTTTTAAAAGAAAAAGCGTATCAACTTCGTACTACAAAAGATGGTGTAAAAACATATAACGAGCAAGGAGCTAAAGATCATGTAAATAATTATAGTATACCACTGCTTGGGTTTATACCTGCTTGGATGGGACAAAGAGACTTTAGAATGCAAGATGCAAAACGTAGTAAACATATGTTTTTGCACAGAGCCGCTAAAATGGATAGTGCTAGGGGCGCTTTTGGAGGAGATCTTCAATTAAGATCACAAAATATTGGTAGGTGGAGAAATGCTTTGACTAACAAAATGGGCTTAGATAAAAACATGTCTAAGCAAACCAAAAAACTATGGGCTGAATTTAGAAAAGTCGAGGGAGATTTAGTTTTAATGGAGTCTACTATGACAGAGCCTGGAAGTGTGTTAAGAAGAGTTAAAGAGGTTCAAGCTATGAACAAAACTGCTAAAGAAAAAGCAGCTATACTTAGAAAAGAGTTTAATCCAAAAGCTTTAGCTGCCGCGCAGTTGTTGTTTAAAGCTTACAATTCTAGCAAGCAAGATTGGTTTAATTCTATGACCAAAGGTAAGAACCCTAAAATGACTAAAGCAGAGGCTGGTCTATATATTTATAGAGACAAACAGATGAACACTAATTTTAACAAAGGCGAAAGAGCTTTGGCGGCTTTAACTTCTGTTTATTTAGTTGATGGTGTTCAAAAAGTAACAAAACAAAAAGGCGAGCACATGACAGATTCGGCTTCTGTTTCTGCGTCTACATTTGTAAGTATATATAATGGAACTTTTTTACAAGATGCAGATACAATACTAAAAGGTTTTGAACAATCGCTTTTGCCAAAAGAAATAGCAGATAGATTAGATGATTTAGGTGGTCGTAACAGCCAGCTTGGTAATTATAGATTTTTAATGGATCCTAGTATAGGTAAAAATGTATATGATTTAGCCACAGGTAAGACAATGTACCAACTAGGTGTTGAGCAGCATGGTAAAGATCTAGCTAGGTCAATGGAGAAGATTAATGATACTAGTAGAGCTAGTGAAAATCTAGGTAAATTTTACAAAGCGGAATCTTTCCGACTCGATCCTAATGCAAAACCAAAAGGTATTAGTGTTTTTGATTTTGATGAAACAGCTGGTATTAGCGATAATGTTATTATAGCAACTAAAAACGGTATTACAGAAACAATAGAATCAGCTGATTGGCCTTTAGTTGGTGATGCTATGGTTAAAGATGGTTGGAAAATGGATTTTTCAGATTTTAACAAAGTTACAAACGGAAGACCTGGACCGCTAATGCAAAAGTTAAAAAACCAAATTAAAAAATATGGTAATAAAGCCGTGTTTATATTAACAGCTAGAGCCTCACAGAGTCAACAAGCAATACATGAATATTTAAAGAGTGAGGGTGTTGATTTACCACTAGAAAATATAACGGGCCTAGGGAATAGCACTGGTGAAGCTAAGGCTGATTGGATGATTGACAAACTAGCAGAAGGTTATAATGATTTTTATTTTGTTGATGACGCGATGCCAAATGTTAAGGCTGTTGATAATTTATTAAGTCAATTTGATGTTAAATCAAAATCTGTACAAGCAATGTCTAGAAATAGCGAAAGTCTTGGTAGGCAAGTTGACGAAATGATAGAGATTAACGAGGGAATTAAAGTCGATGTTGTTATAGATGAGGCAGAGGCAAGAACCCGTGGGGCTAGAAAAGGAAAAGGCGTTGGTGCTAGATTTTTTAACACGCCTGGTTCTAATGATTTCATGGGTTTAATGTATACGATAGCAAATGCAAAAGGTAAGCTCGGTGAAAATCAAATCGCGTTTTTTGAGGAAAACTTATACAAACCTTACAGAAGAGGTGTTGATAGGATAAACCAATTAAAACAAGGTATATCTAATAATTATAAAGCGCTATTGAAATCAGTACCTGACGCGGCTGGTAAGCTAAAAAAGATAGTTCCTGACACTAGTTTTACTTATGACACAGCAGTAAGAGTTTATTTGTTTGATAAAGCTGGACATGAAATACCAGGTTTAAGCGCGGAAAATAAAGCCAAGCTAATAAAAGCCGTGGAAACAGATCAAGGTTTAATTGATCTAGCTAGTGGTGTTGCTGGTATTGTTAATAGTCCAGAGCTTTATATTAAACCTGATCAAAATTGGCTTGGAGATACTATATTATCTGATTTAGATAGTATAACTAATAACGTGGGTAGAAAACAGCATATACAAGAATTTATTGAAAATAGAAAATTAATTTTTGGTGATTGGAAAAACGGTAAATTATCTAGCCCGATGATGAATAAGTTAGAAGCTCTTTACGGCCCTGATTACGTTGAAGCATTGAACGATATGATGTGGCGTATGGAAAATGGAAACGCAAGACCAAGTGGTTCTAATGCCCAAGTTAATAAATGGATGAATTGGCTTACTAATTCTATTGGTGCAATCATGTTTTTTAACACAAGATCTGCGTTACTACAAACCTTATCAACAGTTAACTTTGTAAATTGGGGAGATAATAATCCTATAAAAGCAGCGGCTGCATTTGCAAACCAAAAACAGTTTTGGAAAGATTTTACCACTATATTTAACTCTGATTTTCTTAAACAAAGAAGAGGAGGTTTAAAGCTCGATGTTAATGAGGCTGCTTTAGCTAAAGCTATAAACCAAGGTGGTAAAAGTAAAATTAAATCCGCTATAGATTATTTATTAAGAATTGGATTTTTACCTACGCAAATGGCGGATAGTTTCGCTATCGCCGCTGGTGGTGCTACTTTTTTAAGAAATAGAGCTGAAACGTACGTTAAGCAAGGCATGTCTAAAACAGAAGCCGAAGCAAAAGCATTTCAAGATATGGTAGACGCTTCAGAACCAGTTCAGCAATCATCAGACCCATCGCTTATATCTAAAGAACAGGCCAGTATTTTAGGTAGAATAGTTTTAGCATTTCAAAATGTTACAATGCAATATACTAGGCGTATGAAAAAATCTGTTATTGATTTAGCAAAAGGAAGGGGTGACGTTAAAACAAATATATCGAGAATTCTTTACTATGGAGCTGTTCAAAACTTTGTGTTCAACGCTCTTCAGTCAGCTTTATTTGCAGTGGCCTTTGACGATGAAGAGGAAAAGAAAACTTTAGCAAGAAGAGATAGAGTTGTAAATGGTATGGCTGACTCTATCTTAAGAGGTTTAGGTATACCTGGAGCGGTATTTGCAACTGGTAAAAACGCTATTATAGAATATGCAAAACAAAATAAAAAAGGTTGGAGTGGAGATCAAACTTACACCTTGTTACAATTATTAAATATTTCACCACCAGTTGGAAGTAAAGCTAGAAAGTTTTATGGCTCTACGCAGACAGAGAAATGGAATAAAAAAGTAATTCCAGAAATGTCCATGTGGGATATAAGTAACCCAAGGTATCAATCTATAGGTAACGCTGTAGAAGGTATAACTAATGTCCCTATGGGTAGAACTGTTAACAAGATAAATAACATTAAGCAAGCTTTAGACTCTGATCACCAAACATGGCAAAGAATAGCGATGATGTTGGGTTGGAACAGGTGGGACGTTGGCGTGAAAGACAGTGATGTATTAAAAATAAAAGAGGAAGTTAAACGTAATAAGAAAATTAACAAAAAATCTAGTTATAAAAAACCTCAATTTTCAAAACCTAAATTTGGAAAGTAGATAGGTAAAGAATTCAAAAAATAAGTGATAATAAAAAGATGGTGAAAAGACTAATAATAATACTAACAATAATTTTAGCGGGATGCTCAACTCCTAAAAAATGTTGTTCACAAACATTTGGAAAAGAGGATATTAAAGGCTTGTTAAAGTTTTCGACGTTCTATGCTGCTGTTAACGGTGGAACATCGCTTTCTGATGTTGATATATTTTCTGTAGACAATAGTTTGTCTACGCGAACTATTTCAACTCCTTATGATTATAATTTTACCGTAGGTTTACGTAAGATAGCAAGGTTTGGTTATGAAAATAAAGCGCAAACGTTTTATGACGGAACGGAATCTAATTACAGTGACGCGGCCACTGTAGGTAAAGTAAAAGGAGTTGAATACTTGTTTGAAGTCGATTATAAAAGACAAGAGGGTGTAGATTATATGGATCAACACCATTTCATTAGATTTAGTTCTGATGACGGTTGTCAAGATGAGGTTTGTATAAACTTTTTTGCTTTAAAGCTAGAATACTTAGAAGATGGTTTTGCTGATATTAAGTATTTTGAAATGTCCGAAAGATATAGACAGCGTAAATCTAAAAACTTATCATGGAACGTTGGCTTAGTACATAGACTAGCAGAGCCTTATGGTTATAACGCTTTAGACGAGTGGATATTAAGTAATGGGAACATACATTACACCTATTTAGCG
>MDTG01276291.1_pt1 | contig 13329 bp, 8 predicted proteins | sample 811421 | NCBI WGS metagenome assembly MDTG01 (sample SAMN05326645, study PRJNA326480) | marine metagenome | isolation source: seawater | place: Pacific Ocean: South East | collected 2011 | reverse complement strand
TTCCCATCGAACAACATCTCCCGTTTGACCAGTTAACTCCAATGTTCCTGAATTGTTTCCAAAACAAACATTTGCACTTGAACTAAGCAATCCGCCTTCGCTTGCCGCATCAACGTTTATGGTTACCTCACTAGAAATTACTTGAGGACAACCTCCATCTCTGACAACAGCTCGATACTTCGTAGTCTCTGTTATATCTGTATATTCTTGCGAATTAGAAGTATTGGAGATACTTGTGATGTCACTCCAGTTATTTGTAGATTTTTCCCACCTTAATACTCCACCGTTTTCTCCTACTAGACTTAAAGTTCCATAATTTGTTCCTGAACAAACCGTATTACCCGAGAGCACAGTTCCTCCAATAGAATTGCATGGCGGTGGCGCAGCACAATTGCTGAAATCCATTCCACTTGGTGGTGGTGGTGTAGATCCACAACCTGTTCCTCTTTTGCTTGAACAACATTTTAAATAGCTAAAACCGCAGGCGTTAATATTGTATGAACCATAATTGACTCTTCCTGTACATCCACTCATAACACCGTTGTTACCTAACTTTAGTTGCCCCGTTATGGCTACTGATCCTCCAATAATTTTGATTTTTGTATTTCCAATAACGCTCATGTTCCCACCTACTGTTACCACTCCTCTATGATTGTGTATAACACCTGAAGTGGAAACGCTATAATTGCCACCAACATTTAAAATACCATCGATATTAATTGTTGATGGAGAGTTTGTTGCTAATAGTGATCCTGTAATGATTAGTGTAGCACCCAAATCTACGGTAAGTGAGCTGCTATATCCTAATGTAAGATTGCCATTTATCGTTAAAATTGCTCCTGATTTTACTCTTATAGAATTCCCATTTTTAACAATCAAACTACCCGAAGTTTTGTTATGCGATAAAATAACATTTTGCGAACCATTCCAAATTACTAGGTTAGGAACACCTGAAGGAATCCATCCACTTGCTGTGTTCCAATCTGTTGTTGAATTATTAGAAATAGGATTAGCAAAAACCCATTCAGCTAGTAATATGAATACTAGAGTTAGCGGATATAAAGATATTTTTTTTACTATTGAATTAAGCAATTTAATATCCAATTAGTTAAAATTATCTTGATTGTCTTTTTTTAATATTGTCAAAAACAAAGGGTCAATCAGTTAACATTTTTTTTATAGGGCGAGTGATGAGAAAAACAAACACTCTGGTAGAAGATTATTTTATTTTTAGTATACCAAAAAAGGAAGTAGATAAACAGCAATGCTACCTAACTCAAACCAAATATAAGTCATTATAACACATGACGCCAGTATCGTGTTTTATTGATTGTGTTTTGAAGTATATTTAGGAAAACTTTTTTTACCATCTTAAACTAATTTTAACATGGAAAACGTTTACATTTATTTTGCCTTCATATTTATTGCTGTTGCTGTAATTGCGTATCCTAAAATGAAAGTTTATATTGAGCCGAAAGTAAAGTCAAATTTGATTTTTTATTCTGTTTTGACAACTTTTCTGCTGGCAGGCTTTGTATCACTAATAGGGTATTATTTCATTATCGTTAAATAATTCAATTTTCTAATATTTATAAGGAGATATTGGTGTTAGCATTTACTGCTTAATTTTAGACCTGTATCATCTCCAATGGTAATGACCTTTAACCTTCTCGCTCTTAAACTAACAAGAGGTAAAATTCTAAACCATTTAGGGTTAAATTATTTTGTATTTCCAAGACCAATCTGAATCAGTTTGAATAAGTTTGCCCAATTTAACATACCAAGCTTAAGACAAAAAATCTTGCCTGATTTCTAAAAACAGCAATATAGACAACATTTACCCTGTTGGCTATATCACCAGTAAACCCATCATTAATACCTTTTTGAATTATATATTCGTTCTAAAATACTCAACAGACAACCCATTTTGAACATTATCTCTGTTAACTCTCCCAGATTGCATCAAGCCATTATTTTTGGAAAACTTATTTCCTGTAATACCACCAAAATAAGTACAATTAATTCTATGGTTAACCTATACCTGAATTAAAGAAAAGGAAGTACCATTTATCATCTCTGAATATTTCTTACTTATTTCAATTATATCAATATCTAAATTCATATACTCATCTACGAACCATGTAATGATACCCTTCGCAACAAATTCAAACTTTATCACATTTGTTATTGAATAGTTGGAAATATTATGTTCACCTATTGGATATGAATGTTTCATAACCTCTTGGGATTGCACTCCACTAAGAAGGCAGAAAAATAATATTATTATAAAATGCCTAATAATTGTGATTATACAAATTGTGTTTCTGATTTAAGATTATTACCACTTTTAATCCAGCTACCAGAATTAGTTTTGTAATTCGTTTTGTCAAAAGATAAGTTTAAGCCGACTCATATTTAAATGGTGCTGTTTGTAGAGGCCGTCTTTAAGGATACCAATCGCAGTGAGACTTTACATTTTGAATACCCCGAGGTGTTTCTCCATGATTTATTCCTATTCTAAAATTATGATGTCCAAAAATAAAATCAGAACATCTATATTTAAATCCAGTTTCATGACCCATCCTATTGGATTCTATTTCCCAATTCAATAATGACCTAGAGGACCTTTTATCCATTTTAATCTGACCTTTTGTTTCCTTGAGGCGTCTGAAGTTTTCCATCATGTAAACTAATCTTTCTCTCTCCATATTATTGTCGCATTAATTCAGCGTAAACAATTGTCTACTTATATTATCACCCAATACTACACTTTAATCGGACATTGTTGTAACTATTACTCTCCCCCTCCACTAAATTAATTGGTATTCATAATTTCTTTAATTCAATTTTTTGAAATGGTATAATATCATTTTCATAAGCTACAGAAATACCGAATAAAGCTGTAAACAATATTGGCACTTACAACTGGTTTATTAAGGGGCATATTTTAATGATAATTTTAAGTCTGGTAATTCGCCGCTGAATTAAATACATGCGGAAAATTTAATTCGCGAATACTTTTGCGTTGGAGATTTACGCTTGGTAAACGGGTTTGCGAAATAGATATTAAAATTGAAAAAACAAATGACAAAACGATTTTTATTGATTCAAATGATGAGATTACAATCTATTAACGTAGTGAATATAACTGTTATGTAAAGATTGAAAGTAATTTAATTAAAATACTGGTCTTTTCTTGGACTCCCTCAAAATAAACCTTTTTTGTTACAGCAGATGATGTTTTTATAAACTATAACATTCCATTAATATTTATTCACCACGAATTCAACCCTTCTGTTAAACGCCCTTCCTGCTTCTGTTGCATTGGATCTAGTGGGTTTGGTTTGACCAAAACCTTTTGCGGAGAGTCTTTTATCCGATATACCGCAAGAAATTAGAAAACTCATAACCGACTCTGCTCGGTTTTGAGAAAGCGTTAAGTTCTTCTCTGAATCTCCAACATTATCGGTGTGACCATGAATTTCAACTACCATAGATGATTTAAGCCTAAGATAATTTACCAATTCATCCAATATATCCATGCTTTTACCATTTAAAACATAAGAGTTGGTTGCAAAATTAACTTCGTTTAGGCGGATGGGTTTATTTTTAGATAAAGTTTCAATTTTTATTGGTTCCTTTGGATATACTTTTTTTGCCCCATCAACTTCTTTTGGATCAATCTCGATAACTTTTGTTGAGAAGGCCTTATCATCGCCTGTAGCTGATACTACAAAACGCTGTTTTTCGTTTTCTTCACTTTTCTTGGGAACAACCTTTTGTTCTCCGTCAACATCAACCACTTCATGGTCAGCAGAAACTACTACGTCTTTACCACCAATTTCTCGAACTTTATCGCTTTTCTTAACTACTTTTTCCATTCCGTTAATATCGACTACTCGTTCATCCTTCTCAATTACTTCTTCTTTTGTATTAACCAAAACGATTTTACCTCCTGGTGGTACGATGACCTCTTTTCCTCCTAGCCTCTTCACTTCACTTCCATAATCAGCCTCGACCTCTTCTCCATTTGCTTTAAGAGTAATTTTTTCTGGCTCTATTTCCTTTTTATTTGGATTTTTTAAGGACATTACAACTACATACTCACCAGTTTCCTCGTCAACCAATCCTTGATGCACTTCACCGGTATTTTTATCAGTTACCGAAATTTTACCGTTTTTAACTGGGATACCATTTTCATCTTTCAGACTTCCCTTCATCATCACCACTTTTTCTGGACGTGCTTTTTTATGCAAACTAAAGGAAACCAAATTAAGCCCTCCAGTTTCAGCAATACCTTGGTCTCCTTGGGTAAAGTAAGCTGTTTTACCATCTAAACTTACAATTAAACCATGCTCGTCCTTTTCAGTGTTAATAGGGTATCCAATATTTTTTGGTTTTATCCAATTTCCATTCTTGTCCATTCGAGTATAATAAATGTCGTAACCACCAACTCCGGGATGTCCGTCGGATGCAAAATATAAAGTCTTACTGTCGGTGTGTAAAAAAGGTGTTTTTTCTTGTCCTTTAGTATTTACTAATGGACCCAAATTTTTTGGTGGGCCCCACCTTTCATTTTCATCTTTTATTGTATAAAACAAGTCCAATGTGAAGGTCTCCTCGTCATCTTTACCACGTGACATACTGGATAATCTGGCAGATGAAAAAACCATTAAATTCCCGTCTGAGGATATTGTAGGTTGTCCCTCCCAAGTAGGTTGCCCCTCTTCATTATTGATGCTACCAACATTTTTCAACGGCCCCCACTCACCATTTTTATAGCTAGTTTTCATTAGCTCTGTATTTGTGTAGCCGTTACCCCTGGGAGGAATCATAAGAATATTAGCTGTAATATACATTGTCTTATTATCTGGAGTCAAGCAGGCGCCCCCCAACCCTTTTAGTTTATTATTTGCCCCGATGTCTAACAACGGCTGCATATGCAGATTAAAGGGTTTTGCTAAAGCCATGCCTCTTGAAAATGAATCTACGGTCATTGCCTTACTTCTTGTGAAATACTCTCGACCGTCATTTCCAGGTGTTCCGACAGGTAAACTAAGGTCAGAAGAGGTATTTCGCTTTCGGGTAAAATATGCCCATTCATTATCTGGAGATAACATTGGCAGGTACTCATCATGTTCAGTAGATACTCCTTTCACATTTCTTGGGTTAAAGTCTACTGGAGCTGACAAAAGTTCTTTTTTTATAAAAAACTCATCTCTTAATTGAGTTGCTATTTTTTTGTATTCCCTTGGTGGCTCAGTTTCATTTTCTAAATAATCTTTAAAATAAACCGCAGCGGCGGAATCATTACCTTCCTCGTGATTCATTCTACCCAACCAATAATATGCGAGATGACCTCGATAAGCAGGACAAGTTTCCGAGAGTTTCGTGAACCATTCTTTTGCACTATCTCTAACATTTAATTTTAAGTCAGGACTCATCGTCTTGTAGGAAGTTTCTTGATAGTGACCTGCAATGAATGCAATTAACTCAGGATATCTGTTGTACTTATTGACCAACTCTTTCATTTGATAGATTGTCCCACTTCGATCCATAGGATAATCCTGGTCACGCATTTTTTTAAATTTACGCTCTGCTTTTTTATTGGAATATTCAGCGCAATTACCTTTTCCTTGTCCCAGAAGAGCGAAACTTGACAAAATACTTAGTGCTATAAATACTATTTTCACTTTTAATTTAAATTATAGGTTTGAAAAAAAAACAGGAAGATTTGTTATAATAAACCTATTCTTTTTATCTAAAGTTTGTAAATTACCGTCCAAATTTATCTTTTAACAATCCCTTAGCTTTGCCTTTTAACTCCTCTTTCGCCTTGTTTTTTACATTGTCAACTTCTTGCTTAATTTTTTCATCGACTTCTTTTTTTAGTTTATCTGCCTCTAATTTCACCTTCACTTCCGTCTCTTTTTTTAGTTTCGCTGCTTCTTCTTGAGCTTTTAAACTAGCTTTATTGATTTCCTCCGAGGCTTTCTCCTTAAGTTTGGTCATTTGTTCATTAACCATTTCTTTGACCGTATTTTTTATTGAGTTACTACCTGATGTACGTGCTATTTTAGCTGTATATATTGGCTTCTTTATGGTTCCTTTGGCTTGCACATCAATATCAATGTATTCTCCTAGAGAAATATCTATACCGTTTTTTCCTGCTATACTTTGAATTAATCCAGCTGCATTATTTACGGCAACACCGAGTTCCTCTCTGGGTATCTTTAATGCATATGTATAATTGATTTCACCTTCGAATGTAGAATAGCCATCAACTTCCCCCTTTATTTTACCAAAATTCAAATCAAAAGGATAGGTGTGTAATTTTCCATTTATAAACGCGTAATCAATTTTCACATCCTCAGCTTCTAGCGGATCAAATTTTTCATTTTTCATGCCTAGACTGTTTAAGATGTTTTTCCAGGTATCGGTTTCAACAAAACCCAGATTCGTGGTTTTTAAGAACCCTTTTCCGTTCATTGTTTTGTAAACAGGTGCTAAAGTGTCATCAAGCTCTGTAGTAAATTGAAATTCTGTATGGAATTCACCTTGAACCTTTTCAGCAACTGGAATTATTTTCTTTACTGGATTAAATGCTAAGAATGCTTCTTTTATTTCCATACCATCGATTGTTAAATCTAAACTTGCTGACGGGTGAGAAATGTTTTGGGTGTTGTATTCTCCATCAATACGTATTAATCCATGATAAACTTTCATTGTGGTGTTATGAAAATATGCTATTCCATCATCTAGTTTAATTTGACCACTAAAATCCTTGATTGGCATACCTTCGAAGTCAACTTTTTCAAAAGTTGATTTCATAGTGAAATCAACATTTTTTGGAATTTCAATAACTTCCATGGGTGCTTCCAGGGCAGAATCTATTGTCGCTTCTCTACTGCCAACTTCTGCGGAGACTTCATCTTCAGTTCCTTCTGCTGTGTTCGCTTCAGTTAGCTTATTTAAATCGAAAAAATTAGAATGAATTTTGAACTCTCCTACTAAAGTAGAATCGTGAAAAACGTAAGGCAATATATTATCGATACGACCGTTAACCATCAAATCACTCTTACCTATTTTAATATCAAAACTACTTACCTCAAAATAATTTGGAGAAAAGTTGACGTATCCTGTTTTTATCAATGTTGCTGGAAGATCTTCTGATGTATACACCAGATTGTCTAATATTATGCTGCCTTCAGATTTAAATTCTTCATATTTTTCATTTTCAATTGAACTGAGCAATCCGCCAAATTCAAAGCTTGCATTTATTTTACCTCGATACCCTTCTCCTTCCTCAACAGGAATTGCGTAGTTTATTTTTTCAAAATCTATTTTTGAATGCACCTCTCCTTTTAATTTAGGATCGGATTCAATTTGAGTTAAGAAAAATTTTAGATCAATTGGATTTTTAGCTATTTCAAGGTGGAACAATTTCAAATCAACTGTTGTATGGTCCAATTTTCCAGTTTTATTGTCAATGGCTAAATCCATATTTATATTTTCAATCGATTCAGGTAAGTCAGGGTAATGTACATATCCATTATTGATTCCAAAATCAACATCAAAACCAGGTAGATTTTCATCGTCCATGTTTCCTTTGAGATGAGCCACTAAGTTAAATTCTCCTTTCGTTTCAACGCCCTCTAAATCCGTTAAGAATGATGCTGGTGTAATGGATAATATGTCTTTAAATTTATTGTCCTTAGCTTTAATGGTTAAATCAAAATCCATATCATCACCGGACATGGCTAAATCTCCATGTACACCAATTTTCAAATCATTCAATTGGATTACATTTTCTTTAAAATGAAAAGCCATCTTTGCCAAGTCAGCAGCAATTTGAATAGTTGACTCTACACGCAACTGATTAGCTAACCGCTCTCCTTCAAAATCAAAAAGGATGGACTCTATACCGTTTTGTATATTGATTTCAGTTGAATCATTTACCAAGTGCATATTTCCGGATTGATTAAGTCCTTTAACAATGGCGACCATTTCCGACTCTAAATCAACATACGATAGGTTTACATTGGTAATTGAAAATGATTTCAAACCTGCAATGAAATTTTCTGATTCATCAACATCGGTGGATACTTCCACTTCTTCAGTATTTGCTTCTGCTTCAATTGAACCTGAATCCTCCAGTGCAATGTCCCAATTTGCAGTTCCATCTTTTAATACTTTAATATTTGCTGTTACATTCGATATATTAAGACTAGATGCAGTGTATTCACCACCGATTACGCTCCATATATTTAACTCAAGATTAACATTCCCTATATTGGCTAAAGTGTCCCCTTCAAATGGCGATTTATTAATAATGCTAATGTCATTTATTTCAAATAGAAAACGGGGGAAAGAACTGATTAAGGATAAGTCAAATTCACCAAAGTCAACTTTTGCATTTACAGATTCATTAACAACCTCTTCAACCTTTTCAACAATTTTCCCCTTGAATAGTATCGGGGAAATTACAAGAGCTAGAATCAAAACTAAAACAAGAATGGCAAAATATTTAAATAGTCTCTTTATGATTTTCATCGCAACCAATTTTGTTGTCTAATCTAACGTTTACTCCCTTGTTTTATTTTTAATATTTGACCCAATTACCGTGGCTACCATAGCATCACCTGTAACATTAACTACAGTTCTGAACATATCCAATAATGTGTCTACTCCAATTATAAGCGCTATACCGACCATTGGAACACCCAGCTGACCCAAAACAATTGCCAACATAACCATTCCTGCTCCGGGAACTGCAGCGGATCCGATACTGGCTAATGTTGCGGTTAGAACGATGGAAAGTTGATCCATTACATCTAAATCCATTTGATATACATTGGCTATAAAAACTGCTGCTACTGCCTGATAGCAGCTAGTACCGTCCATATTTATTGTTGCACCTAATGGCAAGACAAAACTAGTCACTTCCTTATCTACACCTACCTTGTTTTTGACGCATTCCATATTCACTGGTAGGGCTGCAGCACTTGACCTTGTTGAAAAGGCAAGTAGCTGTGCTGGAGCAATTCCTTTTAAAAAATCAGTTGGTTTTTTGTTACCAAAAAAATAGGCCATAACGACCGATATACCAATCACAATCAACAAAGCAAAAATGACTGTAGATGAATATTTGCCAATTGCAACAATTAATTCATTGAAATTATCACTATTTTGAACAAATACATTCGCAATTAAAGCAAATGTACCTAAAGGGGCTAGATACATCAGGTAATCTACTATTTTAAGAATTACATCATTCGTACCTTCAAAAAAAAGTTTAACAGAACTTGCTTTTTGACCGTTTATTGAAAGTAAGGCAATACCAAACAAAATAGCAAAGAAAATTACCTGAAGCATATTTTTATTTTCTGTCGCCGCATTAAAAACATTCTGGGGTACTAAATCTACCAAAAATTGAAGTGGACCATCATTTTTTACCGATTGAGCATCGGAAATATTTTTGCCAGCTTTATCTGAATAGGATTGAATTATTTCTTGAGCTGTTTCAGAGGAAATAGACTCCCATGGCTTGAAAATATTTACAACCAATAAACCACAGCTAACTGCGATTACAGTTGTAAGTAGATACATACCAATAGTTTTCCCTCCCATCTTTCCAAGTTTAGCAATATCACTAAGAGAAGCGATTCCATTAACTAACGAAAAAAGTACTAGCGGAACAGCAATCAGTTTTAAGCTATTAAGAAAAATCTGACCCCAAGGATCAATCCAATTGGATGTAAAAGTTTTGATTTCCTCTGTTTCTTCGGCAAATAAGCTTACTCCCCCTCCATATAGTAGTCCACAAACTAATCCTAGTAGAATTTGCCAATGTAAAGGGAACTTTAGTTTCATAAATACTTAGAGTAAGTCGCTAATCTTGTTGGTTTTAGCTATTAAAACAGCGTCGAGAATTGCTAAAGCTGCCATGGCTTCTACTATAGGAACTGCTCTTGGAACAACACATGGATCATGCCTTCCTCTCCCGGAAACGGTTACTTTTTGACCTTCCTCATTAATGGAGTCTTGATCAATCATTATGGTGGCTACAGGTTTAAAAGCTGTTCTAAAATATATATTTTGACCATTGGAGATACCTCCTTGCACTCCTCCAGAATTATTGGTTTTGGTAGTTGTTTTACCATCAATGGTTTCAAACACATCATTGTGCTGAGAACCCTTTTGCTTAACTCCCTCAAAACCTGAACCGTACTCAAATCCTTTTACAGCGTTAATTGAAAGCATAGCTTTTCCTAGTTCTGCATGCAATTTATCAAAAACTGGCTCACCAATGCCAGAGGGGACATTTTTCACTACACATTCTACGACTCCACCAATGGTGTCCCCTTCTTTTCGGATCTGCATGATGTGATCAATCATCTTTTGGGATACAGATTTATCAGGGCATCGAACAATGGTATCCTCTATTTTGTTCAAGTCAACTTCATGCGATTGCTGGTTCATTTTAATGGCTCCTACTTGCGAAACATAACCATGTATCGATATGTTAAATTGGTTCAATACAAGCTTGGCAATAGCTCCTGAGACAACTCTGGCAACAGTTTCTCTTGCCGATGATCTTCCCCCTCCTCGATAATCTCTCACACCAAATTTTTCCGCAAAAGTATAGTCTGCGTGAGAGGGCCGAAATTTATCTTTGATGTGGTCGTAGTCCCTAGACTTTTGATTATCATTTTCTATTACGAATCCAATAGGAGTTCCAGTTGACTTTCCTTCAAAAATTCCAGAGTAAAATTTGACCCTATCGCCTTCTTTTCTTTGCGTGACAATTTTACTTTGACCTGGTTTTCTTCTGTCAAGCTCTGATTGAATGAAAGTTTCATCAATTTCAACTCCTGCTGGGCATCCATCAATAACTCCACCTAATCCTGGTCCATGCGATTCCCCAAAGGTTGAAACTCTAAATAATTTTCCGTAAATACTTCCTGCCATAATGTTGTGAAATTAGTAAAATTCAATAGTTTAGTTGGTATGAATGAACTAAATTTTATAAATGTTTTTAGAAGGGTTTATCAACCAAAAACATCTTTTTCAGTTGTGCTTCTAGTAATATCTTTGTTTTTAGTGAGTTGCGGGAATAAACCTCTAAAAACTGGATATATAGATATAAACCAAATAAATAAGAAATATATACTTGCAATTCAATACGATGAATACATTAAAAAGCTGAAAAAAGAAGTTTACGTGCCACTTATTTCGATGCAAAAAGAAATCAAAAATTTGAAAAAAAAAATAGAAGTTGCAAACGAAAACAGCGAAAACATATCTCAAGATTTACTTAAAAAATTCTATACACTCCAGCAGCAGTATATATCAAAGGAGAATAAATCGCAGAAAGAGATACAAGATTCTGTTGATGTTTACAGAGAAAAATTAAATACACAGATAAATATAAATGTATACGAGTATGCGAAGAAAAATGATTTTCATTATGTTTATTCCCCTGCTGGAACAGGAACCTTTATGTATGCTGATTCAAATTTAAATATTACCGAAGAGGTTATTTATTATTTGAATTCCAGATAGTTGGACTTATAAAAATTTAAGTGTTTCTAATAGGGTAAGCTTGATTGAGTTTTTTTATTAATTTTGGATTAAATCGTAAAACACCTTTTTATGGGATGGTTTAAGAGAATGAAAGATAATATTGCTACGCCTACGATAGCAAAAAAGGAAACTCCAGAAGGACTATGGTATCAGTGCAAAAAGTGTAAAGTCATGATGACTGCTGAGGAACATAAGGAAAATATTTGGGTATGTCCTACATGTGAACATCATGAAAGAATAAACTCTAGTGAATACTTCTCTTTTCTTTTCGACAATGGAAAATATACGGAACTGAGTGCAAAATTAATTTCAGGAGATCCATTAAAATTCGAAGACACAAAAAAATATAAAGATCGATTAATTGCGGCAAAATCAAAAACAGGATTACACGATGCAATCAGTACAGCGTACGGTAAAATGGAAAACCTCGACGTTGTTATTGCTTGTATGAATTTCAATTTCATTGGCGGTTCTATGGGTTCAGTTGTTGGAGAAAAAATATCAAGAGCCATAGATCATTGTATCAAATACAACAAACCTTTTATACTGATTTCAAAATCCGGTGGTGCCAGAATGATGGAGGCTGCACTTTCACTTATGCAAATGGCTAAAACCTCCGCTAAACTTACACTATTGGCTGAGGCTGGCTTGCCGTTTATTTCATTTTTAACGGATCCTACTACAGGAGGTGTCACCGCATCCTATGCTATGTTGGGTGATATTAATGTGAGTGAGCCAAATGCTTTAATTGGATTCGCTGGCCCTAGAGTGGTTAAAGAAACGATTGGTAGAGATTTACCAAAAGGCTTTCAAACAGCCGAGTTTGTGTTGGAGCACGGTTTCTTAGATTACATTGTAGATCGAAAAAATATGAAAGCAAAGCTTGCTCAATCCATTCGGTTGTTTATGAATTGATGAATACTTATTGTATAAAATAAAAAACGCTCTAGTATGTCTAGGGCGTTTTTGGTTTACTTACTTATAATTAACAGGTGTTTTACCAACCTTGTACAATTTTGGACTTGACTTACCTTTAGAACTAGAAGAACCATTTGAACTTGAGGAACTGCCAGAATTATTTAATTTTGGTATTCTGATGTTATTGGATGTACTTCTTGCAGAAGAGTATCTTACGGGAGTTGAGCAGTTTGAACTATTGTTCTCCTCAATGAAATAATTGTTTGAACTACAGCATGAAAAAGAACCAAGATTCTTTGAAGAAAGGTTCATTTTAAATCCAGCACTTATTGTAATTAAAAATGGAGAGGATATATGTTCCTCGTAATCAATGTACTCACCATCATAGACAAAGGAATCGAAATTTATATAATCAACGGGGTTTGTTCCTTTTAATATACTCACGCCAAAATCGAATGAAAACCCTTCTACAATTTCAACATAGGCGCCAAATTGAATCCCATACTGAAAAACATTTTTTGACATTAATGTTTCACTCCAGTAGCTAGTGTTATCTTCCTGTATTGTAGCGAAACTGAGGTTTTCTAGTGTGTAATAAATTGCACTACCTGCATTTACCCCAAAATAATATTTAAACTCTTCGTGTTCAAATATTCCATTTAATTTGAATTGCCAGTTGTACCAGTTGTTGCTTAAGGTATAATCTCCCAGAGGCAAAGTTGTCTTTTCTGAACCATTTTGATTGATAAGCCAGTTGAAACCACATTCGATTCCCATTTCGTTAGGGCCCATATATGTGTATCCCAACCCAAATTTACCACCCCA
>MDTG01179606.1_pt1 | contig 13329 bp, 13 predicted proteins | sample 811421 | NCBI WGS metagenome assembly MDTG01 (sample SAMN05326645, study PRJNA326480) | marine metagenome | isolation source: seawater | place: Pacific Ocean: South East | collected 2011 | reverse complement strand
CTCTAGTTTAATGGCAAAATCTAAATCAGCTTGTAGTGAACCAATTAAATTTGGAAAAGAAGATTACCATATAATTGTTGTTTGGGTTGATAACGAAGCCGGTGTTTTAGCGAGAGTAATAGGTTTGTTTTCTGGCAGAGGATACAATATTGAATCTTTAGCTGTTGCTGAGGTTGATAAAAAGAAACATGTATCAAGGATAACAATTGTAACTAAAGGTACTCCTGAAGTTATTAAACAAATTAAACTTCAACTTGGCAAGCTTGTGCCCGTTCATAAAGTGGCGGATTTTTCTAGAAATGATCCGAAGATCTTATTTAAAGAACTGGCGCTTCTTAAAATAGTAGGTGCCTCAAAGAAGCTAGATAAAGCAAAGAAACTATGCAAAAAATACAATAGCGTTATATTAGACAAAACAAAAAAGTCTTTCGTTATTCAAGTAACTGCTTTAAGAAGAGAAATTGATAAATTAATTGTAATCTTAAAGCCTTTAGGATTGGTTAGTGTTTCAAGAACGGGCGCAGTTGCAATGACAAAAGGAAAAGAAATTTTTATACAAAACTAGGAAAAATATGAAAACATTTTATGAAAAAGACACCGATATAAATTTAATAAAAAATAAAAAAATTGCAATTTTTGGTTACGGTAGCCAAGGACATGCTCACGCTTTAAATTTAAAAGATAGCGGAGTAAAAGAGGTTGTTGTTGCTTTAAGAGAAGGTTCTTCTAGTATTAAAAAAGCTGAAAGCGAAGGGCTTAAAGTAATGTCATTATCGGATGCAGCTGCTTGGGCAGATGTCGTGATGATGTTAACACCTGATGAACTCCAGTCTGAAATTTATAAAAATCATATTGAACAAAGAATGAAAGAAGGAACAAGTTTAGCTTTTGCGCACGGTTTAAATATTCATTTTGATCTAATTAATGCAAGAAAAGATTTAGATGTTTTTATGGTTGCACCTAAAGGACCTGGTCATACCGTAAGAAGCGAATATCAAAAAGGTGGAGGAGTTCCTTGTCTTATGGCTGTACATAAAGACAGTTCAGGCAAAGCAAGAGATTTAGCTTTGTCTTATGCTTCTGCCATTGGTGGCGGCAAGTCAGGAATTATTGAAACAACTTTTAAAGATGAATGCGAAACAGATTTATTTGGAGAACAAACGGTTCTTTGTGGAGGTTTAGTTGAGCTTATAAAAAATGGTTTTGAAACTTTAACTGAAGCAGGTTATCCACCTCAGATGGCTTACTTCGAAACTCTTCATGAAGTAAAATTAATTGTAGATCTTATTTATGAAGGCGGAATTGCAAACATGAATTATTCTATTTCTAATACAGCAGAGTATGGAGAGTATGTTTCAGGCAAAAGAATAGTAGATAGCAAGACTAAAGAGAAAATGAAGGAAGTTCTTAAAGACATTCAATCAGGTAAATTTACAAAACAATGGATGGATGAGCATAAATCAGGACAGAAGAATTTCCTGAAAATGAGAAAAGATCTGGCTGACCACCCGATTGAAAAAGTTGGTAAAGAGCTCAGAGCCATGATGCCTTGGATTGGTAAAAATAAGTTGGTTGATAAAGACAAAAATTAGCCCATTCTGATCTAAAAGACTAATTGAGTGCTGCATAAGTATTTGCAAATTCTATCTTTGATTGTATTATGCTTTTGCTAAAAGTATTAACAATATGACTGATAAAAATAGAATAATTATTTTCGATACAACAATGCGTGATGGAGAACAATCTCCTGGCGCTTCAATGAGTTTAGAGGAAAAATTACAAATTTCGAGAGTGTTCGATGAACTAGGAGTTGATGTTATTGAAGCTGGTTTTCCTATAGCTTCACCAGGTGATTTTGAAGCTGTAACAGAAATAAGTAAAACTCTAAAAAGATCTATTCCTTGTGGGCTAGCAAGAGCTACAACTAAAGATATTGACGCGTGTCGTGACGCATTAAGTCATGCAAAAAATTTTAGGATACATACTTTTATTTCTACAAGTCCACTTCACATGAAGCACAAATTAAATAAAACTCCAGAGCAAGTTCTAGAAGCAATTGAAAATAGCGTTAAATATGCTAGAAAATTTACTGACGATGTTGAATGGTCTTGCGAAGATGGTACACGAACAAATCTAGATTATATGTGTAAGACTGTTGAGCTTGCAATTAAGTGTGGGGCAAAAACAATTAATATTCCTGACACAGTTGGTTATACTGTTCCAGACGAATATACAAAAATTATAAAAACATTAATTAATAAAGTTCCAAATATTGATAAAGCAATTTTATCTACCCATACACACAATGATTTAGGCTTAGCAGTAGCTAACGCTTTAGCGGGTGTTGTAGCTGGAGCTAGACAAGTTGAATGTACAATAAATGGAATTGGGGAGAGAGCTGGTAATTCAGCGCTTGAAGAAATTGTAATGGCAATTAAAACCAGACATGATCTAATGCCATTTACAACAGGAATTAATACAAAATTGATAAGTAAAGCTTCCAAAGTTGTTTCAAACGCAACTGGTTTTCCCGTTCAATTTAATAAAGCAATTGTTGGAAAAAATGCGTTTGCACACGAATCTGGAATACATCAAGATGGAATGCTAAAAAATAGAAACACATATGAAATAATGACTCCAGAAAGTGTTGGGGTTCATAAAACTTCTTTAGTTATGGGCAAACATTCAGGAAGACATGCATTTAAAGATAAATTAAATGACCTTGGATATGTTGGCGTAACTGATGATGTAATACAAACTGCATTCGGTAAATTTAAAATACTTGCAGATAAAAAAAAGCATGTTTACGATGAAGATATAGCTGCTTTAGTTGATGATAGTTTAATCTCTGAAGATAACGTAATTAAATTAAAATCATTAAAAGTATTTGCAGGAACAGGAGAGCCACAAAAAGCAGAGATGACTTTAGAAGTCTTTGGTGAAATTAAAAAAGCTTCGGAAACTGGAGACGGCCCAGTCGATGCAATATTTAAGTGTATTAAAAAACTATATGAGCACGAAGTAAATCTTCAATTATATAATGTGCATGCTGTAACAGAAGGTACAGATGCCCAAGCAACCGTGAGTGTTAGGATTGAAGAAAAAGGAAAAACAACAGTTGGTCAAGCAGCAGATACAGATACATTAGTTGCATCTGCCAATGCATATTTAAACGCATTAAATAAAATGATTATTAAACGAAAAAAAACAGCGCCAGATGCAGATTTGAGCGCTCAAGCATAGAAAGGGAAAAAAATGTTTAAAAATTTAACAGGTTTAACTTCAATGTGGTCACAAGATATGGCTATAGATCTTGGAACAGCAAATACGCTAGTTGTTTTAAAAGGCAAGGGCGTGGTTCTTAACGAACCTTCCGTTGTTGCAGTAATAACTGACGGAGGAAAAAAATCAGTATTAGCAGTAGGGGATGAAGCAAAAACCATGCTTGGTAGAACACCTGGAAATATAGCGGCAATTAGACCACTAAAAGACGGGGTTATTGCAGACTTCGTAGTTACAGAAGAAATGATTAAACATTTTATAAAAAAAGTACACAAAAAAACCGCGTTCGCAAATCCTAGAATTTTAATTTGTGTTCCTACTGGCTCAACACCAGTAGAAAGAAAAGCTATTCAAGACTCTGCCTTAGCTGCAGGAGCGAGAAAAGTTCAATTGATTGAAGAGCCTATAGCAGCTGCAATTGGAGCTGGTTTACCTATATCCGAAGCAACAGGATCAATGGTGGTAGACATAGGAGGTGGAACTACAGAGATTGCAGTTATGTCATTAGGTGGGGTAGTTTATTCCAAATCTCTTAGAGTAGCAGGAGATGCTATGGATACTCAAATTATAAACTATATGAGAAAAAAATTTAATTTATTAATTGGAGACTCAACAGCAGAGAAAATAAAAAAAGAAATTGGAACTGCTGTTGCTACGTCGCAAAATACATTTTTGATGAAGGGAAGGGATATAAGATCAGGAACCCCAAAAGAAATTGCTTTAACTGAAGAAGATGCATGTGAAGCCTTGATGCCTATTTTAAATCAAATGCTATCAGGTATAAAAGAAGCTTTAGAAAATACTCCACCAGAACTTTCTGCAGACTTAGTAGATATGGGTCTTGTTTTAACTGGAGGCGGAGCTTTGCTAAGAAATATTGATAAACTAATTTCAAAAGAAACAGGTTTACCAGTGACTATAGCAGATGATCCACTATCTTGTGTAGCAGTAGGAACTGGAAAAGCATTAGAAAATGAAGAATTATTTTCAACAATGTTATCTGAGTATTAATTAGATTAGTAAATTTAAATGTCTGCTAGTAGAGAAGATTTTGGAATTGCCATACGATCCGCCCTTTTGCAAAGAGGGGCAAGACAAAAATTTTCATTATTTTTTTTACTTTGCATATCTATATTGATTTTTTTTTTAGATACAATTCAAATCAAGCCAATGAACACAGTCAGGACCTTGTTAAACGATGGTATCTATAGATTTTCTTCAGTTGTAAGTTCACCTTTTAAATTTTTTTCTTATCTTTCATCCAAGTCAAAAAAACATATGCTTACCTATAAAGAAAATATAATTTTAAAAAAAGAATTAGAAGTGTTAAAATCTAAAAATCTAAATGTAGATTTTTTAAAAAATGAAAATATTAAACTAAGAGAGATTTTAAATTCTCAGGAATCTGATAATCTTAAATATGAAATTGGAAAAGTTATTTTAGATAAAGATAGTCCGTACTTACACTCTATTATTATTAACAAAGGAAGTAGATCTTCTATAACAAAAGGGATGCCAGTTATTGAAAATAACAATTTAGTAGGAGTGGTGATAGAAGTAAATTATTTATCATCAAGAGTATTACTTTTGAATGATTTAAATAGTAGAATTCCAGTGGTAATATCACCTTTATCAGCGCAAGCAATTCTTAGAGGAACTGGAAAAGAAGAACCAATACTTGACTATCTGCCTGAGTTTTTTGTTGCGCCAGAGGAAGGAATTGTATTTACATCAGGAAAAGACGGAGTGTTTGCCTCAGGTATACCTATTGGAAAGATTTTTTATGAAGATGATCAAATTAAAGTGAAACTTTTTTCAGACCCCAATCAACTATCTTTCATAAATGTCATATTAGATATTAGCAAGGAAAGGCAGTAAACATAATATGGCAATATTTTATAAAAATTTTAGATTACAAATTAGAAATTTAGGACCAATAATTTTATTATACTTTTTATCAATAACAGAAACTAACACTCAATTTAACGAACCTTTTGAAATTATATCCTTTAATTTACAATTAATTATAGTCTATTATTGGATGTTAAAAGATCCATCAGTATTAGGTAGCAGTCATATTTTTTTTGCTGGTTTAATAAATGATATAATTATCGGTCTTCCAATGTGCACTAGCTCAATTTGCTATCTTACAGTATCATTTGTAGCCTCTTATATCAGAACAGTAACTGTAACTCAGTCTCTTATTTCAGACTGGTTTACGTTTTTAATTGCAATTTTCTTTTCAAATTTAATTTATTTAATTTTAATTAATAATTTTTCAGATTTTGAAATTATATACGTAAGTTTATTTTATAATTCTTTTTTTACTTTTTTAATTTATCCATTATTTTGGGTTGTTTTTAATCAATATAGAGCAATAATGATGTACAAAAAAAATGAATAGACTCTCAACTATAGCGGGTACTCAAAATAAATCAAAAATGATAAGCAGAAGAATGTTTATGCTAAGTGCAGCTAAGGCTGTTGTTTTTTTTGGTATAGTTGGTCGTTTGGTTTCTTTGCAAATTAATGAAAGCACAAAATATAAAACTTTGTCAGATAAAAATAGATTTAGAGAATGGAGAATCGCACCTCAAAGAGGAATTATCAAAGATTTTTTCGATAATGAAATAGCAACAAATGAAAAAGTATATCAAATACATATAACACCAGAAAATACACAAAACTTAGAGCATTTACTTTTTAGGTTAAAAAATATTCTTTATCTATCTGATAAGAAAATTAATTTTCTTAAAAGAAAGATTGCAAAGCAAAAACCTTGGGAACCTATTATAGTTTCAGAAAATTTAACTTGGGCAGAGTTCTCAAGGATAAATTTATTTTTACACGAACTTCAAGGTGCAGAACCTATTGTTTCTGTGGCTAGGATTTATCCTAATCAATCTACATCTCATATAGTAGGTTATGTATCTGAAGTAAGTGCAAAAGATTTAAAGAATAAAGAATATTTAAAACAATTACCAGTCCAAGGCATTGCAGTAGGAAAAACTGGGTTAGAAAATTCTTTGGATCAAGATATAATAGGAGAAGTTGGCTTTCAAAGATATGAGGTAAATGCTTACGGTAAACGAATTAAACAAATTGAGGTTGATCAAGGTGTAGCTGGGAAGGACTATCAAACAACTATTGACTTAGAAGTGCAAAGTGTTGCTTCTGACTTATTAAAAGATAAAGCGGGAGCAGTGTGTGTTATGGATATTTATAATGGAGATGTAATTGCAATGACATCATCCCCAAATTATGATCCAAATGCTTTTGTACATGGAATAGAAACAAAGGACTGGAACTATTTACTTGAACACAGAGATAAACCGCTAGTAAACAAAGCTATTTCTGGCTTATATCCACCAGGCTCCACAATAAAAACTATCGTCGCTCTTAGCGCATTAGAAAATGATATCGTTAATCCTAAACAATCTATCAACTGTACTGGAGTGATAGATTTTTACGGCGAAAAATTTCATTGTTGGAAAAAAAAGGGACATGGATACATGTCTATGAGAAGTGCAATTCAAAAATCGTGCGATGTATATTTTTATGAAATAGCTCGAAAACTTGGAGTAGACAGATTGTCTGTAACGGCAAAAAAATTCGGATTGGGTAAAAAAGTATTACCAGATTTTTTTGAAGAAAAAGCTGGAGTTGTACCTAATACCTCATGGAAGAAAAAAAATATTGGTCAAAACTGGTATTTGGGTGAAACCTTACACTCAGGAATTGGACAAGGATATTTTCAAACTACTCCATTGCAGTTATGTTTAATGACAGCTCAAATTGCCAACGGAGGATATGAAATTAAACCTAGAGTGGTATACGAAAATACAAAAAATGATTTAAAAAGTTATATCAAATTTAAAAATGAAAATCCAGATACCTCATTGCCTTCAGACATTTTTCTTAAAAACTTTAATTTAAATCCTTTATTTAGAAACAAAGAAAATATCAATTTTATCAAAGATGCCATGTATGCAGCAACCAACGAACCTGGTGGAACGTCTTATGGTTCACGACTTACTAAAAAAGAGTTTATTTTTGCTGGCAAAACAGGCTCGTCACAAGTAAAAACTTTTACAGAGAAGCAGAGAGAGGAAGAGGTTAAGCAAAAAGATTTAGTCTACAAAGATAGAGACCATGCTTTATTTGTGGCTTTTGCACCTGTGAGCGACCCTCAGTATGCAATAAGCGTTATTATAGAGCACGGAGGATCAGGGAGTAGCGCCGCCGCTCCAGTGGCAAAAAAAGTAATTAAAAAAGTTTTGGAAAGACATAAAGAAAGAGTTTCGAAACAAAATTTAATTCAGAGAGAAATTTAATGATTGGTTCAAATACTATCCACTCTAATCTATCTTTTAGAGAAAAATTATTTGCTTTTGACTATATTTTAGTTTTTTCTATTTTAGTTTTAGGTATTGTTAGTATGTTTGCAATGTACTCAACTGGAGGTGGTTCTTTTGATTATCACACGAAAAGCCATATCATACGTTTTGGAATTTTTTTTCTCGCATTTTTTGTTGTTTCTTTTTTTCAAATAAGATTTTGGTATCAAACGAGTACACTAATCTATTTATTTTTCTTTATTTTATTACTTGGTGTAAAATATTTTGGTCTTACCTCCTCGGGTTCACAAAGATGGATTAATTTTTATTTTATGAATTTACAGCCATCTGAATTAATGAAAATAGGATTGATATTATTTTTAGCAAAGTATTACCATAGACTCCCAGCCCAAGATGTTAATAAATTTAGATATTTATTTTTACCGATCATTGCATTAATAGCCCCTGTATTATTAGTAATTACTCAACCTGACTTAGGAACCTCAATTCTAATTGCGGCTGGAGGTATAATTGTTGCTTGGTTAGCTGGAGTTAAGATTAAATTTTTTGCTTATGCATCTATTATTTTTATATCTCTTTTACCAATAGCTATTTCATTTTTAAAACCTTATCAAAAGGCAAGGATATTGACTTTTTTAAACCCTGACAGAGATCCATTGGGCGCCGGATATCAAATTATACAATCTAAAATTGCAATTGGCTCAGGAGGTTTCTTTGGAAAAGGTTTTTTAAATGGTTCTCAAAGTTATTTGGACTTCCTGCCTGAAAAGCATACTGACTTTATTTTTACTTTATTTTCTGAGGAGTTTGGATTTTTTGGATCAATTTTTATTCTTCTGCTTTATGTACTTATTATCTATAGAATTGTTATTATAGGACATACAACCAGAAGTAATTTCGGGAAATTATATTGCTACAGCTTTTCAACAGCACTTGCTGTATATATTGCTGTAAATATGGGCATGGTTCTAGGGTTACTACCTATAGTCGGCGCACCCCTTCCGATTATGTCATATGGAGGGTCCTCAATGATGTCAATAATGTTAGGCTTAGGTATCGCAATGTCATGTAGAATCTACAAAGATACAACAGTTAATTAGGAAATTAATTAGCCCATTATGAACTTTTTTTTATTTGTGGGCTTGTTTTAATTCGAAATTGATGATTTAATTTTAAATATAATATGTTTGGATCGGATAAAAATAGACTGTTTAACGAGAGAAAAGATACAGAGAGATCTCTTATTAGCGAAACAGTCAGTATTGATGGAACGGTTAATAGTTCTGGAGCTATAGATATTGCAGGACTAATTAAAGGCCCTGTGTTTTCCAAAGAAATTGTTATAAAAGAAACAGGATCAATATCTGGTCATGTTGAAGCTGATAGAGTGGAAGTTCACGGACACCTTGATGGAAAAATATCTGCAGTAAATGTTATTATTGGAAGTACCGGAGTAGTTAAAGGTGATATAGAATTTGCCAACAATTTAAGAACAGAAGACGGGGCAGACATAGAGGGTTACATAAAAAAATCAGAAGAAGCCGGCAAAAGGCTTGATAATAACACTGGTGATTTTTTATTTTCTAAGTCAAAGGATGATAAAAAGTCAAAAAAAAATGGCAAACCAATTAACGGCCATAAAGACTCCGAGTTAAACGTATAATCTAACGCACTATAAATTAACCTTAGTTTCGAATATATTACCAATATGGTAAAACCTATTTGCACATCAGTTGGAATTGTCGGAGCAGGCATACAAGGTGTTTGTATTGGACTTCAACTATTAAAAAAAGGAATACCAGTAACTATTTTTGATAGAGAAGATCCAAGAAATCCAAATTCAGTTCCTGCTTCTTACGGAAACGCTGGCCACTTTTCCCCCTATGCAGTCCTACAGTTTAATAGACCAGACGTTTTATATGATGTGCCTAAAATGCTTTTCACTTCAAAAGGCCCTTTGGCTTTAAAATGGAATTATGTGCCTAAAATGCTGCCTTGGTTTTTTAATTATCTAAAAAACTGCAATAAAAAATCTATGCTTCATACAGCTAAGTATATGCATCAAATATTAAATCTTTCTATGGATGCATATGAAGAAATTTTTAAAGAAATTGATATTAAGAACTTAGTAGAAAAAAAAGGAATAATTTATGTTTATACAAATAAAAACCTTAAAAGCAGAAACTTAGAAATTAAAGTTAGAGATGATCTTGGGATAAAACAACAGCACTTAACTCAAAAAGAAGTTTTAAATTTAGAACCAAATCTAAACCCTACATTTGATGCTGGCATACTTTTTGAGGATTCTATGCATGCAAAAGATCCGTACGGAATATTAAAGAAAATATTTGAATTATATTTGAAAAAAGGTGGAAAATTTTTAGTAGATAATATTGTTAGTATTAATCAAATTTCTAATAATGAAACTATTATAAAATCAGAGAAAAAAGACTATAAATTTGAAAAGACAGTGTTAGCATCAGGAGCATTTTCAAAAAAACTAACAGACCTACTAGAAGAAAAAATTCCTCTTGATACAGAAAGAGGATATCACGTTCATTTTAAAGGTATGGAACATTTAATAAGTAGGCCTGTAATCTTTTTGGATAGGGGTTTTGGCCTTACACCTATGAATCAAGGTTTAAGAGCCGTTGGTACAGTTGAACTTGGTGGTTTAAAAAATCCACCATCAAAAAAAAGAATAGAATACATCATTAGTTGCGCTAAAGAACTTTTACCACAGTTAAAAAGTCATGATGATGAGTGGCTGGGGTTCAGACCTACACTGCCAGATTTTTTACCAATACTAGGACCTTCTTTAAAAAATAAAAATATTATTTATGCTTTTGGACACCATCATTTGGGCTGGACTTTGGGAGCAATAACAGGCAAGATTATTTCCGGAATAGTCGCGGAAGAAAAAACAAATTTAGATTTATCTCCTTACAGATCCTCTAGATTTAACTAGGAATTATTTTGTCAAAAAATTATTTTGCTTATATTCTGCTCGTAGTAGCCACATTATTTTGGTCAGGTAATTTTATTGTAGGAAAGTTTGCAACATTATTTCAAATACCTCCTTTAACACTTAACGTTTACAGATGGATTTCAGTTTGGCTGATATTAATGCCTTTTACTTATAAGGAAATTTACAATCACTTGCCTAGTATAAAAAAAAATTGGCTTGTAATAAGTTTCATGGGAGTGATTACAATAAGTACGTTTAATTCGGTAGTATATTTTGCCCTTAACTACACACAGGTAATCAATGCTGTATTAGTGCTCGCAGCTATTCCGGCGGCAACAATTGTTTTTTCTTCATTGATGAATGTAGAAAAAACAAATATTTTTCAAATATTAGGATTATTTTTCTCAATTATAGGAATTGGATCAATAATTTCTTACGGAGATATTCAAAAAATAATATCCCTAAGTTTTAACAAGGGTGATTTATGGATGTTAGTTTGTGTATTATCTTGGGCCCTATATTCAACTTTACTTAAAAAAAATAAATTTGAATTTTCTCAATTTTCTTTAATACAATTAATGGTTTCTGCTGGAATACTTTTTTTAATTCCCCAATTGATTTATGAAAAATCTATCGGTTTAGAATTGAATTACAATAAAGCATTTTTTTCAATACTTTTTTATGTTGTAGTTTTTCCAGCAATAGCAGCTTACTACTGCTGGCAAAAAGGTGTAGAGATTATTGGACCAAATCGAGCTAGCATGTTCATTCAGTTGATGCCTCTATTCAGCGCTGTTATGGCAATAATTATCTTTAATGAAAAATTTCAATTATATCATTTTATTGGAGCAATTTTTATAGTATTAGGTATTTATCTATCTAATAAAAAAAACTAATGATAAAAATAGCTGTACTAGACGACTATCAAAATGTTTTCGAACAGATTGTTAATATAGATTTATATAAAGATAAATTTGAATTCAAAATATTTCACGATGCATTTAAAAAGGAACAAGAAGCTGGTGTTATCTTAGAAGAATTTGATGCACTTTTTGTAATGAGAGAGAGAACCCCGATTACAAAAACTTTATTAGATAGCTTACCAAATCTTAAATATATCATGACCAGTGGGATGAGAAATAATGCAATAGACTTAAAGTCGACAAATGAGAAAAATATCATTGTATGTGGTACAGAAATTAATTCAAATCCAGCAGCAGAGATAACATGGACCTTAATTTTAGGGTTGTTAAAAAATGTAAAACAAGAGGTAGATAATATGTTTCAAGGGTACTGGCAAACAACTATAGGCCTAGAACTCAAAGGTAAAATGTTGGGTTTGGTTGGACTTGGCAAAATAGGCTCACAAGTTGCGCAAATCGGAAAAGCTTTCGGAATGGAGGTAGCGGCTTGGAGCGAAAATTTAAACTTGTCTAAAGCTAATGAATTAGGAGTGTTACCAATGAGCAAAGAAGATTTATTGAAATCGTCAGACATAATATCTATTCACGTCGTTTTGGGAGATAGATATAAGAACTTATTTACATCAAAAGAGTTTGATACCATGAAAGAAAGTGCTTTTTTAATAAACACATCAAGAGGACCCATTATTAATGAAAAAGATTTAATTAACGCCTTGGACAAAGAAAAAATAGCTGGCGTTGGTTTAGACGTTTATGATATTGAGCCTCTACCTGCAGACCATAAACTAAGATTCTTTCCCCAAGCTCTACTTCTTCCACATATCGGTTATGTAACAGCTGAAAATTACACTTTATTTTATAATCAAATGATAGAAAATCTATTGTCGTGTTTGAATAATAAGCCAATTAGATTGATCTCTTAATTTCTATTACAATTAACAGTTGCATATTGTGGGTAACATTTATAAGCTCAATGTGGGCAAGTGAATTCTTTTAATTATTAAATTAATAGATATAAGACACTTGAGAGTTGGGGAAAATGAAAAAAATTTTTGTACTATTACTATCCATGTTTTTATTAAACGGATGCGTTGAGTCGTTCGTAGCTATTGGTGCGGGAGCTTCAAATGGTAAAATGGCACAATCTGCAATAAAGACTGGTGTAAGTTATGGTATAAAAGCACAAACCGGAAAATCTCCAATGGAACACGCATTAAATTACGGTAATACAAGAAATTCTAATAATTCTTCAGACCCTTGTGTTGCTTTGTTAAATAATAAAAGCTCTGATATGTGTGTTTTGGTTAAAAACAAAACTACAAAGATAAAAGCAACTATTAAAGAAAAATCTGGAATAAAGCGTTTTAATTAAAATTATTTTATTGGTAAGCCAGAATCTTTCCAACCTAGATCATTACCGTTACCACTAAATCCATCCGAAATATTATGTGCTATATACCCTTCATTTTGAAGCAAGCTCGCCGCTATAATTGATCTTCCTCCAGCTGCACACATTACTAGTACCTGATCTTCTTTTTTAATATTATTTTTAATTTTTTCTATAAAAGCTGAATCTTGACTTATTGTAATAAAAAAAGTTTTAATACCCAGATAATCAGAATTAGGTTTCCCTATTGTTTTCCACTCTTCTTCTGTTCTTACGTCCAATAAGACAGTTTTTGGATTTTCTTTTATATGTTCTTTTATTTCTGAAGATTTAATTTGTTTGATCATACGATGGCCCCAATATAATTTATTGGGACCATTAAATCAATTATTAAGCAGCTAAAGCTTGCTT
>MDTG01005702.1_pt1 | contig 13329 bp, 14 predicted proteins | sample 811421 | NCBI WGS metagenome assembly MDTG01 (sample SAMN05326645, study PRJNA326480) | marine metagenome | isolation source: seawater | place: Pacific Ocean: South East | collected 2011 | reverse complement strand
ATTTCTATGCAAGCTGAATTGGTAAAAATGGCGCTTAATGGCGAAGTTCCCGCCCAAAAAGCGATGGCAGCATTGGATAAAATAATTTCCAGTGCTAAAGACTGCAGTGACTCCCTTTCTGAAATGACTTCAGATTTTGGCGACACATTATTGGATTGATGTAATGCTAAACAAAGTTTTGTCTTCGCTATACAGCTGGGTAATCATGGTGGTATTCGTGATTGCTATTATTACTGCGAATTCATTTTATGTGGTGCAAACCCTTGATGACTTATCAGCCTTAGAGGCGCGCTTGTTTACAACCAGTCGCGTAATAAGTGCGGTAAACAAGCTGCACGTGGCCGTTTTGCGCGCCGAATCAGGTCAACGTGGTTTCCTTCTTACTGAAGATGAAGCTTATCTGGAGGAGTACACACAAACACTGAATAACTTCACTGCCCTTGCTGATGAAGTTGAAGTGAGTGCTTTGGCGTCTGATTTGCCAGAACAATCAGAGCGGATTGAAAAGCTACTCGCCCTTACTCGCGTTAAAATTAACGGTATGGTGCGAATTGTAGAGCTAGTTAGAGTGGGTGATATAGATCAAGCTTTCACGTTGCTTGAAAGTGACAAAGGTCTAGATTTATACAACGATTTCGAAAACATGTTCGAACGTATCGACTCCTCTGAAAGAGATATTCAAGGTACGCACTTAGCCAGTTTGATGAAGCTAAGACGTGACTCAGTGAATACTTTATTAATTTCCTCAGGTACCACCCTGTTTCTTATTATCTCGATTTTCTTGTTGTTAAAAGCCAACATTCGAGAAAATGAAAAACACAAAGATACGCTTGTAGATGTTAATGAAGACCTAGAACATAAAATTTCAGAACGAACCCAAGAATTACGTATTTATTCAGATGAGTTAGCCCGCAGTAACCGAGAACTTGAAGACTTTGCTTTTGTGGCGTCTCACGACCTGCAAGAGCCGCTACGAAAAATTCGCGCCTTTGGGAACCGGTTAGACTCTGGCTACAAAGATGTAATGGATGAACGTGGACAAGATTTTCTTGCCCGTATGCTAAATGCAGCCGAGCGGATGTCTATGTTGATTTCTGACCTATTGTCTTTTTCTCGCGTGTCTACACGAGGTAAAGATTTTGAACAAGTCAATGTCGGCGAAGTTATCGATGGTGTGCTGGGTGATTTAGAAATAGCCATTGAGGAAAAAGGTGCCAATGTTATTGTGCAAGACATTCCGACTATTCGCGCAGACAAATCACAAATTGATCAGTTGTTTCTAAACTTACTGTCTAACGCGCTAAAATTTCAAACCGCCGACAAAAAGCCCCTTATTGAAATTACGGCTACACCACCAAGTGAAGATGACATGAAAGACATATTGTTAGCTGACGAGTATGACTGGATCAAAATCCAAATCTCAGACAACGGTATTGGTTTTGAACAAGGTTTTGCAGAAAAGATTTTTGCCCCTTTTCAACGCTTGCACGGACGAAGCGAATACAAAGGAACGGGGATTGGCCTAGCGGTATGCCGACGCATTGTTGAACGCCACAATGGTCAAATTTCGGCAAAAAGCTCGCCAGGAGAAGGCGCAACCTTTACTATCCTTCTGCCAATAAACAGCGAGCCTTTTGGCTCTCTAAATAATAATGGAGATATCTCACATGACGCGTAAACAATCCCAACCAATTAATATCCTTATGGCAGATGACGATGAGGACGATCGTCTATTAACGGTAGATGCACTGAAAGAAAGCCGTGTGTTAAACAACTTATTTTGCGTTGAAGATGGCGTGGAATTACTTGAATTTTTACGTCATGAAGGTAAATATACAGATGCCAGCAAGTTCCCCCGCCCGAGCTTAATTCTGTTAGATCTTAACATGCCACGTAAAGACGGCAGAGAAGCGCTGCAAGAATTGAAAACCGATCCTAAATTACGTGGGATCCCAGTAGTCATCCTTACTACGTCCAAAGAAGAAGAAGACATGCTTCGCGGATACGATTTAGGCTGTGCTTCATATATCACCAAACCTGTGAATTTCGAGGGACTTGTCGAGCTTATGCGCGCGCTAGGTCGCTACTGGATTGAGTTTGTAGAATTGCCACACGATTAATTGAATCATATTAATTCGATTTAAGCTGATGTGAGCCACTATTTCGGGCTCGTTAAGTTTTTACTCATGCTGTACGGCGCTAACCATTAGTGCCGCGATGTTTTAAGGCGCTTGTTATTCAGCGCTACGTTACGACCAATGTTTTATGGAGCGCACAGTGACCGAAGTTATCCGGGTTTTACTGATTGAAGATGACGAAGATGATTATTTTTTAACATCGGATTATTTACTTCAATGTGAAGAACCCCGTTTCCAGCTTACCTGGGTAACCAACAGTGCTGACGCTATAGACGCGTTACAGCGTCGTAATTTCGATTTATGTCTGCTCGACTATCTACTTGGCGCAGAAAACGCAGTAGATGTGTTGGAAGTGCTTAAATCGAATCAGTTTAACCTCCCTGTTGTTATTTTAACTGGTCAGTCAGACTCTCAAGTTGACGAACTAGTGATGCGAGCGGGTGCAGCCGATTACCTGCAAAAAACAGAAATCGAGTCACCTCGTTTTATGCGCACCATTCGTTATGCCATGGTTCGACGAGAGATAGAAAACGAACGATTAGAAAGGCATAAAGTTGAACAACAGAACAAAGCGAAAGATAAATTTTTGGCTCACTTAGGCCACGAACTTCGTACCCCGCTTACCTCTATTTTAGGTTACACAGAGCTGCTATTAGACGACAAAGGTAATGACCCTTTGGCCCAAGAGCTTTCTATTATTTACTCAAATGGGAAGCACTTACTCAGCCTGTTAAACGACCTTCTTGATATGTCACGCATTATGGCGGACAAACTTGAGCTTAATATTAAAAAGGTGCATTTAAGCCCTTTTCTTACTGATATTCACTCATTAATGCGATTAGCAGCGAAAGACAAAGATCTTGTTTTCGATGTGATTGCAGAGACCAAGATACCGGAAGTGATTGAAACCGACCCTACCCGTTTGCGTCAGGTGTTAATCAACTTAGTCAGTAATGCTGTGAAATTTACCGATACTGGCACCATTACCGTTACCGTTGAAGTTCGTCCTCCGGCGCCGGGGAAAACCAACGAAAGGTTACACTTCATTGTCGAAGATACTGGCATTGGCATGCCACCCGATAAGCTAGAAAAAATCTTTCAGCCTTTCGAGCAAATCGAAGATATCATGCGTGCAAACCATGGCGGAGCTGGATTAGGGTTAGCAATCAGCCGTGAACTGGTGGCTAAGCTAGGCGGAAGCATTAGTGTAGATTCCGTGTTTGGCAAAGGTAGTCGCTTTTCGTTTTCAATCGATCCCGGTGATCTTAGCGAACAAAGTCGTGTTCATCTTGCGCTTAAGGCACCTAGCAAAGCTGAAGCCAATAATTTAGATTTACAAGTTACCGGCAAGGTGTTGATTGTTGATGACATTCGCGAGATTCGCCGTTTGACCGGGCATTTAGTCAGTCAATGTCACGCTACTGTAGCCTATGCTGAAAACGGGGTTAAAGCGTTAGAGGCAGTTTTACAAGCCGAAGAAGATAACGATCCCTTTCATTTAGTGTTAATGGATATCCATATGCCGGTGATGAACGGGATTGAAGCCTTACATGCAATAAGACGGCACAAAAGCAATGTACCTGTGGTAGCCGTCACAGCCGCTAGCCGTAAAGGATTAAAACAGTCTTTAATGGATGACGGGTTTAATAATGTTATTGGCAAACCTATTGAACGAGCGGCGCTTACTGAAGTACTCGACCAATATTTGGTGCGCTCTCAAGGTCCAGCCGTGTCGAAGATAGAAAGTGTTAAAACAGTGACGCAAAGTACTCAACCTCAACCGACGTCTAAAAAAGTGTTAGTGATAGAAGACGATGAGGATGCAGCAGAGTTATTGCAATTATTTTTGGTTCATCAAGGCCATGATGTCATTACGGCAAATACGGGCGCAGACGCTATCGAGCGTATGAACGAAGTGGTATTTGACCATGTATTGATGGATTTAACGCTTCCTGATTACCATGGATATGACTTAGCTGCCGAGTTAAATCAAATTCAACCCAAGGCGAAGTTGGTTATTGTTAGTGGCAACGAGCCTGATAAAGATACTATGAAGCATTTGGGCGTTAGCCTGTCGCTTTTAAAGCCTGTTAGCAAAGAAGATTTAATTAGCGCGGTGTCTTAAAAAAATAAATCACGCTAATAAGTTAGCTACTACGAGTAGCTAACTTTCCGTCCGCGTTATTTGTTAAATGCTCACCGATTACGAAATTATTACACGGCCTACCTTGCAACTCTTACGTTAAATTGAACTTAAGAAAAATCCTTAAAACTCACTAAGAAATAAAATACATATAAAACAACAGTTTAAATATTTATCCATGTTGGTATAAGCGTTGCAACTCTCTATGTGCAATCTAGCAAACTTAAGGAGAGTACTATGGCAACACAAACTACTACGCCAAAAACAGCGAAAGTGAATAGCGTAACCGAGCCTAGTCACCCAGTCACGGATCAGTTAAAAGAAACACTTCATTCGTCAGTTGATAAACTGGCCGATAGTGCGGCCGTAGCTGAGGACAACATTCGTAACACGGCAAGCCGCTCTGCGGACAACATGTCTGAACGAAAACGTTTAGCTGAGCAAAAATGGCAGGCCTCTGGTGTACGTAAGTACGCTATTGAGAACCCATTGGCAACTGCTGGTATGGCCTTCGCAGCAGGTATGTTAGTTACTTCACTATTTCGCAAGAAATAAAGCATGAAGCCTTTACCAGATTTTCGTAGTGCCACATACACGCTGAGCAGCGAAAATCCGTTTCGCCTGACTTCTCCGAGAAGTCAGGCGACATTTCGCATTCACCAGCAACGTATAAATGGCGCTTCATCCGAGTCGTCTGACGACATTCCCCCAGACATTGCTTTTGAAGAGGCTCTTTCTTCTCTTAAAGCGCTTTTCACGCAGAAGAAATATCAAGGTTTTGCCTTAATCGACTTGGTTAATGCTGAACTTCAACTCATAACCAAATCTATTTTTGTGAGCATATTTGGCGCACTTACCGCATTTGCATTAGGTGGCTTTTGCTGGATTTTGCTAAATTCATGTATTGGGTTAGCGATGCACCATGCTGGCATGCCGGCATTACTTATTTTGGTTATATTGTTACTGGTTAATAGTGTATTGAGTGTTATCGCATTTATGCATGCGCAAAGTGCATTCCGTTTTATCAATATAAAGCGGCTTAGTACGTTAATGCAGTCTTTAAACAAATAACAGCAAACGAATTACGGAATTGCCGTCGGTCTGTGTAAAACTAAGGAGCACTTATCATGAATATTTTTCTGAAAAAGAACTTGGAGGACATTAGGCAGTGCCAGCATAATTACCTAGCCCAAAAACATCACGCTGAAGAATCACTTGAAGAGGCAAAGCGAGACTGTCGACTGCTAATGGGCAAACCTGAAGTATTATTGGGTATTGTTGCTGCGGGGGCTTACAAGGGCATAAACACTGACGCCCCCAAGAGCAAAAGAAATCAAGCTATTATGACTTTTGTGCGCACCGCCGCACTTTCGTTCCTAAAATAACAGTCACTACAATTAATACTAGGAATTACCATGCGCCTACCAACAAAAATGAAAATAGCGGCTTTAGCATGCAGTTTATTTGTTACCGCTTGCACCACCACCCCTATTGCCTCACCAACACCTTATAAATCAGCAGTCACTAAAGAAGGTTACGGGTACTCTAGCGTTCAACTAACCGACAATGAATATCGAGTATTATTTAAAGCAACAGATCGCACACCTGCGGATGTTATTCAGCAATTTGCCTTGCGCAGAGCAGCTGAACTTGCTAAAAAACACAATTATGAATGGTTGGCCATTGTCAAAACCGATGTTGATAAAAAGCCCGTCATGGCAAGAGCAGTCACCCACAATACCGATGAGCCCCAACCGTTTGCCACCAATCAGCAATGCACTATGTCAGGATGTACCGAAGTGGCACAGCCTGTGCCGGGTCAGGGGCAAAATACAGTGACGCAGACACAGATTAACGACGTTTACTTCTCTATTCTGGTAAGAATGAGCAATACCCGAGGTAGTTTAGGGAAAAATGTGATGTCTGTTGAAGAAGTTCTTGCTAACCAAGCTGATAACGCTAAATAAGCGAAATTCGAACAGAAAAACATAAGTTTTGATAATACGACCGCCAAATGGCGGTCATTTTATTTTTAAGCCCTCGAAGTTATATTTGATTTTATTCAATTCTGCTCTGAATCTAAATGCAATGTATTGGCTCGTTCTACCCAATCAAGATCTTTGGTTTGTTCATCCAAGGTACCCTTGGCATCTTCTAAGAATACTTTGCAAAAATACTCTACTGACTTAAACCTTTCTCGGTACTGCTTCAATTGCACTTCCATTTCGTACATGGCATTTGAAAACTCTGAATTGGATTTCGACAACTCGTAATCACATTTGAGATACGCACATAGCACATCAGCGGCTTTAGCAAGTCGAACGTGAATGTCATCTTTATCTTGTTCTATTAAAGGCTGGTAGCGCTTCTGTAGCGGCTCAGGCAAGGTTTGTATCAGCATAGCTTCAAATCTACGCTCGAGCTTCTTGATAGCAGCAGTAGTTTCAGGGTCGTGATATTTCACCGGGCTTGGAATATCACTCATACCTGCAATTTCGCTACCTTCATGAAATATAGCCATAGCAGCAACTCGGTCGGGGTCAACATCTTCGTTAAACACATCCGCGGCTATTGCGCCTAGCATATGCGCTACCATAGAGGCTTCGTAGATGTGTGTAGACAACATCTCCTCTTGAAACTGTGCCATTAAAGGCCATCGTTTCACATTTCTTGCCCGTTGCATTAAACCAATAAATGCGGAGTGAGTTTTTGCCATTTCGCGCCCTTTAAAATAACGAGAGTTAAAAAGTGATAGTAGCATCTGCAAATCGCGAATGCTTCTTTGCTTCCTACCTGCCTCGGCTATGTAAAAAGTGCAAATGCTCTGTAAACCTTGTTTACCCTACGAAGAATTCATTAGCCAAAAGTAGCACAAAATAAGATTAAAACTATTTAAATCATAAGCTTACCATTTAGGCACGGAGTTCGCATTAGTATCTATGTCAGTAACGGAGCAAAAAGAGGATTTAGCTATGTTAGGTTGGGCAATTACTTTTTTCATTATCGCCATTATTGCAGCAGTTTTTGGTTTTGGCGGCATCGCAGGTGCAGCAACAGGTATCGCACAATTTTTATTCTTTGTGTTCATCGCCTTACTAGTCATTTCACTAGTCGCGAATGCCTTACGCGGTCGGTCACCACGAGCATAAATTTATTACGCTTTTAGATATTTTTAAATCTTTAAGATACTTTTAGGAAACAGGAGAACGGACATGATCTCACAGAAATCATTATTGAAACTTTTAGCAGCTGGTACATTCGCATTAACTCTTGCCGCATGCGGCGACGGTGAAGCAGAAAACGCTGGTGAAGAACTAGACGAAATTGTAACAGATGCAGGCAACGCAGTAGAAGATGCTTGTGAAGATGTTAAAGAAGGCGCGAACGCCGAAGATAAAGACTGTTAATTCACGCTTTATCATGAAAAAGCTGATGGACTTTGTCCATCAGCTTTTTTTTATACTTCTTCCCCGCCAAGCTCTCGCGCTAAATCGTCTAACTCTGATAACGTTCTATCAAACTCAGTTACCGCATAACGGTAAGATACCAACACGTGACGATCACTGCGTCCAAATTTCACGACAAGTGAATCGACATCCATGTGTTTAACCGTGTTGATAAAACGATATGCCGTCATCTCACTGGCAAAACCAAATTCAACTTGGCTTTTCATTTTAAGCAACCACCTCTGGATTGTTATCCAATACATTCACTACTCGTTCAAGTAAGTGCGTTTCTTGGTCATCAACTTTCCCATGCGCAATCCAATCCTCCAACAACTGCGCAGGAGATAGGCTCTCGCCCTTCTCAAGTTTCGCTGTCATCATGGTTAGCTGTACATTGGTTCGCATACTACTATCGCTCTGGGGGCTAGGTATATCAGTAGCGGCTTCCAACGCAACGGTCAGCCAATGACGACTTTGTTGGACTGGTGTAGGTTTAGACAGCGCTGACTTCCAACGCTTTCCTAGCATGTCAGCGTCATCGTCACTGATGCTAGTAAGGTCGCCTGCCCGCAAACTTTCACTTAATACTGAGATAACCGATTGTGCACGCTGCTGTACTTTATGTACGTGGCGCTGCTGAGCGCGTGTTTGCTGCTGCTTTTGAATACCGGTTATTTTCTTATCGAGTTTTGCACGCATTGCACCAGGCAAATCTTTCGCACGTGTTTCAATATCTTGAATTGAAGTAGCAATCGCCGATTCATCAGATTCAGAGTCAATAGCATTTAATTGAGTAAAAAGGGTGTTAAAGGTTTCATCAAATGCAGATGACTGTGCCTTACGCTGCTCTTTTAAGCGCCCAAACAATGCATCGTTTGCTAAGCGAAACTCACGCCACAACCTGCTTTCATCTCGCTTACCGGCATGGCCTATGGCTCTCCAACTTTGTTGCAACTGCTGCGCTGTTTCAGTAGCACTAGCAATATCCTCTTGTGCTGACAGCGCTGATGCTTGAGCAACGAGTTCCTGCTTCGCTTTTTTATTCATCCCATGCCACTGATTCACTTTCGTTTGCAGCGGGCTAATGGTTTTATTCCAACGTTGCTTTAACGACTCGTAATCGCGCTTTTCAACTTGGCCACAGTCATGCCATTGTTTAACGATTCTGTCGAATACTTTAGCCAACACAGCTTCGTCTTGTGACAAATCGGTGGCGGCAACTTGCTCAATCAATGCCTGACGAGCTTTAAGCGCTTTCTCACGCTCGGCATCTAATGCTGCGTAATGTTCGCGACACGGTTGAAACGCAAGTTCTAATGCCGCATCGAATGCACGTTGTAGTGTGTCATCGTCGCTGCCAGCACCTAACGAAAGCCATTGCTGTCGTAAATAACGGATAGCTTCACCGCGCTGTTTAATATCTTCAACTGGGGTTGCTGCTAATGCCTGAGCTTCTTCTACCAGTGCAGGTTTTCTTGGCGCCGCGATATAATCTTGCCAGCCTTCAAGGTGAGCAATATCTTCAGCGGTTTTCTCAAAACGCTTTGCCAATTGTTTTTTCACATTCTCAGGTATAGATTCGAAGCTTGCAGATAGCTTTTCAAACTTGGTAATAGCCGCGCGGTACTTACCTTGGGCAATCAAGTTATCAACCACACTGATTTGTTTTCTACACTGGCGAAGCACGTGATCTACTTCTGCTTTTTTAGCTTGTTTTTTCTGGCTGAAAACGCGGGAAGCTGCATGCCAGCGTTTATTTAGGGCGCTTGGTACTGAAATGAGTTCATTGCGTAAATCGTGATACTTTTCACTTAACGCTTTAAATTCAGCCTCAATCGATTCTGGCGCTTTCTGGCTAATGTTGTTGTCATGACCGACTTTGTTTTCAACAGAGGCACTTTCAGTTGCATCAGTGCTTTCAGCTTCTGACACTTCAGTCGTTTGTTCTGTTTCGCCTTTTTCTTTAGCGTCTTGGGCACTTGTTGTTAGTTCAGTAAGCGTACCTGCCGCCTGCTGCTTAGATTCCTCTGCAAGGGATTCTACTTGAGACAAACAAATCAGAAGTTTCTGACCGTACTGCTGCTGCATCGAAAAGGCTTCTAAACTGTTGTTTAATGCCGCTATGCCAGCACGAACTTCGTCTAGCAGTTTTTTGCTGCCACCTAATGAAGCCATGTGATCTGCGCTTACTTCTAACGCGCGTACCGATTCATTAACCACCGCTACATCAGCAAGGGTAGCCTCGCATAAACGCTCACCATAAAGCCAATTAACTTGCGTGGTGGCATGCGATAAATGCTGCTTACAAAGGGCTTCTATCTCAGCTTTTTCTTTTGCCGCTTTTTGCGCTTCCCACTCAGGTCGAATACGCGATAAGTGGCGTGTTACTTTTTCGCTAATACGGGCGAACTTAGCGTCTACTGCGGTCTTTTCTTCTGTACTTAATATCGATGCATCTAACATTAAGTCGTTATATTCAGCTAACAATTCAGCTTGGCGCTTATCAATATCTTCAACGTCTGATTTATCTACCAACGCTTGGTACTTAGACAAACATAAAGTAACACGTCGCATTAACTCAATAGGCTTTTCAGCTTGCGCTTTTAATAGCTGAAGCTTTGCAACGATAGCGCCGTGAATAGCATTATCTCGGCATTTCTTTTCCAGCTTTTGTAGCACACTACTATCTTCAATTGTGGCTAAAATAGCCTGTTGCAGTGCGTTATCTGCATGTTGAAGAAAAATGGTTTGAGTAAGAGCAGGCTTATCGACTTTGTGAAGCAACGTCATTACTAAGCTTTTGTCTGCCAACAAACTTGCGTCATTAACCAACACGGTCTGAATTAATTCACCATTGGCACTTTCGCGCAAGAATGAGGCTTTTTCATTCGCGTTTATATTTACATCACCCTGCCCCATCAATGCGGCTTCAACGGTGCGTTCAGCAATTTTTTTCACTTTCGCATGTTGCGCGCTTTGTGACATTTTAAGCCACAATACAAACGTATTTAATTTGCTTAGGGCTGCAAGGCTGACATCAGCATTGGCATCGTTAAATGCCAATTCATGTAAAATTGTTTTGTCTGTAGGCTTTTCCGGCGACAGGTTTTGAATGGCTTCCAGTCTTTTTTCTGGATTCTGACTGGTGTGAGAAGGAGCAAAGAACCGACTAAATATCATCCTGTTTAAACCGCGCTATAGTGTTGTTATCATCTTCTTGCTTGGAAAGTGCACGTTTAAAATCTGATTTACTCTTATGCACTATTTCGCCGCTTTCATTTATCGTCATATGTTCCGACGATTTCTCAATTTTTGCTTGATACAGCATAACTGCTTGCATACAGCTGGCTTTCTGATCTTCACTTAACGGCGTACCATCAAGCCATTTACCGGTTTCCACCGATTGACGCAGGCGTTCGTACACCTCTGGCGTCATACTATTTAGTAATACTTCTATATTCATGAACGGAATCGTTTAATAAGTACAATTCTTACGCGGTTGACAAGATACCACACGAAGCCTGCAATACTGGCTACAATAGCGAGATTATGTTGCAAGTCGCCGGGTCTTGTTCCGCCCCAATACATAAAACCGAATCCAGCCACAAATATAATCATGGCAATAAGCGATTGATTTTGAATGCTCTGTAACTTTTTGAATTTTTGTAGATTTTTCTTACGTTCAATATCTTCTGAGGAAGCATCGCCTATTTTGAAATCGCAATGCGGGCATATTTTTGCTTTGTCAGACGTTTTTTTATTGCACGATGGGCAGTCAACGAGTGCCATAATTTGCTCCTGTAGGAATGATGCGGAAATAACCAGGTAGCATTGGTTTTAGAGGTGAGTATTTTACGTATTGAAATGCGTATTGCAAAGCCTATTCAAAGGCAGATGAGCATTAATATAATTTAATTGAATTTGTGGTGTGAAAGCCAAACTTAAAAGGCTACCACGTTGGCTTACACACCACATTCACACTAATGATTATTTTTTATGTCTGGACCAATAATCATTAACGGTTTCTTTCATTTCTTTACTGAGCAGCACAATACCAAATAGGTTAGGTAAAGTCATTACTACAATGGCCACTGCCGACAGTGCCCATACCAATGTGGTATCGGAAAAGGCAGCCCATACAAAGCCAGCTACGTAAATAACACGATATGGCATAACCGAGCGGGGGCCGAGCAAGTAAGTCATTGCCCTGTCACCGTAATACGACCACGCAATCGCGGTTGAGAACGCAAACAGCATAAGCCCGATAGACACTATGTATTGGCCGAAGTTTCCGAAATATCCACGTGTAAAGGCAATGGTCGTTAGTGCAGCTGAGTGCACCAATGATTTACCGCTCACTTCTAGATTGTCTCGTACTGGTTTACCCTCTTCGATTTTAAGCGTACCGGTAAACAAGTCTTCGCTACCAATGTTGTATTTAACATCTTCAGCAACTGAGCGTGAATTTAACAAGGTAAAACCATCACTAACCGCAGTGCCGTTTACCACAGTGATGCTACCTGTGTACGCTTTTATCTCGTTACCTTCTACATCGTTCAGGTAACCGTAAAGTTTATCGACATCGGCCTGATCGCTGTCATCATATTGGCCTTGAACGAAGAACATGTCTGAACGGTCGAATACGTTTTCATGCTTCTCTTTCCAGACACCAGAAGACAAGATAACCAAACCAGTCACCGTACAGATAATGATGGTATCGATGAAAGGTTCAAGTAGCGACACCATACCTTCAGACGCTGGCTCTTTGGTTTTCGCTGCAGCATGAGCAATTGGCGCAGAACCTTGACCCGCTTCGTTTGAGAACAAACCACGGTTTACACCACGGTTAAATGCATACGCGAGAGATGCTCCTAAAAAGCCCCCTGCAGCCGCAGACCCTGTAAATGCATCTTTAACTACCGCGGTGAAAGAAGGAATAATATTTTCAACGTTCGCGAAAATTACCGCTAACGCACCAATAAGGTAAATAACCGCCATTACCGGCACGACCCGCGCCGTAAAAGCAGCAATACGCTGAATACCACCAAGGATAACAAGCGCAAGTAAAATACCTAGCACGCTACCTACTGCCCAAGGCTCGAAACCAAACGTGGCTTCAATACTTTGCGCAATACCGTTACTTTGCGGCAAGTTACCTGTTCCGAATGAACTCACCACAGTGGCAATGGCGAAAGCCACCGCTAACCATTTCATGTTTAAGCGTCTGTCCATGTAGTACATGGGGCCACCCGCCATGGTGCCATCTTCAGTTTTCACACGGTATTTGTGAGAAAGGGTTACTTCAACGAATTTCGTAGTCATACCTAAAAAGGCAGTTACCCACATCCAGAATAAAGCGGCGGGACCACCTAAGAATATAGCGAACGCCACACCACTGATATTACCGGTACCAACCGTGCCTGATAACGCGGTAGTCAGTGCGCGGAAATGCGTGGTATCACCAGGATCGCTTTCTTTGTCGAACTTCCCAGTTACCACTTGCCATGCGTGTTTGAAAAAACGAATTTGAGGGAATTTAAGGTAGATAGTGAAGAACAGACCTACACCTAGCAATACGTAAGGAAACCACCCTGCGCCGCCT
>MDTG01211499.1_pt1 | contig 13330 bp, 9 predicted proteins | sample 811421 | NCBI WGS metagenome assembly MDTG01 (sample SAMN05326645, study PRJNA326480) | marine metagenome | isolation source: seawater | place: Pacific Ocean: South East | collected 2011 | reverse complement strand
CTGATGACTGAACGCCTGCACCTAAAGACAAAACACGAAGTTCAACATCTTTCTCCAATGTATCCTCGTGAGCAAGCCTCATTTCTGGGATATAAACAGACGATTTTAATGCAGTATTTTTTACCATAAAATTTATAAATCTATTTTAGCATTTAGAGGTGACTTATTTGAAATAAAAGATCTAAGTTGCCAAAATATATATATGTCAGAATTATCTCATGCATTGGAAAAAGCTGGTTTAACTGATAAAAATAAAGTAATTCGCAAAGGTTTTATCTTCTACTTAAGTGAGGACCAAGCTGAAAAAATGATAAAAAATCATCAAGGAACAACACCTAAATTCCTGACTAAAAAATATAGAACGAATTATAAAAAAAAATACAAAAAAGTAATATCTAAACATCCCTGGATTGTTTTAAAAGATTATCAAAAGAGAGGCAACTCTGGAAAAATTAAAATTGCTATCAGATCCTCATTAAAAGAAGAGCAAAAAAATAGAGAGCCTAGTGATTATGTCCAAAATTTTAGTCATGTAGATATTGATATAGACCATGACTATTGCAAAATAGATCTTGAAGGCTTATATAAGGGCAATTTACCTCAAAAACAAAATCTTGGGAAGCCTTATCTAAAAGAACTTAGTGATGAGTCAGAGGAATTTAGTTGTTACGATCCCGAAACTGAAAAAATAATTATGCATTTTAATAAACTGGATGAGGTCTATGACTGATAATCTCTTCCCCTCTCTCGCAGATACAAAGTATTCTTTGGTTAGTGAAATTGAAAAATCAATGCGAGAACAATATGAGATAGAAAATAGCAAACCCAAAAATCAAAAAGAAAAGATACGTTTAAGTCGAAGAAAAAGAAATAGAGAATTTATACAATTAAACCAATCTGTTGTATTGAACGAATTACATAAAATATATTTTATTTTTGGAAATTTTAGGAGTGATATTTTTAAACAAATACTTGAAAATGAACAATATTTTGAAAATCCTAGGAATAAGAAAACTGCGATATCCTCTGGTTTTATCTGGAGAGCACATCAAGATGATTCGGAAATTGAAAAGTATAAAGACTCATTTAAGGCATATGAAGTAAAAGAGGCTGACGTCGCATCACTTTTATGGGAATTAAAAAGTATGGCTGAAGAAACTAATATGCCAAAGTTACAACAAGTAATAGATCATGCACAATCAAAAGCAACAGAAGAGGAAAAACGTAAGACGTTCAATGGGACCTTAAATACGAATCTTGTGAGGTATGTGATGCATTGGACAGAAAAAAGAGAAAATGCATCAAAAGAATTACTCCATCATTCGTTTAGAGAACGCCTAAACACGACAATTGAAAATTTAAAATGGATTAAAGAAAGAGATACTATTTATTCATCTAGTAAATCAAAAATACATATAGATAAATTTGATTTGCTTTATGAACAACATATAGGAAATATAGCGCATAAAATGAAAAGATTTAATGATGAAATAAAAGGATATACAGAAGGGGAGTTAACGTCTAGACAAGATTTGACTGATAACACAGAAAAAAAAGTTAATGCACCCCAAATATTCTCTTCTAAAACATTACAAGAAAAAATTCTTCCTTTTTTGTTTAAGGAGCAAGAACTATTTTTGAGCATGCAAAATATTTACGACATTCTTGACAGGTTCCTAAATAATTTTATTCAGGGAGTTTCAAATGAAATAAGCGATGAATATAAGAATGATAAAGGCGAAACTTTACTTTATTCAGAAAATGCAGATCTTATTAGAAATGATGATCCTCAACTTCAAGTAATTCGAGAGGATATAGTATCAAAAATACAAGAAATGGGTGATAATAAATCTATAGTTTGTGCTTTTTATACATATTTATTTATAAAAAGTCAGATAATACAGGAAAAAGAGCGCCTAGATAGCCAATTAGATAGCCAAGAAGTAAAAAAATATGCCTTCATCTTGTCTGATAGTGAAAATAATTACAACTTTTCTCCTATACAGATAAGTATGAGAGTAAATAAAATTGATGAATATATTCAAGAAGAAATAGTTTCAGGTTATTTTCAAGTAGAAGAGACAATCGATTCTTTATTAAAAAATGCTGAAGAAATTATTGAGTCCACTCTTTCTGACTATGAAGAGGGAGATGACAAACAGCAAGCTCGAAATGAGGTAATGGATATTATTGTTGGATCATTTTTAGAAAAGGTAGAGTACAAAATAGAAAAGGTTGGTGCATGAGATAGAAATGAACCAAGAACTAGAACTCATTAATAATTCTGAATTTTTCAAACCAACTGTCCATGAGGTAGTCAAATACAACCATCTTGATGTTTTATTTCCATTATCAGAAAATAAATATGATGAATATAAATATAAACTGCCAGAAGATGAATACTGGCATCCATATGACTGGGGACATAGGAATGGCCACATCTTCAAAAAGCACTCATTGGAATTTGCTTCATCACCAATATCGAAAAGCAGGGTGAACGAAGAATATAGTAGACATTACGATCAAAGGAATTTGCAATATCCAAGATCAGAAATTTTAAGAATGAAAAACGCTGACTATCCGAAAAAATTAAACAGGTGGAGAGAAGTAGGCGATCTATGGTTAATCAAGTCAGAAATAACTGATAACGGTTATGCCGTTGTCTTAATCACTGGGATTAAGGAGCAATTTGGAAATAGGTATATTGAGTTCTGCTTAGCTGATACAAATTTAACATTTGCTACTGATCTCGATATCTATATTCAAGCTGAAGTACATTCAAATATGAGTTATGACGTTGTAGTATATGAAGACCTTGAAGGAAGTTTATTTGAAGAAGACAAAAGATTTCTGCATCGTATTGGGAGAGTCCATTCAAAAGTAATGATGGATTTTAACATTGGTAAAACAGCACTCTTTAAAAGAGGGAATCCAATATTCTCAGAATCAAATAAACGGTTTAAACATAGACAAATAAAAGAATTCGAAGCTTCGATACTATCAAAGGAAGTTGTTAATTGGCTTTCTACAGGAGAAGTAAACTTTGAGAGAAATGAATTTGATATAAAAATAGTTAAAGGGTTAAGTGCCTTAGAGAAAAGACATAAAAAATCAAACAAGGGGAGCAACATTGACTTCAACGAAATAAAAACTCCTTATATCAATCATTTATGGAAGCTCTCATCAACATATAAAGATAATTTAATTATTGAAACAGATAAAGAGCTTGAAGAAGAAAAAGAACTTGTATTTCTTAATAAAACGGACAATAGTGAAGCTAGTGTAGGAGTAAATTTTTACAATGAAGATCTATAAAGTAAACCTAAAAAACTTTAAAGGTGTTAGGAATGGCACTGTTAATTTTGGTGATCTCACAGTCATTACTGGTAAAAACTCCTCTGGTAAAAGTTCAATTATTCAATCTATAAAATATTTAACACAATGGTTTAAACGTATTGAAAACACAAGAGGTTTAAATGAATTTTCAGCACCAACATTGAATGTCATACATGACCTTTTTATAAACGAAAATAAAAATTATGAAGCAATACTGAATTCTAAATCTAATCCCGGAGAAGGTATTTCACTTGGAATAGATTTTGCTAGTAATGATCTTGATACTTTTGTCGAGATCCCTGGAGATGATGTGTCGTTAAATATAATTTTTGATAGTGTTTCAAGACAAGGAGAAAAGGTAAGACCTAAAGAGATACTAGTTGATACAGCAGCTTTTGAATTTGGAGCTCATGAATCTAAAGTAGATCATTTATATAAGTTCATTTATAGTGACGAAAAAGACTCTCAGTTAGTTAGTCACAAGAATAAATATATTAAAATGCAGATACTAGGTCAGTTTGCAAACAAATATACTGATAAGTATTTTTCTAGAGCCAACACTTTCCATATGGCAGAGAGAATTCCAAGCTCTTTTGGTCCAGGTTTTAAAAATATTGAGAAGTTGGTCTCATTAGATTTTGCTGATAAAGATATTGGCTACAATGAAGAAGCTTTAATTTTAAATAGTAAATTTGATAGATTATATTATGAAAAACAACAATTAAATATTACTAAAAAAGCTGCAGGTTTAGATAATTTTTACTTCTACATTTTTAAAGATTATTTAAGAAATCAACTTAATTACCTTGATGCAAGGGATCAAAATAAGGTTTCTCTGGAAACTCCAGAACCAGAGAAAGTTAAAGAATTATTAACATTGATAAGAGATATTTATTTTTCAGATTATCGACAATTGCTTGCAGAGTTTCTTCAAGCAGATGTAGATGAGAAAAAGCGAAATGAAGACCCAGAAAGTTTTCCTAATTTTGAAGAATATGGAATAGCTGGCTTATATGAAGAATTTCTTGAAGACAAAAAGATAAACAAAAAAGAACTCAGTAACTTCAAAGCAATAATTGATATAGTCAATAATAGTGAAGACAAAGACGTGTGGGTTTCTGTTGCTCAAATGCTCCTAATGTTTGTTGATTTCTTTAATAGGTGTATTTCGGAAAGACGGGCAATGGATTTAAATCAAAATATAAATAATATGTTTGGAAATCGTAACGAGATAGGTTTTGAAGATTCTATTGTAAACCCAATATTATTGAATACGATTGAAATACAAAAAATTCTTGGAGAATCTTCAAAATTTCTTGGCACTAAAATGTCAGATGTCATAATACACGAAGAATTAGCTGCAGAAGGTTGTGAGTGTATATATCCAGACGCATATCAAAGGATGCATCCCGATGGGCCAACTTTAATAAGAGAACTTAATGAGAACGAAGTAGTAAGACCATGCCCCTGGGGACAAAGACTTGCTGACCATATCTATGAATTATCAACCACAGAAGAGAGAGAGTCTGGAGAACCCAATGCTTATACATTATTTCCTATTGTAAATTTAAGAATCCATGGTGAAAATCTGTATTATGTTTTAGACCAATTAAAAGATTTATTAGATATAGAAAAATTTGCAACGGAAGATAGAGAATCTATTGATTTACCATTTCTTTACTCACTAGGTCTTGGTGAACTTTCTTCAAAAGAACTTAAAACAGTTATTACTAGAAGTGAGTTATCAAAAAAAATGAACTCTTTGTTCAGTAAAATTGAGAGAATTGAAGAGCAACAATCTGAAGCGAAAGAATCTATGCAAGACTTATCAGGAGATTTTCTTGAAGCTAAAAAGGATGTAACTCAGGCTGAAAATGATCTTGAAAGATTAAGACAAGCAGGCCTAGAATTCGGTACTGAATACACTTCTATTTCACAAAATCTTTCAAGCTTAATTGCAAGAAGAGAACAACTATTGAGCTTCTTAGAAGAATTTGATGAGGCAGAAAAAAAATCTCAAATAGAAAAAAAGGAATTAATAAGTGAGTACGGAAAGTTGGAAAAAGAAATTGTTAAATTGTCTACTGTAGATGTTGATAATAGTAGGAAACTTCTTTGGATTGATGATTTCTTAAACACTATTACAACTACTTATCGAGAAGAAGAAATTTACCCAATAGCATTAGACTGTATCTCAACTGATATAAAATATTTAAATACTGGAAGAAATCCACTATCTGATGAAGACCCTGGCCAATTTATCGACAATCTCACTGTTGGAAAAATTGGTGGAAAACTTTCTGATTTAATGTATGAAGAAGCTAATACACCTATTGAACCATATCTGTATCCATCAATAGAGGGAGGCTTTTATTCTAGAGGTTTTGAGGACCTTGACTGGCATTCAATACCGCCTACGGATGAAACATTTTCTGCATCGTTTAATAAATGGGTCTCATATTTAGAAATGGAGATCAGCAAAATTACAAGTGAGATGGATGGTCCTAGACCAAGAATTAAAGTTACTGGTAAAGATAATAAAGAAAGGGATGTATTTGAAGTTGGTTCTGGTATAGGACAGGTATTGCCAGTAATTGCAATTTGTTTACTAGCAAAACCAGGTGAAGTTGTCTGCATTGAGGAGCCAGAAGCTCACCTTCATCCTTCAGCACAAGCATATATTGCAGACTTTTTATTATCAATGGCTGCAAGCGGGAGACAAATAATAATCGAAACCCACTCTCCAAACATAATTGATCGACTTAGATTAAGAAAAGCACATACTAAAAGTTGGAAAAAACTAGTCAATTATGATTGGTTAGTTTCTGAATTAAATCTTGGGAATGTATCTGATATAAATAGAAAATATAGTAACTTTTTAAAACCCGAAATAAAAATAATTTTTGCTGAACAAAACGAAAAAGGTGACTCAAAATATAATGAAGCAACTATAGATACTAAAGGTGACATCATATTTAATCTTGATAAAAATGAAATTTGGCCTGAAGGATTTTTCGATACTGCTCAAGAGGAATTGTCATATATATTAGAAGCTAGACTTTTATCATTATCAGAAGAAGAATAACTTAATGGATTTAAAATCACTAAATCTACCTTATGATCTTAGGCCGTATCAAGTTGATGGCCTAAAATTCTTATCAAATATTAATCATGGGCTATTAGCAGACGATATGGGTCTTGGAAAAACCATCCAAGCAATAACAGCTTTAAAATTGAGATTCCTCTCAGAGGGTATTTTCAGATGTTTAATTATTGTTCCTAACTCTCTAGTTTCTAACTGGGTTAAAGAATTCGATACCTGGTTTCCTGAAGCACCTTTAACAATAATTGAGGGAGATGCAGAGAACAGATACATACTACTTGAGAGGACAAGAGGTTTCATGATTGCAACTTATGATCAAATAAGATTAGCCTTTGGAACAAATATGAATAATGCTCAAAAAAGCAGAAATGAAATTAAAGGGTTTGACTTAGTGTTACTTGATGAAGCTCAGAAAATAAAAAATGCTAACTCCCAAACAACTCTTTCATGCCATTTAATTAAAAAAGAAAAGTCATGGTTGTTAACCGGTACACCACTTGAGAATAGTGAATCTGATATTGTCAGTATCTTTTCTTTTCTTGAGAGAAAATTAATCCGTAAAGGCATGGAGGTAGCTGAAATTAGAAATACCATTGCTCCATATATGTTGCGAAGGTTGAAAAAAGATATTTTGAGCGAACTACCAGACTTAATTGAACAAGATTTTTATTTAGAACTAACAAAAGAACAGAAAGCAGAATATGAAAATATTTATAAAGACAGAGAGCTTCGTAATCCATTAGAAGTTGTTACAGAACTAAAAAAAATATGTAATTTCTCATCAGACGGTCATTCTGTAAAGCTCTCAAGACTTAAAGATATTGCTGACGAGTTAGAAAGCAAGGGAGAGAAAATGCTTGTTTTCTCTCAATATGTAAGATCTCTTGAAAAAATTAATGAAAGTCTTAATGGCGATAATATTTTTCTTTTCCACGGTGGTTTAGATAAAAATCAGAAAGACAATATATTAAAGAATTTTAAAGAGTCAAATGGGCACGCTGTTTTACTTATTTCCCTACACGCAGGTTCAGTTGGATTAAACCTTCAGGAAGCTTCAACAGTTGTTTTATTTGATCGATGGTGGAATCCAGCAGTTGAAAATCAAGCAATTGCTAGAGCCCATAGAATGGGAAGAACTGAGCCTGTACATGCAATAAAATTCATTACTTCAAATACAATAGAAGAAAAAATTGATGAGTTATTACAAGATAAGTCCGATTTATTTGATGACGTTGTTGAAGGTGCAGTAGAATTAAGGGAGAAATTAAAATTAAGAGATTTACTGGAAATTTAAAAAACTTTTCCCCTATATATTAGGTATAAGCAAGAAAGGAAGAAAATGGCTAAGAATAAAGGAGTTGACCTTAGTTTGTTCAAAGGTAAGTTCAAATATGAAACTGTGAAAGTAGCGGAGTGTACAAATGGTACATTTCAGGTAAGAAATAAAAATATTGGTGTAAATATTGAAGATCTTAAAGACAGTATTGAAGTTTCTGGATTAATTCAACCAATAGGAGTAGCGAAGTCTGAAGCTACAGAATCTAGTGACTTGTATAAATGGGAAATTGTATGGGGACAGAGAAGGCATTATGCCTTTGAATCTCTAGGTATGAAAACTATACCCGCAATGGTTTTAAATCAAGTTCTTGCTCCTGAAGAAGGAAAAGCTCTTAGTGTCGTAGAAAATTTAATTAGAGTAGATATGCAGACTAAAGAAATCTGGAATGCTATTGAAGACATTTACTTAACATTTGGTGGACGAAGTATTGAAACAGATGCAAGAGTTTGTGCTGATAAAACAGGATTGCCTTACAAAGTAGTTAAGGAAGCTATAAAAACTGAAATGCTTAAACAAATAAAAGGGGGTGAAAAAACATATCGCTACGCACAAGAAAAAAGTATACCAAAGGGAAAAGCACTTGATGTAATAAATATATGTAGGAATGCTGATGGTGTAAGTGTTAATGAAAAAAAAGCCAGGGAATTTATTGACTATTACGCTGCACAAGATGATAAACTCCGAACTGACACTTTGGCTGCCGCTAAACAAAATCCTGGTGGGACAATATCACAGTGGAAAAAAGCTGGACTTGAGCTTGAAAAAAATAAAGGCAAGAAAGCTTCAGGCTTGGAATTTATGCCTAGAACTTGGGATGCTATGGGAATTGCATCCGATTCAGAAGGTGTGACAGTTAATGATTGGATTACTTCGACTATAGAGGAAAAGTTATCAACCCAAGGATATATGTAAATGTCTTTACCTGGTCTCTCAGCAAAGGAAGTCCTCAAACTTTCTAGATCTCTTAGGACTCAGGACACTGATTTCGTCCCTGAGCTAAGCCCAGTAGAGGCAGGGGAATTGTTAGAAAAATCTATTTCTAAGGGATCAACTCTTAAAGAATTATCAGAGTATTTTGGCTTTTCTCATACAAAAATGCCAGGTGAAATGATCAAAATATATAAAAAACTTGATAAAGAACTAAGACACCTAGTTTTCTTTGCAAAACAGCCAATGTACAAGAGAGGGTTGGGATACTTAACTTTTGATTTAGCCAGAATCATAGCTAGCCACGATTTAAAAAATCAAAAAAATCTTGCTATAGCAACAATAGATTACAGATTTAAGAGAGTCGATCTAGAGGGAATACGCCAAAGAATAGAAAGAAGTGGGCTTCCTTTCAATAAAGTCTTGGAAGAGTTTAAAAATAGACAAGGTTCTACTATGGTAACTACTTTAATTGCAGCATTTTTAGACAAAAAAGTAATTAAAATTATGAAAACTTCTAAAAGAAACGCAATATTTTATAAAGCTTTAAAGAGCGATAGTATAAATAGCTTCCTTGATAAAAATAATAAGGTAATTGTTCAGGCTGTATGCAATGAGAGTAATTACTCTATATCTCTTTCGGGAGATAAATTAACAGATAAATTTAAAAATGATCTTGATTTGTTAATTGAAAAAGAGATAAAAAATGAAATTAAATAATTTAAAAATAAATGAAAATAACGGCTTTGAAATTGGACAAAATGTTTCTATTGATGGGCCCATAAATAATAACCATAGTCTCCATATACTTTCTCATGCACATACAGACCATGCGAAAGAAGGAGAAATTGCTGAATCCTTATCCAACACTGGAACTGAGATATTAATGACTGAACCAACAAAAGATTTACTCGAATACACAAATTTAAATTTAAGAACTAGTTCTAGATTTCAAACTCTAAAATACAACAAAAAAGAGGTATTTGAAGAAGCTGGTGGTGTAGAGGTAACATTTATAGATGCAAATCATATGCTTGGGTCTACCCAGGTACAAATAGAAGACCCTAATTTGGATTTCAGTGTTGGTTACTCAGGAGACATTGGAAGAAATATTGAGCAGCATATAGATGTAGATGTTCTTTTTTTGGACTCAACTTATGTATCATTTGAAGATCGTCATAGATATACAAAAGAAGATGCTTTTGATGCTTTTGCAATCAAAGCGGCTATGTTTTTAAATAAAGGCATAGGTATTAATATTGTCGCCAACTCAGGCCTCTTGCAGTCAACTGTTCATAACTTAGGAATACGCTCAGAGCTGATGGGATTTGATATTTGGGAAAAGTTTCCAACAATTATATGTGGAGGACAATCAAAAGGTCATGCTGGAAAAATAAAACATTTCTGTAATGTTTATAAAAATAATATGTATGAAATACCTGATGTTTTAAATATTAAAGATGATAAAGATGATACCTGGCCATATGAGATTGATAATTCAAGAATTGCAATCTTTTCAAGTGTTGAAGATATTCAGAACAACCACCTTCCTACATTTATTTGTAAATATAATCCATCTTCATTAAGTGAGCCAATTATAGAGTCAAATACTTTTGAGAATGGTTTCCATGTTGCATTATCTGAACACGATACAGGTAACTCAATTGAAAAATATATTAAGAAAGTGGATCCTCAACTCGTAATCACTGATGCTTCAAGAACAACCCCAGAGAGAGCAGAAGACCTAGCTATACTAATTAAAAATAAGTTAGAGATTGAGGCAATTACTTCTCGAAAGCTATGAGTGCACTTACTAGCCAAGATTATTCAATCGATTTTATAAAGGAATTTATCCTTCAAAGCTCTACCATCAACTTAAAGTCTAGGCATTACCCTAAAGATTATTTAGATTTAAGAGTGAAAGTATCTTTTGGTCAGGGCAAACATGCAAGGGTTCCTTGGATTAGTTTTACAGCACCAGGTATGCGTACCAGCCATGGCTACTATCCTGTTTATCTTTTTTTCAAAGAAGAAAATTTATTAGTCCTCTCTTATGGAATTAGTGAGACAATTCAACATGAAGAGACTTGGCCAACAGATATAACCGAAAGTAAAACTAGAGTTAATGAATTTGTTGATAACCCATATCGATATGGGAGTTCCTATATTCACTCATATTACACACCTGTTATAAAGCGTAAGAAAGTATCATTTTTGAAAGATGGTAAAAAAGTATCTATCGATCAGTTAAATAGTGACCTCAATAATCTGATTACCTATTACAAAAATACTATTGATGAGAAAAAGCAAAAAAATCTGGAGGGTAGAAATTTAAAACAAGAATTATTAAATATAATCCAAAATCGTAAAGAACCCGAGTTAATCCTTTCTGAATTAACTAATGATCTCAAGGTAGATAGAGAATTTATTGCAAAAACGTTAATAGATTTAAAAAAAGAAGGTGAATTTTCTTATATCATTAAAACACCTGATGTCTTATATATCACACATATTGATGGTGAAGAAATTGCTTGGAATGTATCCGTATCAGATAATAAATTAGAAAATGGGTTATTTGATAGAGAAGGCAATATATTTATTAATCCAAATGAATTCTATGAATATATATCTACCTTACCCGCTTCATCTAGGTATGAAAATGAAATACTATTTAAAGAATTAGAAAAATTAAGTGGTAAGAAGCACGCAGAAAAGGTATTAGAAATTGCGGTTGAGAATATAAAACTTATTAGAAAAATAACTTTTGGAGTAATTGCAAATGAAAATCTTACAGAATATGAAATAAGACAATATTACAGTTATGTTTTAAAGGGTCTTTGTAGATCAATAGAAAAATTTGATTATAAGACAGGATATGCACTATCAACACTTGCAAACCAATGGATTCTTCAGGGATCTACAAGAGCAAGATCTAAAATCATTCAAAGAAGAATGATAGACAAGTATGAAATTCAAGTAGGGATTCAAGCAATTGATGAGAGGGCAAGAGAAATAAAAAATACTACTGGTAAGTATGCGGATTTTACTGAATTACTAGAAAGCTTTGATGACGAGCTTAAGGAAAAAGTAGCAAAAGAAGCTGAAAGAAAATTAAAAAAGTTAGAAGATATAGAAAATAAAAGAGGTATTAATAAATTATATAATTTATTGTTTCATGATCAAGATAATGATTATTCATTTCCTTGGGTTCCAGCCAGATCTGTAGTTGACGCTATGGGTAAAAGTGCAACATATCGGGATGGAATAGGTAAGATATTTAGTTCAATTAAATTACTAGATGAGAAAGAAAAAGAAATAATTGTATTTAGATATGGCTTGTATGGATATCTTGATAAATACAACATAACCTTAAATAATTTTGATGAATTTGAAGGTAGGTTTAAACATGTAGAAGAAACTGGAATGGTTCTTGAAGAAATTGGGGAAATTTATAGTCTCACAAGAGAAAGAATCCGTCAGATCGAAACTATCGCACTGGGTAAAATGGCATTCTTTATCTCTGATAAATCCTCATCTCAAGATATCCCTTTTGCATTTTTTCCTAAAAAATATAAAAAGTTTTTTGCTTTAAATAAACTTGAATCAATAGAAGACGTTACCTCACTTACGATCAAAGAGCTTAGAGAACTTAAAGCTTCAAATACATCAAAGGTAAACACTTTAGTAGAAACCTTTAAAAAGATGGGTTTTGAAATCAAAAATGAAGAAATCAAAGAGGGAGATATTGATTTTACAGAACTATCTGTAAGATCAACAAATGCTCTTAAAGCAGCTGACATAACTACAAAGCAGCAATTAATTGACACAAAGCTTGAAAATTTACCTAATTTAGGTGAAAAATCTATTAAAGAAATACTAAGTTACATGGAAAATGATCTTGATAATAAAGAGTTAACTTATAAAAATACAGGTACAGTCTTATTGTTTCCTTGTGCAAATAATATTTCACAAAAAAACTTTACTCATACTATGAGTATCGAGATAGAACTAAAAAATATAAGAAATTATTTATTACCAAAACAATTTCAAGAAATGTCTGAAATAGGTGATAGCTTTTATTTTTGGGGCATTAAGTCTACAACCGAAAAAGGTTGGTCTGCGATCTCTCAGGATGGTACTGGTCTGTTCTTTGCAAATAAAGAAGCCTTTGCAGTTGGTAAGTTTGTGTATAAATTTATTAATCCACAACTTGCAGACTACTTCTGGACCCCTGATGAAATTACAAATCGAAGTTACAAGTATATGTTTGCCTTTTCAACTATCGAAGAAACAAATATACCTCAATTAGAAATTAACAAAACTATTGGTTTTAAATCAAATTATGTAACGCAAGGTTTTATGGGACTAAATCAAATAAGATCTAGAGATATAAATAATTTAATTAATTCTTATAAAAATTAAAAACTTTTCCCCTATGTAGTAGGTATGGAAAGAAGAGACAATAAAATATCAAGACTTGTTTCAGATAGCCCTATTTTCTCAAGGTATGAGGGTTTATGTAATGTATGCAAGCATGCTTATTATCCTGGAGAGTTAATCTCACCTTATTTCGAATATGATAATAATTATTGGAGACATACAGCCTGTTTACAGCTATTTTTTAT
>MDTG01250691.1_pt1 | contig 13331 bp, 10 predicted proteins | sample 811421 | NCBI WGS metagenome assembly MDTG01 (sample SAMN05326645, study PRJNA326480) | marine metagenome | isolation source: seawater | place: Pacific Ocean: South East | collected 2011 | reverse complement strand
CGCATGTAAATATTGGCACAATTGGTCATGTTGATCATGGTAAAACAACGCTAACTGCCGCTATTACTATGCATCAGGGTGCTCATGGTATGGCTGAGGTTAGATCCTTTGATAGTATTGATAATGCTCCTGAAGAGCGTGAGAGAGGTATTACTATCCAGACAGCTCATGTTGAATATGAGACCGAAAATCGTCATTATGCTCACGTAGATTGCCCTGGGCACGCCGATTATATTAAAAACATGATTACTGGAGCTGCTCAGATGGATGGCGGTATATTAGTTGTCTCTGCTGCGGATGGTCCGATGCCTCAAACTAGAGAGCATGTATTGCTTGCTAGGCAGGTTAATGTTCCAAGTGTTGTTGTGTTCATGAATAAAGTTGACCAGGTTGATGATCCTGAGCTTTTAGAGTTAGTTGAGATGGAGCTTCGCGATCTTCTCAATGAATATGATTTTCCTGGCGATGATACTCCCATAATCAAAGGCAGTGCATTAAATGCTTTAAATGATTCAAACGACGAAGTTGCTAATAAATGTATTGTTGAGTTAATGGATGCTTGTGATAGTTTTATACCTGAGCCTAAAAGAGATGTTGATAAGCCATTTTTAATGCCTGTGGAAGATGTTTTTAGTATTACTGGCCGTGGTACTGTTGGTACTGGTCGTATTGAGAGAGGGATTATAAAAGTTGGTGATGAAGTTGAGATTGTTGGTATGGGTGAATTGACAAAGACGACAGTTACTGGTGTGGAGATGTTTCGTAAGCTGTTAGATGAGGGTCAAGCTGGTGATAATGCTGGTTTATTACTTCGTGGCATAGACAAGGAAGATTTAAGCAGGGGACAAGTACTTGCAGTTCCTGGTAGTATTACGCCTCACACTAAATTTAAAGCTAGTGTTTATATTTTGAAAAAAGAAGAAGGTGGTCGTCATACTCCATTTTTTAATGGTTACAGGCCGCAATTTTATTTTAGGACAACAGATGTGACGGGAGTGGTTACACTTCCGGAGGGTACTGAGATGGTAATGCCAGGTGATAACGTAGAATTTGAAGTTTCATTAATTACGTCAATAGCGATGGATAAGGAATTGAGATTTGCAATTCGTGAAGGTGGTCATACTGTTGGTGCTGGTGTCGTAACAGAGATTGTTGAATAAGGATAAAGATGGCTGGTAATAGCAAAAGGAATATTATACAACTTGAAAGCACTGCTGGTACAGGTTACAGATACACGGTTACAAAGAGTAGAAAGTTGCATCCGGAGAGAATTGAATTTAAAAAGTATGATCCTGTCGTTCGTAAACATGTTGTTTTTAAAGAAACCAAGTAATTTGTAAGAGGAGTTTACTATTTTATTAGAATTAGGAGAGTAGCTCAACTGGTAGAGCACCGGTCTCCAAAACCGGGGGTTGCGGGTTCGAGTCCTGCCTCTCCTGCGTTAGATTCAATTCCGTTAGTTCGTATGATTAAAAAAATTCAACAATTTAGCTCAGATGTGAAATTTGAGATGAGTAAAGTTTCATGGCCTGATTGGAACGATTTAAAGGGCTCAACATATGTAGTGCTCATATTATCGCTCATTCTCACTTTCTATCTTTTCATTGTTGATTTGATACTTTCTAAATCAATTTCAGTGGTGATGTAAATTATTATGAATTGGTATACATTAAGAGTTATCTCTGGTAAAGAAAAAAAGATCAAGGAGACAATTTTATTTGAATTAGAAACTGCTAATTTAAAAGAAAGTGTCGAAAACATTTTAGTTCCTACTGAAAATGTTTTAGAGATGAGAGATGGTAAGAAGAAAATAAAGGAAAAGGTTTTTTTCCCAGGTTATCTACTTATTTATTTAGACATGAATAAAGAAACAAAGTACGTTATTGAAAATGTTAATGGGGTTATTAGTTTTGTGGGTTCAAATGGGAATCCAGATGCTCTCAAGCCTGATGAGGTTAAAAGATTTCTTGGCGACCATGATGGAGGGGATGGACCGATAAAAGTTACGGAGGCTGCCCCATTTAAAGTTGGCGACTCTGTTAATGTAAAAGACGGTCCATTTGTGGATTTTTCTGGAGTAGTTCAGGAAGTTAATCATGAAAAGCAAAAGTTGAAGGTCTCTGTAAGTATTTTTGGTAGATCTACTCCTGTTGAATTAGACTATCTGCAAGTAGCTTTAGAAAGTTAGGATTAGGACAGTATAATGGCAAAAAAAGTTATTGGTTTTATTAAGCTTCAAATACCGGCAGGACAAGCAAATCCAGCACCTCCGGTTGGTCCTGCTTTGGGTCAGCAAGGTGTTAATATCATGGATTTTTGCAAATCTTTCAATGCAAAGACGCAAGATAAGGCTGGGGATGTAATTCCAGTTGAAATAACTGTATATGCTGATAGAAGTTTTAGTTTTATTACTAAAACACCTCCAGCTGCGCGATTAATTTTAAAATCAGCAAATATTAAAAAAGGTTCCAGTGAGCCCAATAAGGAAAAAGTTGGATCAATAAGTGAATCTGATCTGGAAAAAATTGCAAAAATTAAGATGGACGACTTAAATGCAAATTCTATTGATCAGGCTAAAGAAATGATTAGGGGAACTGCTAAATCAATGGGTATTGAGGTGAAAGGTTAAAAAGTGGCTAAAACAAAATCAAAATCTTACGGCGACACTTTTGATAAGGATTCTTTTTACAATTTAAAAGAAGCTGTCGAAATTATAAAAAAAATATCATCAGCAAAATTTGATGAAACTATTGATATAGCCATAAATCTCAATGTAGATCCTCGTCATGCTGAGGAAAATATTAGAGTTAGTACCTCTTTGCCTAATGGCACGGGGAAAAAGGTTGTTTTATTAGTTCTGGCTCAAGGGGAAAAAGTTCAGGAAGCCTTAGATGCTGGCGCTGATTACTGTGGTAATAAAGAATATTTAGATAAGATTAAAGCAGGTTGGGTCGATGTTGATAAAATCATCGCTACTCCTGATATGATGGCTGAGCTTGGCAAGTTGGGTAAAGTTTTAGGCCCAAAGGGCCTTATGCCAAATCCAAAAAGTGGTACAGTTACGATGGATGTCGCAAAAGCTGTATCTGCTCAAAAAGCTGGTATGGTTGAGCTTAGAGTGGAAAAAAATGGTATTGTCCATACTGTATGTGGAAAAATTTCTTTTGATGATGATCACATTATTGAGAATATTAGCACGATTTATAATAGGCTTTTAAAGTCCAGGCCTCCTTCTGTTAAGGGTCAATTCGTAGAGAGGGTTTCTATTTCCTCATCCATGGGTCCTGGTGTGAAAGTAAATATTAATTCAATAGGGTAGTTTAATTATGCCAAATCAAAAAAATATACAAAGCGTTAAAGATTTAAGTGAAAAGCTTTCTAAAGCTAAATCTATATATTTCACAGATTATCTCGGTTTGAACGTTACTGATGTTACTAATCTTAGGAAAAAGTTTTTTGATGGTAATGTTGAATACATTGTTGTTAAGAATACATTATTGAAAATTGCATCCCACGAAAATAAAATTGAACTAGACGAGGAGCTTTTTTCTGGTTCTACTGCTATTGCTATTTCGTATGATGAGCCAGTAATTGCTGCAAAGATTATTAAAGATTTTCTCAAAGATCATGATTTGCCTAGTGTGAAGGGTGTGTTATTCGAAGGTTCGTACCTTCCTGCTAGCGATTTTAATAAAATAGCAAATTTACCTAGTAAGGAAGAGTCTTTGACAAAGCTTGTGTTTATGTTGAAAAGTCCAATGCAGAATTTTGCTAATCTATTGAGTTCTTCTATGGTTGGCTTAGTGAATGTTCTCAATGGTTTGAAAGAAAATAAAAGTTAAGAAAATTAAAAAAAAGGAGTTTAAAAAATGGCTGTAAAAAAAGAAGATGTATTAGCTTATCTTGAGGGTGCTAGTATGATGGAAGTTTCTGAGTTAATTTCTGATATCGAAGAAAAATTTGGAGTTTCTGCTGCTGCTCCGGTGGCTGTTGCTGCTGCGCCTGCAGCTGGTGATGGAGGGGGCTCAGAAGCTAAATCTGAATTCGATGTTATTCTGAAGTCAGCTGGACAGCAGAAAATTAATGTTATTAAGGCAGTTAGGGCTATTACTGATCTAGGCCTTAAAGAGGCAAAGGAACTTGTTGACTCGGCTCCTAAGGCTATTAAAGAAGGCGTGTCAGAATCAGAAGCTGGTGATATTAAATCACAGCTTGAAGAAGCTGGTGCTGAGGTTGAATTAAAGTAATTGAATTTTTTTAGTTCATTCTTTTTAAAATTTTAGATTGGAGGATCAATTGGATTCACTTAATGTTTCAAAAAATGGTAGGGTGTCTTTTTCTCATATTGAGGAACTATTAGAGATACCAGATTTACTGGCTATACAAACCAATGCTTACCAGAAGTTTCTGCAAGAATTCGACGCTCCTGAAGCGAGAAAAGATTTTGGTTTACAAGGCGTTTTAAACAGTGTTTTTCCAATTGAAGATTCGCATAGAAATTATATATTAGAGTTTAATTCATACTATCTAGGACAGCCTAAGTATACGGCTGATGAATGTATTGATAGGGGTGTTACATTTTCTGCTCCATTGAGGGTTAAGCTCTCTCTCCATATTACAGATGAAAAAAATAAAAATGAATATGCGCAAAGTATTGAGCAGGATGTTTATTTTGGTAATATACCATACATGACTGAAAAAGGTACATTTATCATTAATGGCGCTGAGAGAGTTATTGTATCCCAATTGCAGCGATCCCCCGGAGTATTTTTTGATGAATCGACCCATCCGAATGGAACTAAATTATACCAAGCTAGAATAATTCCTGCTAGAGGCTCTTGGGTTGATTTTACTACTGATATAAATGATTGCCTTTTTGTCATTATTGACAGAAGAAGGAAATTTCCAGTTACAATGTTGCTAAGGGCTCTTGGATATTCATCTAATAGCGACATCTGTAAAGCTTTTGGTAGTTTAATAACACTTGACGTTTCTGAAAAAGAAATTGAAAGTTATATTGGTTCTACCATTACCGAAGACGTAATTGATGTTAAGACTGGGGAGATTTTTTATGAGGGTGGAACTGAGCTTTCCTCTGCAATCATTGAAAACCTAAAAGAAAATGATGTAAAAGAAATTAACGTAATTGACGGCAATAAAGACTTTTCCTCTATGCTGATTTTAAACACTATTGCTAAAGACCCAACCAGAGACACCGAAGGTGCTCTTGGTGTTGTTTATCAATTGCTTAGAACAAGTGAGCCTCCGAATCTTGAAACTGCTCAAAAATTTATCGAAAGGATTTTCTTTAGTCCCAAAAAATATGATCTAGGTCAAGTTGGTAGATACCGTTTAAATCAACAGTTCAATTTAGACATACCTGTCGAAGATACCGTTTTGACGATGGATGATATAATTCAGGTCATAAATGTTTTAATAGAAATGCGAAAAGGTGACAGGGGTGTTGATGATATTGATCACTTGGGAAATCGGCGAGTAAAAACCGTTGGTGAGCAGTTAACTAATCAATTTAGTATCGCTTTAAGTAGAATGATTAGGACGATTCATGAAAGAATGAATTTGAGAGAGTCTGAAAGTATCACTCCACAAGATTTAATTAACTCTAGGGTGGTTACTACTGTCATTAATACATTTTTTGGTACTTCACAATTATCTCAGTTTGGCGACCAAACTAATCCTTTAGCCGAGATTACCCATAAAAGAAGAATTTCAGCACTGGGTCCCGGTGGTCTAACTCGTGAGAGAGCTGGTTTTGAAGTTAGAGACGTTCACTACACGCATTATGGTAGGCTATGTCCAATCGAGACTCCTGAAGGTCCCAATATTGGTTTAATTTCCTCACTTGCTATGTTTGCGGAGGTAAATAGTCATGGGTTCATTGAATCTCCATATAGGGAGGTTGTGAAAAGTAATGGACATTCTAAAGTTACAGATAGTATCAAGTTTTTATCTGCAGATGATGAAGATCGAGTGATGGTTGCGCAGGCAAATACAAAGATGGATGATTCTAAGAATATCATTGAAAATAATATTAGAACTCGCGTAAAAGGAGATTTTCCAATTGTTGGCCCAGATAAAGTAGATTATGTTGAGGTCTCTCCTACGCAGATTTTGAGTGTAGCTGCCGCGCTAATTCCTTTTCTTGAGCACGATGACGCCAATAGGGCTCTTATGGGTTCAAATATGCAGAGGCAAGCTGTTCCTCTCATGTACCCCAAAGCGCCGATTGTTGGCACTGGTATAGAGAAAAAAGTTGCTAAAGACTCACGGTCTTGCGTTGTGTCTCCTTTTGATGGAAAAGTTGTTTATGTTGATTCGGATACTATACATATTAAAAGAAAAGATATTCAGGATAGTTTGACTCTGTTTGAGGGTGAGGCTGTGCATGAGATCAAATTAAAAAAATATTTTAGAACCAACCAAAATACTGTACACAACCAGCGTCCTTTAGTTACTGAGGGTCAAAAAGTTCAGGCTGGAGATGTTGTTGCAGATGGAGCAGCAACTAATTTAGGTGAGCTTGCTCTAGGCTCCAACGTTCATGTTGCTTACATGCCTTGGAGGGGTTATAACTTCGAAGATGCTATTGTAGTTAGTGAGCGTTTGGTGAAAGATGATACATTTAGCTCTGTTCATTGCAATGAAATTGAAGTGGAGGTAAGAGATACAAAGAGAGGTCAAGAAGAGCTTACTCCTGAGATTCCCAATGTTAGTGAGGACGCAACAAAAGATTTAGATGAGGAGGGTATTGTCCGTGAAGGCGCTCGTGTAAAAGAAGGAGATATTTTAATAGGCAAAGTTACGCCTAAAGGTGAATCGGATCCTACTCCTGAAGAGAAGTTATTACGCGCAATTTTTGGAGAAAAAGCTGGTGAGGTAAAGGATGCTTCTAAGAGAGCTGAACCAGGAATAAAAGGTTGTGTTATTAGAACAAAGCTGTTTGAGAAGCAGGCTAAAAGAACAAAAGCTCAAGAGCGAGAGCAGATTAAAGAATATCAGAAGAAAGCAGCTGAGGATAAGAAAAACTTAAAGCTCGCGCGAGACGAGAAGTTACTTTCTCTAATGAAAGATCAGGTTTCTAATGGGATCAGAAGTAATTCAAATAATAGGACATTAATTAAAAAGTCTACAAAGCTTACTTCTAAGAGATTGTCAGGTTTTGATCTAGAGAGGTTTGCGCAAGATGTTCCTTGGGTTGAGGATACAAAAACCTGGAACAAAATTTCGAAAGTTTGGATGTCATTTCGAAAAGAATGGTCAAGGTTAGAGACTCAATTGGAGAGGCAAGTTTTTAAATTAAAAATTGGTGATGAGCTGCAGCCTGGTATATTGAGGATGGCTAAAGTTTATGTCGCTCAAAAAAGAAAACTTCAGGTTGGTGATAAGATGGCTGGAAGACATGGAAATAAGGGGATTGTGGCTACAATTGTTCCCGAAGAAGATATGCCGTTTTTAGAAGATGGGACGCCAGTTGATATTGTACTAAATCCATTAGGAGTTCCATCACGCATGAATTTAGGTCAATTATATGAAGCTATGCTTGGTTGGGCGGGAATGGTTACTGGTAGTAAATATTCTACTCCAGTATTTAATGGTGCATCTCCTGAGCAAGTTTATAATGAACTAGAAAATGCTGGTTTGCCTGTATCTGGTAAAACGCGTTTAGTTGATGGCGTAACTGGGGAGGTTTTTGATAATCCTGTAACTGTTGGTGTATCCTACATGATGAAATTAAGTCATATGGTTGATGATAAGATGCATGCTAGGTCGACGGGTCCATACTCTTTAATAACTCAGCAGCCCTTAGGGGGAAAGGCTCAGTTTGGGGGTCAGCGATTTGGCGAAATGGAAGTGTGGGCTTTGCAAGCTTATGGAGCTGCTCATACTTTGCATGAAATTTTAACAGTGAAATCTGATGACGTAGAAGGAAGATCAAAAGTATATAATTCCATTGTTAGAGGTGAGCAAATGCCAAATTTTTCAGCACCAGAATCATTTAATGTCATGATCAAAGAACTTCAAGGTCTTTGCATTGATGTCGAACTAGACAATTAAGAGGTAAAAAATTGACTTACATACAATCAAATAATCTAGATACTTCCAAATCTTACAATTCTATTACGATTGGGCTTGCGTCTCCAGAATCTATTCTTGCGAAATCATATGGTGAAATTCTCAAGCCTGAAACTATAAATTACAGATCATACAAGCCTGAAAAAGATGGCCTTTTCTGCGAAAAGATATTTGGCCCTGTGAAGGATTATGAGTGTCATTGTGGTAAATATAAGGGCATCAGGTACAGGGGTATTATTTGTGATAGATGCGGTGTTGAAGTCACCCGAAAGAAAGTTAGAAGAGAGAGAATGGGGCATATTACGCTTGCAGTGCCTATCGTTCACATTTGGTACTTAAGATCTATCCCGAGTAAGTTGAGTTATTTAGCTGGGAGAAGTACTAAAGAACTTGAAAGAGTTATATATTATGAAATGTATATGGTCCTTGAGCCTTCTGATAGTGGGTTGAAAGCATTTGATTTAATTGAGGAAGAAGAGTACTTAGAATTAGAGCAAAAGTATGGTTTTTCAGCTGTGGATGATGAAAGAAGGGATAATGATGATTACTTTTATGCGGCTATGGGTGGTGAAGCAATTAAAGAAATGCTTTCTAGAATCAATATTATAGAGCTTAAAAAAGAGCTTGAGGATATTGTAAAAACATCTAAGTCTAAACAGAAAAGGACGGATGCTTTAAAAAGATTGAAGGTTGCTTATTCTTTTGTCCCAGATCCCACAAAAAAACGTCTAAATAAGCCTGAGTGGATGATAGTTTCAATTTTGCCAGTTATTCCACCAGAGCTCAGACCATTAGTGCCTTTGGAGGGGGGTAGATTTGCAGCGAGCGACTTAAACGATCTTTACAGAAGAATAATTATCAGAAATAATAGACTAAAGCAGCTAATGGAAATTAAGGCTCCTGATGTAATTTTAAGGAATGAGAAGAGAATGCTGCAAGAATCTGTTGATGCTCTATTTGATAATAGCCGCAGAAAGACTGCAATTAGGAGTGGATCTCGTCGGCCATTAAAGTCTTTATCTGATATGCTTAGAGGTAAAACTGGGAGATTCAGACAAAATTTGTTAGGGAAGAGAGTAGATTATTCTGGTAGGTCTGTAATTGTAGTTGGTCCTAAGTTGAAATTGCAAGAGTGTGGTCTGCCAAAAAATATGGCTTTAGAATTATTCAAGCCTCATATGATTCGTGAGTTAATGAGTCGTGGCTACACTCAAACACCTAGAAGTGCAAAATTAATGATTGAGAATACCGAGCCTGTAGTTTATAAAGTTCTTGAATATGTTGTAAAAGATCATCCAGTTATGCTTAATAGAGCTCCAACGCTCCATAGGCTTGGAATTCAAGCCTTTCAACCTGTGTTGGTTGAGGGTAAAGCTATTCAGTTGCATCCTCTAGTCTGTTCGGCATTTAATGCTGACTTTGATGGGGATCAAATGGCAGTTCATGTGCCTCTGTCTCTAGAGGCTCAAATGGAAGCTAGGATGCTCATGTTGGCTAGTCATAACATATTACATCCTGCGAATGGTCAGCCTATTGCAGTGCCTTCTCAGGATATGATTCTTGGCTCCTATTATCTAACTAAGGTCCGTAATAACGACCTAGGTCAGGGTAAAATATTCGGTTCTGTTGAAGAGGTATTGATAGCGTATGAGAATAGGGTAGTTGGCCTGCATGCAAAGATAAATTTAAAGTATAACAATACATGGATAAAAGATACTACCGTTGGTAGGGCAATTTTTAATTCGATATTGCCATCTGAAATGGATTATGTAGATAGTTTGATTGATAAAAAGCTTTTAACCAGTATAGTTAATCAATGTTACTTGGTGGTAGGAAACTACAAGACGGTGATATTTTTAGATGCTTTAAAAGATCTTGGTTTTAAGATGGCCACATCTAGCGGTTTATCAATATCAGTAAGTGATGTGTTAATTCCAAAAGAAAAAAACAGTATACTTTCTAACGCGCTCGATAAAGTTGGTGATATAAAGAATAAATTTGATAGGCATGTGCTCACAGAGGGTGAGAGGTACAATAAAGTAATTGATGTTTGGACCCATACTACAAATCATATCGCACAAGTAATGGAAAACGAGCTTAGAAAAGATAATGATGGGTTTAATGCTTTATCGATGATGACTGACTCTGGTGCTCGAGGTAGCAAAGATCAGATAAAACAATTAGCTGGTATGCGTGGACTCATGGCTAAGCCTCAAAAATCAATGAAGGGTGGGGTTGGTGAAATTATTGAATCTCCAATCACATCTAATTTTAAAGAGGGTCTTTCTGTATTCGAGTATTTTATATCTACTCACGGTGCAAGAAAAGGACTAGCTGATACTGCTCTCAAAACTGCAGATGCTGGGTATTTAACGCGTAGGCTAGTAGATGTTGCCCAAGATGTTGTTGTTTATGAGCATGATTGTGGAACAATTAATGGAATTTTGATTTCTGATTTAAAAGAGGGTGAAGAAATAATTGAGCCAATCTCAGATAGGATTTTAGGAAGAACCATTCTTGATGATTTTATAGATAGAGGTAAAGTGATAGTTGAGGCAGGTTCTGTTATTTCTGAAAAAGAAGCTGATTTGATAGGCGACAGTGGTGTAGAGAGTGTACACATTAGATCTGTTCTTACATGTGATACGAAAAGAGGTATATGTGCGAAATGTTATGGCTGGGATTTATCCCTGCATAAGTTGGTTGATATTGGTACATCTGTTGGTATTAGGGCTGCACAAAGCATCGGAGAACCTGGTACACAGCTTACCTTGCGTACATTTCATATCGGAGGAACCGCTAGTAGGGTTATTGAACAGTCTGAAATGAAGAATAAGCGTGCTGGAGTGGTAAAATTTTCAGATAATTATGACTTTGCTGTAACTAAAGATGAAGTAGGTATGGAAGTTCGTAGGTGTATGGTTAGGCATGCTAAGCTAACAGTAGTCCCCCAGGAAAATGAATCACTAAAAACTGTTTTTAATGTTCCCTATGGTGCAACGATGCTCGTTGAAGACGGTGAAAAAATAAACGCCCAAACGACACTTTTTCAATGGGATCCTTACACTGATATAATTTTAGCTAGAGAAACTGGTATTGTAAAGTTAAAAGATTTTGTTGAGGGTGAAACTTTCTCTGTTGAATCTGTTGAAACTGGTAAAAAACAGATTGTAGTCATTGAGGCTAGAGACAGAAAACTAAGTCCACATCTTGAGATAGTTGATAAAAAAGGTGAAATTGTAGCAGGTAGTACGATTTTACCAGTCAAGGCAACATTAGTAGTTAATGATAAAGAAGAAGTCGAAAGAGGTCAGACATTAGTCAAAATACCAAAAGAGGTTGGTAAGTCAAGAGACATTACTGGTGGTCTCCCGCGCGTTGCTGAATTATTTGAGTCTAGAAAGCCTGCAAATCCTGCAGTAATGACGGAAATAAACGGTACTGTTAAGTTTGGTGAAACCAGAAGGGGTATTCGAAAAATTCATGTTATTGGAAAAGATGGTGATGAAAGAAAATATTCTATTCCATATGGTAAGCATGTGATTGTCCATGAGGGAGATTTTATAACAGCAGGGGCATCTCTTTGTGAAGGTGCTATATCTCCAGATGACATTCTAAGAGTGCTTGGTCCATCTGCTGTTCGAGAATATCTAGTAAATGAAATACAAGAGGTGTATCGTCTTCAAGGTGTAAAGATAAACGATAAGCATATTGAGATTATTGTTAATCAGATGATGCAAAAAGTAAGTGTTAAAGAGGTCGGAGATTCTAGATTTTTGCAAGAAGATCGAGTTAGTAAAAATGATTTTTTAACTGAGAATGATAGGCTATCTAAAATGGTGGTAATTACTGCTTCAGGTGACTCAGGGATTGATGAGGATATGATGATAGAAAAAACTGAGCTCAACGAAATAAATAAAGAAGTTAAGGCAGAAGGTAAAGAAATTGCTAAGTATCGTAAGACAATTCCTGCTACTTTTGAGCCTATATTGATGGGTATTACTAGGGCATCGCTAAACACTGAGAGTTTTATTAGTGCTGCATCTTTTCAAGAGACAACCCGTGTATTAACTGATGCTGCTACTGCTGGAAAAACTGATTACCTATATGGTTTGAAAGAAAATGTTGCTGTTGGAAGGTTGATACCTGCTGGTACAGGCACTCCGGCTATTTCAAATGTACTTGTTGGAGCCGATGATGAAAGCGATTCTTTAGAAAATACTGACGGCGCTGTTGCTTAATTCATAATTAAAAAACATTGTTATGTATTTATAAAGTGAATTAAATTTCGAGGCTATGGGAAAATATAAATGCCAACTATAAACCAATTAGTTAGAAAAGGTAGGAAGAGGATCTTGAAAAAGACTTCTACTCCCGCTTTAATGAGCAATCCTCAAAAAAGAGGGGTGTGTACCCGTGTTTATACTACAACGCCTAAGAAGCCTAACTCTGCTCTCAGAAAAGTTGCTAGGGTAAGGTTGACTAATTCTACTGAAGTAACCGCGTATATACCTGGAGAGGGTCATAACTTGCAAGAGCATTCTATAGTGCTAATTGAAGGTGGTCGTGTCAAAGATTTGCCGGGGGTTCGATACCATATTGTTCGAGGCACGCTTGACACTGCCGGAGTTGATGACAGAAAAACTAGTCGCAGTAGATATGGTGCGAAAAAACCAAGGTCTTCTTAGGGCAAAGGTTTGTAATACATGAGAAGAAGACGGCCAGAAAAAAGGAGCATACTCCCGGATACTAAATATAATGACTTAGCTGTTGCTAAGTTCATTAACTATATAATGAATAGTGGCAAAAAAGGTGTCGCTGAAAAGATTTTTTATGGTGCCATGGATATTATTCAAAAAAGAACAAAAACAGATGGTATCAAAATTTTTAAAAAAAGTATTGAAAATGCATCTCCATCTGTCGAGGTAAAATCTAGAAGAATCGGTGGTGCGACTTATCAAGTTCCAATAGAGGTTCCTAAGAAAAGGGCCTTCTATCTTGCATCTCTATGGATAATTAATTCCTCTATTAACTCCTCTGGAAAACCAATGTCTGAAAAGTTAGCGAGTGAGCTTATAGCTGCGGCCAATGGTGATGGAAATGCAATTAAGAAGAAAGAAGATACCCACAGAATGGCTGATGCTAACAAAGCATTTGCTCATTTTAGATATTAAGTAACTATTTATTTAATTACTAAATTTCGCCAAAAGTATTAAAAATTAAAAAAATTAACTCAT
>MDTG01277639.1_pt1 | contig 13332 bp, 11 predicted proteins | sample 811421 | NCBI WGS metagenome assembly MDTG01 (sample SAMN05326645, study PRJNA326480) | marine metagenome | isolation source: seawater | place: Pacific Ocean: South East | collected 2011 | reverse complement strand
TGGAACCTTCTAGCGCGGGCTTGACCATTAATGGAAAACCAACTTGTTCACAGAACGCATCAAGCTGTTGCTTTTCTTTTGCTAAGACAAACCCAGGTGTTGGTAAATTTAACCCCTGCCAAATTAATTTTGTACGCCATTTATCCATGCAGATAGCACTGGCTTTAACACCACTACCGGTATAGGGCAGGCCATAAAATTCCAACAAGCCTTGCACGGTTCCATCTTCACCACCTGTACCATGCAACGCGATAAACGCCACATCCGCTTGATGCTGATCTAATTGCGCAATGAGATTGTGCTGAGTATCAATTTGAACCACATCGACATCTTGCGCTTTTAGTGCTTCATAAATCGCGCTGCCACTTTTTAATGACACAGCGCGCTCTGCGCTATTACCGCCAAGCAATACTGCTACCTTACCAACTTGATGGGGATGAAAATTAGCCATCAATACTCTCCAGCAGTCCCGGTAATTCTTGTGTCAATTCGAGTGCAAGAGTGCCTACGTTGCCAGCACCTTGCGTCATGACAATATCACCAGGTTTTAAAATATCTTTAAGTACAGGCTTAACATCCGCACCACGCTCAATAAAGATGGGATCTACCCGACCTCGTTGACGAATGCTGCCACACAAAGAGCGCCCGTCTGCGCCTTGTATTTCGTCTTCACCAGCAGGATAAACATCCAATAACAGCAATACATCCACGTCACTGAGTACACGCACGAAATCTTCATATAAATCACGCGTACGCGTATAACGGTGAGGTTGAAACATCATCACTAGGCGGTTTTTTGGCCAGCCTTTACGAATCGCTTTAATGGTTACATCAACTTCTGTTGGATGGTGGCCATAATCATCAACCAACATCACTTCACCATCACCCAACTTAAATTCACCACACACTTGGAAACGGCGCCCCACACCCTGGAATTTTTCCAGCGCGCGAATAATGGCATCATCGGAAATTCCTTCATCGGTTGCCACGGCAATAGCAGACAATGCGTTCAGCACGTTATGACGACCTGGCATACGTAATTTAATTACAAGATCATTGTGACCTTTAGGACGCTTAGCTGTGAACGTGGTAAATAAACCTTCTTGCGATACTTCTTTTGCATAAAAGTCTGCACTGTCATCAAAACCATAGGTAAGCACTGGGCGATTCACTTCCGGCAAAATACTTTTAACGGTCTCGTCATCAATGCACAACACGGCTAAACCGTAGAAGGGCAAGTTATGTAAAAAATCCACAAAGGTTTTTTTCAATTGATTAAAATCACCGCCATATGTATCCATGTGATCCGCTTCTATATTGGTCACAATAGATACCATGGGCTGCAGATGCAGAAATGATGCATCGGATTCATCGGCTTCGGCCACAAGATAACGGCTGGCGCCAAGCTTTGCATTAGTGCCTGCACTGGTTAAGCGCCCACCGATAACATAGGTTGGGTCTTTTTCACCTTCGGCCAAAATAGACGCAACCAAACTCGTCGTTGTGGTCTTACCATGGGTGCCGGCAATGGCAATACCGTGACGGTATCGCATTAATTCAGCTAACATTTCAGCACGGCGAACAATCGGAATACGATGTTCAGTTGCATACTGAATCTCAGGGTTTTCATGATTAATGGCTGTTGAAACAACCACCACATCAGCGTCCACCACATTTTGCTTTTGATGACCTAAAAAAATAAAAGCCCCAAGTGATGTTAAGCGATCAGTAACGGGCGATTGGCGTAAATCAGAACCACTGATTTCATAACCTTGATTCAGCAATACCTCAGCGATACCGCACATGCCAACACCACCAATACCAATAAAGTGTATACGTCTAATACGACGCATCTCTGGTATATCCCAACGCTGTACAACTTTATTTTTATCAGACATTGATGGCCTCAATACAATATTTGGCAACGACCTTAGCAGAATCAGGTTTCGCTAACGATCTTGCTGCTTTTGACATTTCTAATAACACTTCGCGATGAGTGCGTAAGTGATGTAATTCTTCTAACAAGTTTTTCGCATTCAATTGTGCCTGAGGGATTATTTTTGCTGCGCCTGCTGACACTAGAAATTGTCCATTTGCCGTTTGGTGATCATCCACAGCAAATGGAAACGGCACCAGAATCGCCGCAACGCCCGCGGCCATCATTTCACTGACCGTTAACGCCCCTGAGCGACATACAACCACATCTGCCCATTCATAGGCTTTTGCCATATCGGCAATGAAGTCGCTCACTTTCACATCCTGAATACCACCTGCTTCGTAACCCGCTTTTACTGCGTCATAGTTACGCTTTCCGGTTTGATGCCAAACATGAATTTGACTCGCGTCTAACCCCATGGCTTCAATCACCACATTATTAATACCCACAGCACCGAGACTACCGCCTACCACCAAAACATTTAAATGATCATCACGCTCAGCCAAACGCTGCATCGGCTCACTGATAGCCGCAATGGATTGGCGAACAGGGTTCCCTACGCTCTTAGCCTGCTTTGCTTCAGCAAAAGACCCTTCAAACGCTTGTAATAACGTCTTAGCCAACTTACTTAAAATAGAGTTTGTCATACCTGGTACTGCATTTTGCTCATGAATAACAAGCGGCACACGCAGTAAGTAAGCCATTAATCCACCTGGGCCAGAAGCAAAGCCACCCATACCAAGTGCCATAACCGGCTTTACCTGACGGTATACTTTAAAAGTCTGCCATAACGCTCGCAGTATTTGTAATGGTGCCAATAAGGTCTTCAGTAAACCATTACCGCGCAACCCTGTTACTGAAATACGGTGCAAGGTATAACCGGCATCAGGCACTAAATCATTTTCAATACCCTTAATGCTGCCTAACCAGTGAACATTGTAACCTTTCAGTTTTAATTCTTTTGCGACACTCAATGCAGGAATGACATGCCCGCCGGTGCCGCCAGCCATGATCATCACGTTATTTTTTGACATGCATACTCTCCATTTCGTGATGAACTCTTAACAACAAACCAAGTGCAATAAAGCAAGCAATTAAACTTGAGCCACCGTAACTCACAAATGGTAACGTCAGACCTTTAGTCGGTAACAAGCCCATATTTACACCTAGATTAATAAACCCCTGAAAGCCAATTAACAATCCCATGCCATAAGCAACAAATGCCGCAAAATGCTGCTGCATTTCATAGGCTCGACGACCAAGTTTCATGGCTTTAACAAAAATATAAACAAACAAACTAATGATCAGTGCAGCTCCCAATAAACCGGTTTCCTCTGACCAAATTGCAAATACAAAATCAGTATGGGCTTCTGGTAAATAAAATAATTTTTGAATACTGTTGCCCAAGCCCACTCCCGAGAATTCACCCCGGCCAAATGCAATCAAGCTTTGGGTTAATTGATAACCGCTGCCATATACATTTTCTTGTGTCCAAGGCTCCCAATAACCGGTCAACCTCTTTAGTCGATAAGGCTGACTGAGCAAGATAACTACGGAGGCACCTAACACAACGGTGGCCGTTAAAATAAATTGCCCAGCCTTTACACCACCTAAAAATAATAGTGCCAAGCTGGCCAGCATTAACACTACAACCGCACCGAAATCTGGCTCAAGTAACAGCAGGACTGCCAATAATGCCAACACTAAAAGCGGCTTGATAAAACCAGACCACTTCGATTGCACTTCGACACGACGACGATCAAGGTAACTGGCCATATAAAGCACCGTAGTAATCTTGGCAAATTCACTTGGTTGCACGTTCATAAAACCCAATGACATCCAGCGCATACTGCCATTCACCTCACGACCAATGCCTGGAATCACAACTAACAGCAAACTAATTAACGATAATAAAATTAATACTCCGCTCATTTTACGCACCCAAGCCAGCGGTACGTAAACGGTAACAAACGCAGTCAAAGCGCCTAAACCCAAATAAAGCCCATGACGTAAACTGATGTATAAGTTGTTATTAAACTGGCGTTGCGCCCAATCCATACTGGCAGAGGTCACCATAAGCCAGCCAATCGAGGCTAATACAATAACCGCCCACAGCAGCCTTTGATCCAAAACAATGGACTGCTTAAAATCAAACTGCTGCCAAACAGGAGCTGTTTGTGTGACTCGGGTGGCCGAACTCATAGGGCCTCCACCAATTTCACAAACGTCTCCCCTCGATGCTCAAAGCTATTAAACATATCGAAACTGGCACATGCAGGTGATAGTAAAACTGTGTCATTGCTAGTGGCACACTTGCACGCTTTATTAAATGCGTCTTCAAAAGACGAGGCTGAAATAACTTGAGTTACGTCATTCAATGCTTCAGCAATTTGTTGCTGGTCTTGGCCATATACCACTAAGGTTTTTACATAACGGTTTACGCAGTCATGTAGAAAATTAAAATCTGCATCCTTACTAACACCGCCTGCCATAAGCACAAGGTGACCCTTAATCTCTGGACCTAAACCTTCTAAGGCGGCTAAGGTTGCCCCTACATTGGTGCCCTTAGAGTCATTATAAAAATCAACCCCTTCATGTTCACCAACCCACTGACAGCGATGCTCAAGACCCGGAAACGTCTGTAAAGTTTCTAACATGCTATTCATGTCGAGCCCCGCACACTCACCCAGTGCCAATGCCGCTAGAGCATTACTGCGATTATGGCTGCCTTTCATTTTTAAGGTGTCACAATTTAGCAGTTGGGTTTCACCTTTCGCCAAAAACAACTGACCTGCGTCTTTTATTACCCCGAACGCATTTTCTTGCGGAGTACCTAGTGAAAAGCTCACTTGGTGTTCTGGCTGCTTTAGCTGGGGTTTGGACAAAGCATCATCTAGGTTAACCACACCCCATTGGCAGCCATTAAAAATCACATGTTTAGATAAATAATAGGCTTCATAACTGTCATAACGGTCTAGGTGGTCTGGGCTAATATTCAGTACCGTGGCTACCTTGGCATTAAGGTTCGGTGTCGCCTCTAGTTGAAAACTGCTTAATTCCATGACATACAAATCAACATCATCTTCAATTAAATCTAACGCTGGTGTGCCAAGATTTCCGCCAACCGCTACCTTTAAACCGGCTTGCTGAGCCATCACACCTAACAAACTTGTCACGGTACTTTTTGCATTGGAACCTGTGATAGCCACAATTGGCGCCTTAGCATGATCGGCAAATACCTGAATATCACTCACCACGGTTATGCCCGCATCAATAGACGCTTGAATTTCAGGCGTAGCAAGGGGTAAACCTGGGCTTAAGATAATTTTTTCAGCACTAAGTAAGTGCGCTTGATTAAGCCCACCTAGATGCAAGGTAACCTCTGGAAAATGTTGCTGAATCATTTGAGCAAATGGCGGAGCTTCACGGGTATCCATGGCCACCACATGAATATTGCGAGCAGCAAAAAAGGCAACAACCGAGTAACCGGTTTTGCCTAAACCTACAACGACAACAGGTTTTGCTTTCACATTCATTAATATATGTCCCAATTGATGTTATCGAATTTTTAATGTGGCCAAGCCAATCAAAACTAAAAATAACGTGATAATCCAAAAGCGCACAATCACGCGCGGCTCAGGCCAACCTTTTAGTTCAAAGTGATGGTGAAGCGGGGCCATTCTAAAAATGCGCTTGCCCGTCATTTTAAATGATGCGACTTGCAAGATAACACTGACGGTTTCGGCAACAAAAATACCGCCCATAATAAACAACAAGATTTCTTGGCGAACGATAACAGCCAGCACACCCAATGCCGCACCGAGTGCCAGTGAACCCACATCGCCCATGAAAACCTGTGCTGGGTAAGTGTTAAACCATAAGAAACCAATACCAGCACCTACTAATGCACCACAAAAAATAGTCACCTCACCTGTGCCATCTAGATAAGGTAAAAATAAGTATTCTGCAAAGTTCACATTACCGACCAAATACGCACACGCGCCCAATGCGCCACCAACCATTACGGTTGGCAAAATAGCAAGACCATCTAAACCATCGGTGAGGTTAACCGCATTGGAACTACCCACAATTACAAGGTAAGTTAAAACGATATAAAACAGGCCTAATTCAATGGCCACATCTTTAAAGAAAGGAACGATTAACGTTGTCTCTGCCGGTGTTGAAGCTGTTGCATACAAGAAAATACCGGCTGCCAATGCAATAATGCTCTGCCAAAACATTTTCCAGCGTGCAGGTAGTCCACGAGAATTTTTTTGCACAACTTTTCTATAGTCATCCACAAATCCCACAAGACCCGTAGCCAACGTTACTAGCAACACAACCCAGATGTAATGATTACTCAAGTCTCCCCATAACAAGGTACTCACAGAAATGGCTAATAAAATTAGCGTACCACCCATGGTTGGAGTGCCCGCTTTACTTAAGTGAGACTTAGGGCCGTCATCACGTACTGACTGGCCAATTTGTTTTTCCTGTAATTTACGAATCAAATACGGACCAAAGCACAATGCAATAGCCAATGCAGTGATCGTGGCAAAGATTGCGCGAAACGTCAGGTAGTTCACAACAGCAAAGCCGGTGTGATACTGCTGTAAAAATTCCCCTAGCCAAAGCAACATATTGGGTGTCCTCTAATTATTCTGAGTATCTTGTAAAATTTCATTCACTACGCGGTCCATATGAGCACTGCGTGAACCTTTGACCAAAACGGTGACATCTTTATTTAATTTGGTTTTCAAAAAGCGAACCAAGTTGTCATGACTGGCGAACCAGTGTGCATTATCGCCAAAGGCATCTGCCGCACCGCGACTGAATTCACCTAGGGCAAAAAATTCATCTATTTTTGCTTCACGAGCATATGCGCCCATTTCAGCATGCGCTAACTGTGTCTCGACACCCAGCTCCGCCATATCGCCTAATACAAAAATACTTTTACCAGAACGACTACTAAGTACATCCATGGCGGCTCGAACAGAGGCGGGGTTCGCATTATAACTATCATCAATGACCGTGCTTTCATTCAAGCCAGGCTTTTCTATTAAGCGCCCCTCAACACCCTCAAAAGCCTGTAAGCCAGTGACAATATTAGGCAAACTCATGTTCAAAGCATGACACGCTGCGGCAGACGCTAAGGCGTTATAAACATTATGCTGGCCCATCACTTTTAAATGGACCATAGCGCTATGTTCATCAACGGTCAGTGTAAATTGGCAACAGCCCATTTCATCAATACTAATATTACTTGCGCGCACATCCGCCTGATCATTCTCACCAAAACTAATGACTCGGCGCTTTCCAGCTCGTGTTTTCCAAGTATTAAAATGTGGACTATCGGCGTTTAATACGGCCACCCCGTCATCACCTAATGCATCAATAATCTCGCCCTTTGTGCGCACAATGGTTTCTAAACTTCCAAAGCCTTCTAAATGTGCACTGCCGGCGTTAGTCAAAATAGAAACCGTCGGTTTCGCAAGTTCAGAGGTATAGGCAATCTCCCCCTCTGCACTCGCGCCTAGCTCCACAACCGCATAATCATAGGTGTGATTCAGACGTAATAGGGTCAAAGGGCCGCCAATATGATTGTTTAAATTCCCACGGGTCACCAGCACTTCATTTTGCTGGCGTAATAAGGTAGCCATCATGCCTTTGACGGTTGTTTTACCGCTACTACCGGTAATAGCGACCACATCACGATTAAACTTTTCGCGATTATAAAGGGCTAAGCGGCCAAGGGCTTGTATGGTATCTGTCACTTTCAGATAGGGTGTATCCAGTCCCATATCTTTACTAATGACAACTGCGCAGGCACCCTTTTCAATGGCTTGTTTTACATATTCGTGCCCATCAAAACGCTTACCTATAAGTGCCACATATAAATCACCCGGTTGGAGCGTGCGAGTATCGGTGCTCACAAATTGGAACGGCACGTTAGCACCGCGATGCGTAGCTTGAATAAATTCGGCCACTTCAGCTAACCGTACCGACCCAATCATATTTGTTTCTCCAACTGCAAAACTTTTTTGGCTTCTTCTACATCACTAAAATGATGACGCTGACCGTTTATTTCTTGATAATCTTCATGACCTTTACCCGCGATAATCACGATATCATCATCGCTGGCTTGCAATATTGCGCGCTTGATCGCACGTGCGCGATCCACTTCAATGACAAAGTCCCCCGTTAAATCCGTAACCATTTGCTTACAAATATCAAGCGGGTCTTCACTACGAGGGTTGTCACTGGTCACTATCGTTTTGTTCGCGTGATTTATGGCTATTTTCCCCATTAAGCTGCGCTTACCGCTATCGCGATCACCGCCACAACCCACAACTAAATGCACATTACCTTGCGCATGCTGCTTTATGGCCGAGAGTATTTGCTCAAGAGCATCGGGAGTGTGAGCGTAATCAACCAAGACCAACGGCTGCTTAACTGAAACGGCTACTTGCTGCATACGCCCAGGTACAGCACGCAATGCAGAACACGCATCCATAATATCTTTAAATTCGAATTGCATGTTTAAGCAACACAATATGGCGGCAGCCACATTTTCGGCATTAAACAAACCAAATAAAGGCAGCACTACCTGCTGAACCTGCGATTGCCAAGCAAACTCAACAGTCATGCCTTGTTCGTGCATATTCACAATTTTAAAGACAAGATCTGCCCCGTTTGATTGTGAGTACGTCATTGGCTGAACAGTACTTTGCGCGATTAACGCTTGAGCATAATCATCATCACCATTGATGACCGCGAACTTAAGCTCAGGTCGTTTAAATAGTAATGCCTTTGCTTGACCATACGCATCCATGGTGCCGTGATAATCCAGGTGATCTCGACTTAAATTTGAAAATACCGCACCATCAAAGTTAACACCCGACAAACGATTTTGATGTAAACCATGGCTTGAGACCTCCATGGCAACCGCTTGATAATCCTCTGAAAGCGCCTTCAAAACGTGATGTAATTTCTCTAATGGCAATGTCGTCATTCCAGTAGGTTTTAATTGGTCCCACTGGCCGTACCCCACCGTCCCCATCACAGCGCATTCACTGCGTAAAGCCGTCAATAACTGCGCCAAATAAAAACTAATAGACGACTTACCGTTCGTGCCCGTGATCCCAACTATTTGCAAATCCGCTCGGCCTTGATATAAAACCTGTGCAATCACATTACCGGCCACACTCATTACATCTGTCAGTGGCACGCATGGTACATCGACTAACGCAATAGACTGACCGATATGACTCTCTGCAAATATAACCCGAGCACCACGTTCTATTGCCTGGGTAATATTTTGAACTTCATTTCCTGCCACCGACGGTAAAGCAAAAAAAGCATCACCCGCATTCACTTCACGGCTATCAAAACACAAATTGTTAATTTCAAGATCGAACAAACCCTGAGGAAGTGATTCGACCCAGGGTTTCAATATTTTAAGCGGTTGGTTAAAAGCAATCATTCTAACCTCCCAGCAATTGACTGATCTTCAAACACGGTGGGGGTAATATTCATTAAGCGTAAACTGGATTGAGTGACCCTTGAAAAAATAGGTGCGGCCACTTCACCACCGTAATACTCTCGCCCATTAGGTTCATCAATCACGACAATAGTAACGATTCTTGGATCATCCGCAGGGGCAATACCCGCAAATAAGGATAAATAACGTTCATCTTCATAACCATTTGCACCCACCTTATGAACTGTGCCGGTTTTACCGGCCACAGGATAACCTTCAACATGAGCACGACGGGCAGTGCCTTTTGGCCCAACCACACTTTCCAGCATGGCCACCACGTCATTGGCTACTTGTTCGGTCATAATGCGTTTGCCTTTTTCTGGATTACGGCGCACCAAGGTCAAAGGCTGCTTAACACCACCGTTTGCAAGTACTTGATAAGCTTGAGCTAGCTGTATAGGCGTGACCGCCAAACCATATCCATAGGACAAGGTGGCACTCTGTAAGCGATTCCAATTATTGGTTTCAACAGCGACCTTACCGCCGTTTTCGCCAGGCAACCCTAAACCAACTGGCTTACCTAAACCTAATTGCTGGTAGAATCCCCAAAGTTTTTCACCACCTAACTTAAATGACAATTTACTCACCGCAACGTTACTGGACTTGGTTAAGACACCGGTAATATCGAGCTTGCCGTAGTCACGATGATCACGAATCGTTTTACTGCCCACACGCAAGTAACCAGGGTGTGTATTAATAATGCTATCTTTATTTATTTCACCCGCCATCAGGGCTGCGGCAATCGTGAACGGTTTTACTGTTGAGCCTGGCTCAAAGATATCCGTCACACTGCGATTACGCACACTGGCGGCTTTTAATTCTGAACGATTATTGGGGTTAAACGCTGGTTGATTGACAAGAGCTAAAATCTCACCGGTTTTAGCATCTACCATCATCAAAGAGCCCGCTTTTGCTCCGTGCTGCTGCACTGATGCTTTTAATTCACGATAGGCCTGATACTGCAAACGTAAATCAATACTGAGCATTAATTCACTACCGGGCTGTGCGACCTTCATCACACCTAAATCTTTCACTAAACGACCTAGTCGGTCTTTTACCACGCGCCCTTTACCTGGCTGACCTTGCAGCCAAGTATCGTAAGCCAGTTCAACCCCTTCAATACCGTGCTCATCAATATTAGTGAAGCCCACCACATGACTGGCCACTTCGGCTGCAGGGTAATAACGCTTAAACTCTTGCTGAATTCCCACACCGGGCAAAGATAAATTAGCAATGGCTTTTGCCATGGCTGGGTTCATGTGACGCTCTAGGTAGATAAATTCTTTATGTTTATGTGTGCGGATTCGCGCTAACAACTGGGCTCGAGTCATATTCAGCAATGGGGCAAGGGCCGAGACATCCACTTGATCTTTAATAATTTGCTTGGGGTTTGCCCAAATACTTTTAACAGGTGTGCTAACTGCCAATGGTTCATTATTACGATCCACAATCATGCCTCGATAAGCATCAATATTGTGCTCACGAACCGTACGCTTGGTACCTTCTACTTGTAAAAAGTCCGTTTCAAATACTTGTAGCTGAGCCAACCTGACCAACAAAACAGCAAACAGCAGTAAGCCTGCGCCCATTACTGTGTAATGACGCCAACGGTTACTGGTTTGTTCGTATTTATTTTTGCTAGCCATTTAAGCGTGTTACTCAAAATTACTTTTTCAAAAAATCATGTACTTCAATGATTCGAGTATTGATCGAACCTGGAAACTGCATATCCAATTTTTGTCTGGCCATTGCCTCAACTCGACTCGGCGCAGCCAGAGTGCTGTATTCCAACATCAGACGTCCATATTCCTCTTGCAGTTGAGCGTATTGGGAGCTTTCTTTTTGCCACTGCTGCGCCAATTGCCTGTTCACATAACTGGTATAAACAGTGGCCAGCGCGCACAACATTAATACAAGGAATACCCATTTTGCGTTGAAGCTTTTCACGAACCGCTCTTATAATTGTTTTTGCGCAACACGCATAATGGCACTGCGTGATCGAATATTGGCATTCACTTCATCTTTACTCGGCTTAACCGCTTTACCGACATGCTTAAGCACAATAGGAAAATCAGTGGCCATAATCGGAATATCAGGTGGCAACTGCGGCCCTTTTTCTTTATCACGAATAAAGCGTTTTACCATGCGATCTTCTAGAGAGTGGAAACTGATCACCACTAAACGGCCGTCTTTTGCTAATAAATCTGTGGCTGTTTGCAGGCCAGAAGTAAGGTCGCCCAGCTCATCGTTTAAAAAGATACGAATAGCTTGAAAACTTTTAGTGGCCGGATGCTTGCCTTTCTCCCACTTAGGGTGCGCTTCTTTAATTACGTGAGCTAAATCCAACGTGCGCTCAAATGGCTCTTGCACGCGACGCATAACAATGGCCTTGGCCAGTCGGCGGCTATAACGCTCTTCACCGAACTGATAGAGTACATTAGCGATTTCTTCTTCTGATGCTGTGGCGACCCATTGCGCTGCAGTCAAACCGGACTCAGTATTCATTCGCATATCAAGTGGGCCATCATTCATAAAACTAAAACCACGCTCGGCTTCATCTAACTGAGGGCTACTGACGCCTAAATCCATCAAGATGCCAGCAACTGGACGTCCTTCGCCGTTTTGTTGAAGCCAGGTAGCCATTTCGGCAAACGAGCCATGACAAATAGAAAAACGACTGTCTTGTGCAGCTAGCTCATTCGCCGTGGCAATGGCTCGCGGGTCTTTATCGATTCCGATTAATCGCCCATTAGGCGATAGCTTTTCTAAAATTAAACGGCTATGACCACCACGGCCAAAGGTGCAGTCGATGTAAAGACCATCAACATCTTGAACCAAAGCATCAACCGCTTCGTTTAATAGCACCGTAATATGTTCACTCATAGGGATAGATTCATCAGCTCTTCTGGCAATTGGGTATCACCTTTCATTTCTTCAAGGTAACGTTCACGGCGTTCTGTCCAGTGGGTCTCGTCCCACAATTCAAATTTGTTGCCTTGGCCCATCATCACCATTTTCTTTTCAAGGCCGGCATATTCTCTTAACGGCCCTGGCAGCAATAAGCGACCATTAGCGTCCATATCGATGTCGGTGGCGTGACCTATGATCAATCGCTGAATACGGCGTGCGGCGGGATTAAAGCTAGGCAATGCTTCTATTTTGGCTTGAATGGGCTCCCATTCTTTTAAAGGATAAACGAGTAAACACTTCTCTTCAGTATCAATAGTAACTACTAAGGCGCCATCGTTGCTCTCATGCAACAATTGACGGTAGCGTGCAGGCACGGCCATTCGGCCTTTGGTATCGAGATTGATATTGTGCACACCACGAAACATAATTTATTTCACCTGCTACCCAAAAAACTCCACATTTACCCACAAAACAACACTTTTGCACACTATAGAAACAGAACTAAGGTATTGCAAGGTACGATGTCGTGTTTTGAGCATTTAGGCCCATTAAGACCGCCTATTTAAAGGGCTTAGAGGAAAGTTGTCTAAGTAGATCGCCTAGTAATAACCGGACACTCAACCCATAACACCAAGAAGCATTCTGGGAACATAACCGACGTCATTTACCCAGATCCTAAGATATAAAAAAACCCGCTGCCAAAACTGGCAACGGGTTTCAATAAAGAGAGATTTGTCTATAAGCCGGGTTCTGTGACTTGCGAACAAGTTGCAACCATTCATCTAGGCCTTGGATCACTCCAAGGCTCAAGCGACCTACCCGTTCTCAACGTGGGCCACGCCATACGAGAACCTATTTGGTCTTGCTCCGAGTGGGGTTTACCGTGCCACGAACTGTTACCAGTCGCGCGGTGCGCTCTTACCGCACCCTTTCACCCTTACCTGTG
>MDTG01175232.1_pt1 | contig 13332 bp, 14 predicted proteins | sample 811421 | NCBI WGS metagenome assembly MDTG01 (sample SAMN05326645, study PRJNA326480) | marine metagenome | isolation source: seawater | place: Pacific Ocean: South East | collected 2011 | reverse complement strand
TTACAAAAAAAGGGGTTAAATGGAAAAAAATTGATTTATGTATTCCTAAGCAAGTTGAAAGAATTACAAAAAATGTAGATATAATAATTCAAGCTGCAGCAGCAACTTCTGGATCAAAAGACATTATAAATAACCCACAAAAACATGTTACAGATAATGCAATTATGAATTCAAATATAATGAAGTCAGCATATGAGAATAAAGTAAAACATGTAATTTTTTTTAGTTGTACTGTTATGTACCCATCTAGTAAATACGGTTTAAGCGAGAATTCTGTTAAACTTAATGCAAAATTAAATCCAAAATACTTTGGAGTTGGACATACAAAACTCTATATAGAAAAAATTTGCGAATTTTTTAGTAATTTAGGAAATACCAAATATACTTGTATAAGACATTCAAATATTTATGGGCCTCATGATAAGTTTGATTTAGAAAAAGGTCACTTTTTTGCATCGAATTTATTTAAAATCTACAAAACTAAGAAAGATAACATTACAGTTTGGGGAAAGGGACATGAAAAAAGAGATTTATTATACATTTCAGATTTAACTAATTTCATTGACAAAGTATTAAAATTTCAAAAAGCAAAATTTAAAATATACAATTGTACATATGGAAAATCTTTAAGAGTGATTGATGTAATCAACAAAATGATTAGAAGTTTTCAAAAAAAGATTAAAATTCAACACGATTTATCTCAACCATCAATACCAGTTAATATACTTGTGAATTCAAAAAAAGCTAATAATGAACTTAGATGGAAACCAAAAATAAACATAGATGATGGAATAAGGAGAACAATCAAATGGTTAGCTCAAAATATGTAAAGTATTTTAAAAATAAAAAAATATTGATTACAGGAGGAACTGGCTTAATAGGTATGCCATTAGCGCAGATGTTAATTGATCTAAAATCAATTGTCACCATTGTGTCTCTAGATAAAAAACCAAAATTGAATGGCAAATTTAGTTTTTATAGAAGTGATCTAAGAGAATTTAAAAATTGTTTAACTTTATGTAGAAACAAAGATTTTGTGTTCCATCTTGCAGGAGTTAAAGGATCTCCATTAATGACAATGAAAAAACCTGCGAGTTTTCTTGTTCCTACAGTAACATTTACATTTAACATGATGGAAGCAGCGAGAAGATGTAATGTAAAAAATTTTTTACTAACTAGTTCAATTGGTGTCTATGCAAAATCAAAAGTTTTCTATGAAGATAGTGTATGGAAAACTTTTCCATCTGATAATGATAAGTTTGCAGGATGGGCAAAAAGATTGTGTGAATTACAAGCTGAGGCCTACAAAATACAATATGGTTGGGATGCAATTTCAATCATAAGACCAGCTAATGTTTATGGTCCCTATGATAATTTTGATACTAAAAATGCAATGGTTATACCAAGTTTAATAAAAAAAATTTTAAAAACAAAGAGTAAACTTGATGTTTGGGGAGATGGATCTCCAATAAGAGATTTTATCTTTTCTGAAGATGTAGCTAGAGCGATGATACATGCTGTGTATAAAAAAATTAATTATCCAATAAATGTAGGCTCTGGAAAAGGAATTACGATTAAAAAATTAGTCAATTCTATAGTTAATGCAACAAATAAAAAAAATATAAAAATAAATTGGCAAACAAATAAACCAAGTGGTGATAAAAAAAGATTAATGAATATTTCAAAATTAAAAAAAACTGGTTTTAAGAATATTACTTCTTTGGATGATGGTATAAAAAAAACTGTCAATTGGTTTATAAAAAATAAAAAATTTAGTGGAAGATATAATTCATTTACTGAAAAAATTTAAGTGATAAAAAAAAAAGTAGTTATAACTGGTGGCTCAGATGGTATTGGATATGAGCTCGTTCTTTTTTTTTTAAGTAGAGATTATATAATTTACACTACTTATTTTTCCTCAAACAGAAAATTAATGGAATTAAAAAAAAAATATAGAAACAAAATTTTTTTTCAAAAAATGGATCTTGGAAATTCAAGAAATATTATAAGTTTTATAAAGAACATAAAACAAAAGTTAAAGTGTCCTGATTTAATAATATTGAATGCTATAAATAAAATCAAAAGAAAAAAATTTGACACAATTAAAATGAGTGAATTTGAATTAAACTTTAAAACAAATATCCTTGGAAATTTTATTATAATTCAAAATCTTATTAAATTATTGCTAATAAAAAAAAAAAATTACTATTCTTCATATTAGCAGTAAAGTTTCAAAAAAAGGATCATGGGGTCTATCTGGATATGGACCTTCAAAAGCAGCAATTGATAACTTATTTAAATGCTTGCAACAAGAATATAAAAATAAAATCAAATTTAAATCTATTTTTTTGGGTGCTGTTAACACAAATGGATACAGATTTACTAATGGTGTAAAAAATATACATAAAACTATCGATGTTAAAAAAACTAGATTTAAAATTCTAAAACACATATAAGCGATTTATGGATCAAAAATTTAACTTTATTGAAAAATATTACAGTGATTTAGAGAATAGTTTAAAAAATCTAGATAAAAATCTATTATTAAAAATAACAAATTATATTTTAAAGAAAATTAAAAATAAATCGCAAATTTTTGTTGCTGGAAATGGAGGCTCTGCTTCAGTTGCTAATCATTTTTTATGTGACTTCAATAAAGGTATTTTACTATCTAGTAAAAGAAAACTTAATCCTAAAATTATTTCTTTAACAAATTCAATCGAAATGATTACAGCGATATCAAATGATATTAGTTATGACGAAGTATTTTCTTTACAACTTAAAAATTATGCAAAAGAAAAAGATTGCTTAATTTGTTTTTCTTGCTCAGGAAAATCAAAAAACATTATTAAAGCAATAAAATTTGCAAACAAAAATAATATTGAAGTAATTTTTTTTCAAGGTTTTGGCTCAAAAGTCCCTGGATTAAAAACAAAATTTTATTTAAATATTAATCATAAAAATTATGGAGTTACTGAAGATGTGTTTTCTACTTTTATCCATATAATATCTCAATCTATAAGATCACTTCATCATAATAAAAATCATATTTTATAGTTTATATTTTTTAATGATCAAAAAATGGATTTTAGATATTTTTAAACCCATAGCTGTTTTTATTTATTCTAAAATGATAAATTTCTGGCTTTATTTTTTACAAAAATTTTCTAATAAAAAATATATATATCCACAATACATAAGTTTTGGAGACACATATATGTTCTATCTTTATAATTATATTAAAATTAAATCAGAAAATAAAAAGATTATAATTTTTGGACATACTGACGCTAAATTTGTAGAATTAATCTTTAAAAAAGATCAATATATTTACAATCCTTTCTTTTTATTTAAATTTTCTCCAGAACATCTAGTAAATACAAAGCTTATAAATGAAAAAAACTTTAAACCTTATATTTGTGATTATACAAAAGTAAGAAACAAATCAAGTATAAAAAATTTAATAGACTATAATTTTAAAAAAAAAATACACAAAATTTCAAAAAGAATTATTGAATTAAAAAATGAAAAATATTTTTTATTTTTTATAAAATATTACAATAATGATATAAATAATATATCTGGATCAGGAACTAGGCAAACTGCAAACTTTGTTAAAGTTAAAAAATTAATTCAATTTATATTAGATAACAACTACAAAATATTAGTTATGGGAAATAACTTTGATAAAAGCGTTGAAAAAATAAAGAAATTAGATTTTAAGGATAAAAAAAAGGATGTTCTTTTCTTCAATGATTTGTCTGACAATTATGATCTTGGGGACCAAATATATGTTGTTAACAATTCACTAGGATACGTAGGTAACGGTTGTGGTTTCACTGAACCAGTGTATTTTCAAAGAAAAATAGGTGTTATTTTTGATATACCCTTTGATCCAATAAGATTTCCAAGGCACAATTTAAATTTTAGAAAATTTCTATATAAAAAAATAAAAATTGATAATAAAGAAACTATTTTTAAAAGTGATCAAGAAAAAGATATATTAGGTAAAAATATAAATTATCAAATTATTGAAACACCTTTGGATGAAATTGTGTCAGAAATAAAAAAAAATTTTTTTAAATGAAAGTGATAATTACAGGTGGTGCAGGATTTATAGGAAGTCATTTAGCTGATGAACTTATAAAAAAAAATAGTGTTAAAAAAATAGTAATTATAGATGATTTTAAAGATGGTACAAAAAAAAATATTTCTCATTTATATAAATCAAAAAAAATAATTATTGTTAAAAAAGATATTAATAAAATTAAAATAAATGATATTCATTTTAGAAATTGCAATTATATATTTCATTTAGCTGCTGTCGCAGATATAGTTCCGTCAATAATTAACCCTATAGAATATTGTGAAACCAATATAATGGGTACTATCAAGATATTAGAGGCAATGAGACACAATAATATAGAAAAAATTATATATGCTGCTTCTTCATCTTGTTACGGAATACCTAAAAAATACCCTACGAGTGAAAATGAAAAAATTAACACTCAGTATCCATACGCTTTTTCTAAAAACATTGGAGAACAAGCTATTTTACATTGGTCTAAAGTATATGGAATTAAATATACATCGCTAAGGTTGTTTAATGTATTTGGAACAAGATCAAGAACAACTGGTGCTTATGGTGCAGTAATGGGTGTATTTTTAAAACAGAAGTTAGCTGATAAGCCTCTCACAGTTGTTGGTGATGGAAAACAAAAAAGAGACTTTATTTATGTTTCAGATGTCTGCAAAGCGTTTGTAAAATCAATGTCAAAAATTACTAACAATAAAATAATTAATATTGGAGCCTCAAAACCACAATCAATTAACTATTTAGTAAGTTTGATAAGTAAAAAAAAAATTAATATACCTAAAAGACCTGGTGAGCCATTTATTACCCATGCTAACATTTCTAGAGCAAAAAAAATTTTAAGGTGGAAGCCACAATATAGTTTTGAGAGTGGAATGAAATTATTGCTAAAAAATATTTTTTACTGGAAAGATGCACCATTATGGAATAAAAAAAATATCCATAAAGAAACTAAAAATTGGTTTAAATACTTAAAATGAAAAATATATTAATAATTGGTGGAGCTGGATATGTCGGGTGCGAACTTTCAAGTGAACTTTCGCAAAAAAATTATAATGTAAAAGTTTTAGATTTATTTATGTATGGTGAAAATGTTTTTAGAGATGATAAAAATATAATAAAAATTAAAGGTGACATGCGTAATATAAAAGATTACGCAAAAATTTTTAAAAATGTTGATTGTGTCATACACCTAGCATGCATTTCCAATGACCCGAGTTTTGAGCTTGATCCAGATTTAGGAAAATCTATTAACTACGACTCATTTGAACCAATTATTAAACTTGCAAAAGACTCAGGGGTAAAAATGTTTATTTATGCCTCATCTTCAAGTGTTTATGGTATTAAAACTAATCCAAATGTAACGGAAGAACAAAGCCTTGAGCCTTTAACAGATTACTCAATGTTTAAGGTAAAATGTGAAGACATTTGTCTTAAATATGATGATAAAAATTTTAGGACTGTAATAATTCGACCGTCAACAGTTTGTGGTGTCTCTAAAAGACAAAGATTAGATTTAGTAGTTAATATACTCAGCAACTTAGCTTTTAATAAAGGTCATATAAAAGTATTTGGTGGTAAACAACTTAGACCAAATATACATATTAAGGACATGGTAAGATCTTATATTCATATATTGGAGTCAAACTATGATTTTTCAGAAAATAAGGTATTTAATGTTGGTTACCATAATTTACCTGTATATGAAATCGCTTTAAAGGTAAAAAATGTATTTGGTGAAAAAATCAAAATAGATGTAGAGGAAACTAATGATAATAGATCATATCATGTCTCCTCAGAAAAGATTAAAAAAATTTTAAATTTTGAAAATAAATTTTCAATAGATGATGCAATAATTGATTTAAAAAACGCTTTTAACAAAAAATTATTTGTGGATCCTCTAAATAATAAATTATATTTTAACATCAAAATGATGCAAAGCATCAACTTAAAGTAATGTTCAACAAACTTAGATCTATAAAAAGATGTAAGGAAATTAGAAGAAGAATATTAGAACTTACTCAAAATGTTCCTGCTCTTCACGTGGGAGGGTCTTTTTCAAGTGTGGAAATTATTGAAAGTATATATTTTAACTTTTTAACAAAAAAAGATAAATTTATTTTATCTAAAGGACATACGGCAATACTTCAGTATGTTGTTTTAGAAAAAATTGGAAAACTAAAAAAAAAAGACCTCGAAAACTATTGTAAACCTAACGGAATATTAGGTGTACATCCAGATTATGGAAATCCTGGAATAGAGGCATCCACAGGTGCTTTAGGTCATGGTTTGGCCATATCAGCTGGAATGGCTCTGTCTACTAGAAATAAAAATAATAAATATTATGTATTAATGAGTGATGGTGAATTGCATGAAGGGTCGATATGGGAGGCAGCTCTACTAATTGGTTCTTTGAAACTAAAAAATATAACTTTAATAATTGATAATAATGATTTACAGAGCTCCACAAAATCAACAGATACACATCCAAGCTTATATCCTATCGGTGAAAAATTTAAATCTTTTGGCTGGAGTACAGTAGATTGTAATGGAAACTCTTCTTCAGAAATCTTTAAAGCTATTACGAAAGATAATAATAACAAACCCAAGGCTATAATTGCAAAGACTATAAAAGGTTTTCCAATAAGCTTTATGAAAGATATACCTATGTGGCATTACAGATCGCCAAATAAAAATGAATTAAAGATAGCATTGGAAGAACTTAAATGAGAAATATATTTGCTGATGAACTTTATAGATTAGCTGTAAAGGACAAGGATATATTTATTGTGGTTGCAGATATTTCTCCAGCAGGAAATATGATAAAATTTCAAAAAAAATATCCAGAAAGATTCATTAATGTAGGTGTCTCTGAACAAACAATGATTGGAGTTTGTGCAGGACTTGCATTGCAGAATAAAAAAGTTTTTGCTTACACAATTGCAACTTTTACACTTTATAGACCATTTGAAATGGTTAGAAATGACCTATGCTATCAAAATCTTCCAGTTACAATTGTTGGCATGGGAGCAGGGACAATTTATAATAATTTAGGTGCTACTCATCAGACTCAGGAAGATATTTCTGTAGCAAGATCAATTCCCAACATGCAAATTATTGCGCCCTCAGAACCAGATGAACTAAAACTTGCGGTAAGACACTGTGTAAAAAATAGAAAAGGTCCAATTTATTTACGTATCGGAAAATCAGGAGAAAAAAATTATAACACTTCTGAAAGTGAAAAATGGAAATTTGGAAAAATTAGAAAACTAAAAAATGGAAAAGATTTATGCATATTGACTTATGGGCCAATAATAAAAATTTCTGAAAAAATTATTAACAAACTTAAAGAAAAAAATATTAAATGTGCACAATTTAGTTGCCACACACTTAAACCTTTTGATTTTAATACTTTAAAAAAAATATTTTCAAAGTTTAAACTAATTATAACAATTGAAGATCATTCGGAAATAGGGGGTTTGTCATCAATAATTAAACAATCAGCCTATGATAACGGCTACAAAGGAGAAATTGTTGTAAATGCACTTAAGGATAAATTTATACACTCATATGCAGACCAAGAAAATTTTTTAAAGAAAAATGATATTTCTGAGGATATAATTTATAGAAAAATCTTAAAGAAGTTAAAATAATTACATCATTTGCTGTGACATAACTTTGGATAACAAATCATATCCATAAATAGAGTAATGTCCTATTTTTCCATTAGGAAACAATTTTATTTTTTCATATTCTGTCTTGTTGAATTCATTATACATACTTATAAATTTAAAATCATATTCTATCGATAGCTCTTTTAAAAATTCCTCAAAATAATATGAGGGTCTTTTTTTGTTTTCATTGAGATTAAAAAAATCTTTATATGTTGGAAGAGCAAATACATTTACTTTGCATTTATATTTTACACAGATTTCTTGTGAAATTTTTAAATCTTTTATTATAAATTTTTTTATTTTTTTAAAATTATCATTTTGGTGATCTACGAATTCTCCATAAAGATTCATATTTATATCTCGTTTATAAAAAATATTTTTGAATATCATTCTAATATTAATTAACTTAAATGGACGCATTAATACTTGACTCAAACTTATAAAATTTTTATTTTTGTTATCTGAAATATTGTCTAAACCTAATTCATATAAAATCTTTATTTTATTAGAATACTTTTTAGAAAATATATCTTGATTAAATTGATCTTCTAAAAAATATTTACTTAGAGTTTTTTGATCATATTCATTTATTGGATGGGTGTAATCATTTCCTAAATAATAAAGTAAATTTAGTGTTAATGGCTTTGGAATTATTTTTTTTTTTAATCCATCAATCATCTCTTTTTTAATTGCATAATATTCTGGTGGAGCCCAACAGCCACCACCCATATTGATAACATTTATTTTTTGATTTAATATTTTGCTATGTATTGCGTTAACTTCAGAAACATGAGCGCTATGACTATAACTATCTCCAAAAAAGAAATGTGCTGATTGTTTGTCCCACACAGAGTCAATATTTCTAAAACCATATCTGTCACTTTTAAATTCAGACCACTCTTCACCTTCATTACTCCAGATTATATTAGAATTTTTTTTTAAAGTTAAAGGATAAATATCTAATTCATTAGCTAAATTTATATGATCATTTGTGATACCGCCGTACAAGTAATTACAAGATGATAAATAAGGGTAAAACTTATCTTTATTATTTAAATTTTTTTTATTTATGTTTGATCTTACTTCATCAAAATTTATCTCGGCAACTTGTGACTTGTCAGCATTTAAAATTAATATTAATTCTGCAACATATAATGAAAAACCCGTACAAAGAATAAAAATTATAAAGGTTAAAAAAATAAAAATTGTTTTTTTTAGTATCAAAATTTTTTTTATAACTCTATACTCTATTTAGCAACTCTATACTGCTCTCCAGTAGGATCAATTTTCAAAACACTACCTTTTCCGCCACCACCATTTTTTAAATCAGTAGCAATTATCATGCCATGGTCAATGCATCTGTCAAAATCAATACCGTATCTATAAACTCCAGCTCTGCCACAAGAATAAACACCCTCTGGCATCATATTAAAATACTCATCAGCCAAATCTTGATATTTTTTAATAGGTAATGGATATAACCTGTTACTTTTAGATGGAATTTCTGCTGCTAACAATGTGTTTTTAGATTTGTACTTAGTCAATTTTTTATATTCTACAACCCTAGTAACCTTTCCTTTACCTGCATAATACAAAAAGTATACATCTTTAGGAAAAGCGTGCTCTATGGGAAGTATAAATGGATAGAAATCCCTACCTATGAAAGGCAATTGGCCAAGTTCAAATCCAAAAACCAAATCTGGTGGCAAAGTATTTATAATAATATCAAACTCATGGATTTCACCATTAAATGTTACTTTTTTATTTTTCAAATCATATTTTGAAATTTCCGTATTTAATAAAACTTTAGCGTCTTTTGTAGCTATTGGAAAATAGTCATCATAACCATTTAGCTTGATTGGATAGGCTGATATTTTATCGCTAAATACTTTTCCTTTTCCTGATGCTATTGATGGTCCTTTCGGTGACCAATTAAAAGTATCTATTTCAGAAACAGAGTCTACCATCCACATTTTCTTATTGTAGTTGTTTATAAATTTTTCAAAAAGAATATCACCAACTGTATTCATCCAATATTCCTCTAAATTTTTTGCACCAGCCGCTCCTTTTGCATTATCTCTCTGTTTTTTTATCTCATCATAATCTGGCATTTTTTGAATATCATCTTCATGAATTGGATAATTATAAAATGCATCATCTTGCTCTACATATGTTTTAAATTCATGTTCAGCACAACTTCTCATTGGAACATATTTATTTAAGAAATCAAAAAGATATTGTTTATCAGTTATAAAATGTCTTGGTCCAAAAGTATAGGGATGGCCTCCCATAGTTAAGGTTTTACAGCCACCACCAATCAACCCTGATTTTTCAACAACCAATACATCATAGTTATTTCCCAACATTGAAATTTGATGCGCTGCTGCACAGCCTGCAGGTCCACCACCTATAATTAATACTTTTTTCATAAATTAAAACTTTAATAATTGTGATTTATATTTATGTAAAGCTTTTTCTTGCTTAGGAACCCATTTTGGAATTACACTATCTTTGTCTCCTAGAAACGGACCAGGTTTAGATTCATGATAAATAACTGGATCAGAAAGTGCTATTACAGCATGATAAGAATTTTCTTTAATTCTAAAAACATCTCCATTTGTAAGAATTATCTTTTTTTTTATTTTTCCTATGTTGTTAAATATTAAAACTTTTAATTTACCTTTTATAACATGAAAACATTCACCCTTATTAAAGTGTTTATGTGGAGGATAAACATTTTTATTACGTTCAAGTATAATCATATCATGGTGCAAACTATTTTTATTTTTATGAAAACAAATTCTAACATTACATTTATTATTTTTATTAGATAGTTTCATCATATTTTTATAATCTTCTTGTTTAAGTAAAAATGGAAGTTCTTTTACGTTATAAGATAAGCATTTTGCTTTCTTATCTTGTTTCAAATTTTTATTTTTTTCAATTTTCATATCTTAATTTGTTTACTTTTTATCATATTATAACATTATTTTTTTAATATAATTAAAATTAATTAGGATCTATTTGCAGCTCTATAATTTTTTACAGTACCAATATCAAAAAAACTTGAATTGGTATGATATGTTAAAATTTTATCTTTAAAATAAGGTATTACATCTGTTGAAAAATTTTCTGCTAATTTGTAATTATTTTTAAGCTCTATTTGCATTTCTTTTGAAATTAAATAGATTGCACCATTAGCTCTTTTGCCGTTATTATTAATATCTTTTTCATAAAATTCTTTTAAAACTGAATCTTTGTCAACTTTAACAATACCAGCATTAACAGGATCATTTGAATTGAAGGTCAGCATTGTCATTAGTGCATTTCTTGGTCTATTCAAATGAGTTTTGTAAAAATTTTTTAAATTAAATTTACAATAATTATCTGAATGCATAATCAAACCATCTCTTAAAGAAAAAAAATCTAAATTTTTAATCAATGTTCCAGCAGTCCCTAATAATTTAGGCTCGTAAACTAATTTGATATTTTTTTTAAATTTATTTTTTTTAATAAAATTCTTTACAACTGAAGGAAGATAGTGACTATTTATTAAAAAAGGAGAAAAATTATTTTTTGAAAGTCTTTCAATCCAAAAATCTAATAAGGGTCTACCTTTAATTTTAATTAAACACTTTGGGGTTTTTAAAGTATAAGGTCTAAGTCTTTTACCAAATCCAGCAGCTAATAAAATTGTTGGAATCATTTTAATTTTGACATTAAATCTTTATTTTTAATAGGAATATTGCCGTATCTGCTAATTTGAATAGAAGCTAAGTATGATCCAATCAATGCCGCTTCCCAAATAGAATTATTAGCAGCTAGCATCAAAGAACTACCAGCAAGCATTGAGTCTCCTGCACCCGAGACATCTCTAGGCAGTATATTTAATGAAGGGATTTTATCAGTTTCAAATCCATCTTTAATTAACTCATTTGTAGTTTGTACCAATATTCCCTCAGAGCCTAATTTCAAAATTACATTTTTACAGTTTATTAATCTTCTAATTTGATTTAATATAACTACCAATCCATCATCATTATTTTTTAAGGCAATTCTGGCTTCTCTTTCAGTTGGGCTAATATAATCTACATTTTTATATTTTTCTAATCTTCCTATTTGAGATGAGGATTGACAGTCAGCAGAAATAAAAGTTCTATTTTTTCTTGCTAAAGAAATTATCTTTGCAACCAACCCTTCAGGTAGGCATCCATAATTAAAATCAGAAAATATAAGTAAATCAAATTTCTTAATATTTTTTTTTATATAATTATAAATTTTCTTTTGTAAATTTTCTGATATGGAACTTTGGCTTAATTCTGATACTTTAAGCAAAGTTTTGTTATCTGTAATAAATCTTTTTTTTAATGTAGTGGGTCTCGAGGTGTCTTTTAGCAAATATGATTTAACCCCATAAGATTTTAATTTATTTTCAGCAAATTTTCTATTTTTATCATTTCCAGATATAGATATAAAATCTACTTTTGAGCCTAATGCTGCACAATGGGATGCTACAATACCTGCTCCACCAATATATTTTTGACTATCGATTGGAGATACCACAATTGAAGGATCTTCTTGTGACAATCCTAAATTTTGACATGTTAAGTATTCATCAATAATTAAATCTCCAATTACAAGTGTTTTTATATTTTTAAATTTTTCAATTTTGTTTGATAATTTTTTTTGTTTTATATTGTGTGATTTTAAATATTCAGCTGAAATATTATTTAAATGGTTATTATTTTCATAGTATTCTTTATTGAGTAACTCTAAAGACGAAAAAACTACTTCACCCGAACTAAAAATTAATTTTCCACCATAGCGATCTAATACTTCTTTCTCTTCATTTTCCATATTTTCATATTCTTTACCTTTAATAACAAAATCAGGTTTTAATTTTTTTATTGTTTGATTAATTGATTTATCAATTCTAATAACAGTGTCTACTATTTCTAAACTTTTTAAACCCTCATACCTCAAGGATTGTTTCAATAAAGTTTTTTCTTTTATTAAATTATCTGAAATTAACCCTACAACAAGTTTTTGCCCTATTTCTTTAGCAAACTTAAATAACCTTAGGTGTCCAGGGTGAACTACATTAAAAGCACCTGAAACAAAAACTATCTTTTGTTTTTTTCTAGTTTTCATTGAAAGTAAATAAACTCATAATCACAATCTGGATTATATTTTTTTAATATCCATTTCCATTCATCAGTAGAAAAAAAAGATTGGCAAGTTAGAGCCCAACATTGTAAATTAAACAATTCTTGATCATTTCTATAACTTTCAACCATAATATATGATTTATTTGAAACTCTACTGATCTCACTCAAAGAAAAGCTTAGATCATTAATTTTTAAATTATGAAGCGTTGCAAGAGATATAGTTAGATCAAATTCCTTATCTTCAAATGGATAGACTGATTTTGCATCATGAATAAATAGATTATCCTTTATCTCATTTTTTGAAGATTCTATACCGTGTTTTGAAATATCAAAACCAGAAATTTTTATCTTTGGAATGATCCTATATATTTCGTAAAGTAAGAAGGCTTTACCACAT
>MDTG01006485.1_pt1 | contig 13332 bp, 14 predicted proteins | sample 811421 | NCBI WGS metagenome assembly MDTG01 (sample SAMN05326645, study PRJNA326480) | marine metagenome | isolation source: seawater | place: Pacific Ocean: South East | collected 2011 | reverse complement strand
AGTTTTACATCGTAATAGAATCCATTTTTTATAACAGGGCCTATAGCCATTTGAGCAGTTGGGTGAATTTGCTTTAGAGCATGCGCGAAGAGATGAGCACAAGAATGCCTAACTATTTCTAACCCTTCTGAGTTGTCAATGGTAACGATTTCCAAATCACAGTCATAGTCAATTAAATCTGAAGCATCTACAAGTTTGCCATTTATTTTTCCTGCAATGGTAGCTTTAGCTAATTTAGGTCCAATATCTTGAGCTATCTCATCCACAGAAACAGGCTGTTCATATTTTTTTATAGATTTATCTGGTAAAGTGATTTTAGGCATAATCAGTGGTGTCCCATACTAAAGGTCACTTGGAATTTAAGTATTATAGAGGCTAATAATTATAATTGCGACAGATCACTTAAGATACTTTTTTTATAAATTTTGCGGGATTGCCTGCCCAGACCTCCCCTTCAGGGATACTCTTTGTCACGACAGCACCCAAACCAATAAAAGCTCTATCTCCTATCTTTATTTTGTTGTTTACAGAGCAGTTTGGTCCGAGCCATGCATTTTTTCCTATTTCAACGCTTCCACTAATTTCTGCAGAGGCAGTAAGCAGACTACCCCTCCCTATCAAACAATTATGAGCTATATGAACTAGATTGTCTGTTTTCACGAAGTCTTCAATGACCGTATCACTAAGAGCTCCTCTAACTATTGAATTCAGAGCTCCAATTTCTACTTCATTACCAATTTTAACTCCGCCAAGGTGAACAAATCTTATGGTTGAACCATCTTCTAAAGTTTCAAATCCAAAACCTTCTCCTCCCACAGAACAATTACTTCTGATCCTAGAATTGTCTCCAATCACAGTACCAGAATGAATGGTTGTATTATGTTCAATGATTACGTTTTTTCCAATTACGCAACCTTGCTCTATGACAACATTTTCTCCTAGCTGACAAGAGGGATCAATTTTAGGAGGGAAATCATTATGTGAAAACCCAATTTCTTGATTCAAAAAATCCAGTGCTTTAATGAAATCAAGCCTAGGATTTTCGGACTCCAAGATGGAAATTTCGGGATTATATCGATCTCCATCAACTGGCTTAGTAATAAGTGATCCTAATGAAGGTATCTTAAAAGTGCCTGAAAAAGCTAAAGATCCTTCGCGTGAAGATTCAAAAGAAGAAACAGAATCTACCTCTTTATTTTCACCTAAAAATTTGATCCCTAAGTTATCTGCAATCTCACTTAATAGTATTTTTCTATTTAATCTATAAACCATCGTATAACCTCAAAAGACTCAGCAAACTCACTGCTGCATTGCATGCCTTTGTGTCTCATTAACGAAAATACAGCATCTTTTTGCATATATGGCTTATCTGAAAGTGATTTATACTCTGTGAGAGCATTGAACTTATTTTCTGCTTCTTGACTGGACAATTTTATAAAGCAATGTGACTGGAAATTAGTATTATTCCACGGCAGGTCATAACTCAAAATAGAAGCGCTGGTTTTGAAAGCCCGCATTGACTCATAAGCAATTACTGCATGATCTTGATGAATATCGTTTAAAGAGGGGGTCAGAACTAGGTCGAAAGAATCTGAATTTCTAATATTGATCAAGTCTTCAAGTATTTCTTGTCGCTTATAAGTAAATTCTCTAACTTCATAATCTAGTATTTTCAGTTTGCCAGAATTAATACCTAATACTTGTGTTGCTCTCTTTACTTCTTTTTTGAAAGTATCTTTTGGATAGCCTTGAGGAACCGATTTTTCACAAGAAGAAAAGGCTATATAAGAAACCTTAGCGCCCAAATTTATGGATTTAGTAATAAAACCACCTGCCCCTAGCTCTCCATCATCGGTGTGAGGAGCAAGAACAAGAATATTCTTAAAAAACATAATTCATCAAGGACTTAAGAGTGATTTTTGCCAGACTGACTTGGACAGAGTATATATTTCTCTTTTGTGAAGTCTATTTTTTTGGTCCTGCCAAAATTCAATTGAATAAGGCTCTAGAAGATATCCTCCCCACCTCTCAGGTCTTTCAATTTCTTTATCAGAATTTTTTGCTTCAAAAATTTCAGATTTTTTAACTAAAGATTCGTAAGAATCAATTTTGGCACTTTGTAAAGAAACAGAAGCAGAAATTTGAGATCCTCTTGGACGTGAAGCAAAATAGACATCATTTTCTTCTTCACTTACCCTAGAACAAGTTCCCTCAATCCTGATTTGTTTGTTTGTTTTTGCCCACCAGAATGTTAAGGCTGCGTGTGGGAAATCAGAAATCTGTTGTCCTTTGTTGCCTTCATAATCTGTAAAGAATATAAAGCCTTTATTGGATATTCTTTTTAAAAGGACCATTCTGGATGCAGGCCTCCCTTTAGAGTTAAGTGAAGAAAGATTCATAGCATGTGGAAGCGCAACAGATTCATCTTGAGCCTCTTTGATCCATTCATAAGCTTTTAAAATTGGATCCTGTAAGTTATCTGATACTTCAAATAGTTCCATTTATTTCTTCGATGACACCCAATAGTCAAGACTTAAATACTTACCACCCCCAAAACACAGCAAAGTTAAAAACATCAAACTGTAAATTGCTACAAACTCTATACCATTTGCCTCATAAGCCCAACCATTTTGGTAGTGAACGAGATAACCCGCGAAAAACATTACTATTAACAATGGAACTGACACCCAACGAACGAAAAGGCCCACCAACAACAGTGCAGCTCCACCAGCTTCGGTCAAAATAACCAACCAAGATAATATATCAGGAAGTGGCACGCCCAAAGTCCCCAAGTAGCCTGAAAATTTATCAGAATTATCTATCTTTCCAGTTCCTGCATACCAAAAAACAAAAAAAAGATACACTCTGATTAAAGTTAAAGGTACAAAACCTAGTGCCTCAAAATTTTTGAGTATTTTATGAATATTAGATATTAATTTCATGCTAAACCTTTTGAATAACTATACTACCTACAGAGTAGCCTGCTCCAAACGAACTGATGACTCCAATATCATCGGAAAGAAAATCCTCTTTATACTTATGAAAAGCTATTATTGAGCCTGCGGAACTAGTATTTGCGTATTCATTTAATATGATTGGCATTTCTTCTTTCGTAGGCTCCCTACCCAGAAGTTTCTTTGCTATAAGCTGATTCATACTCAGATTTGCCTGATGCAACCAGAGTCTTTTGATTTGATCTGCTGAGAGATCGAGGCTTTGTAAATGATCATTTATATGGGCCTGAACCATGGGCACTACTTCTTTAAAAACGCTTCTGCCTTTCTGTATAAATAGTTTATCTGCTGCATGAGAATCTGAATCTTCTGAAGTGTTTAGAAAGCCAAAATTATTTCTAATGTTATTGGAAAACTTTGTCTGCAATTTGGTGCCGAGTATTTTAAAGGCTTTCTTATTTTTAGAATTTCTTTCCATCACAACAGCTGTGCATGCATCTCCAAAAATAAAATGAGCGTCTCTATCTCTAAAATTTAAATGTCCAGAGCATATTTCAGGGTTTACGACTAAAACTCGATCTGCTACGCCGGATTGAATATCATTGAATGCATTTTGAATAGAAAAAGTTGCTGATGAACATGCCACATTCATGTCATAAGCATATCCTGAAATATCAAGCGCTTGCTGAATTTCAATAGCTATCGCAGGATAAGCTCTTTGAAGATTGGAACAACCACAAATAACTGCATCAATATCGGAAGCCTCTAGGTTAGCTTCGCTTAAAGCTTGACTGGATGCATCGACAGCCATCTCAGCCAAAATTGAAATTTCATCATTACTTCTTTCTTTAAGCTTAGGCCTCATCCTAGAAACATCGAGTATACCTTCTTTATCCTGAACAAATCGTTGTTCGATCCCTGAAGCCTTCTTGATGAATTCTGTAGATGATGAAGTTAAAGGCTCTACTTCGCCTCCTTCAATCAAAGTTTTGTTTTCTTGATTAAATTGCTCAACATAAGAATTAAAACTCTTAACCAACTCTTCATTGGTAATAAACTCTTTAGGAGTATATAAACCAGTACCGGAAATATACACAGACATAATCAAATAATAAGGTAAAAGGAAGCTTAAATCCTAGTTTAATTTATTTTTTTTCTCTATCTCCTCAAATGCAGCTTGTATCTCAATAAACTTTTCCTTAGCTTTATCTAAAAGCTCATCCGGCAGGCCTTTAGATATTAATGTATCTGGATGAAACTCTTTTCTTTTTCTTTGATAGATTTTCTTTATCTCATTAAAAGGCATACTCTCATCAACACCTATAATGCTATAGACATCAGCTAAGTTAGCTCCAAATTTATTCTTGTTGATTTCAAATAGATTGGGATCTATATTAAAAATCTTTATAGAACTAATTAATAATACCTCCTCATCTTTATCAAGATATCCATCGGCCATAGATAGTTCAAATAGAAGCTCATAAAACATTACTAAAGAAGCAGGATTTGAACCCAATAATGATGCTAGCTGCTGTGCATAAGCCTCAAAAGAATTTCTGTCATCTTTAGCATGGTTGAATATTTGTATGGCAAATGCTCTCTGATCAGAGGGAAAATTGAATCTCTCTTTGATGAATTGATCAACTTTATCAACTTCTTCTCTGGAAACTCTTCCGTCAGCTTTAGCTATTTTTGCAAAGCATGCAAAAAGAGCAGTAAAAAATGCTGCTTGATTTTTTTGATTATTGCTAGGTCTTCTTTCTTCATCATTTGAAAGCTTAGATCCAATAATTGCACCTAGTATTCCACCTATAGGCCCACCAAGTGTGAAGCCTATCATCCCGCCTACTCCCGCTTTCCAAAAACTCATACTTAAACTATTGTAATTAAGTTAAATTTATATAAAACTAGTTTCGAAATATGGGGGGAAAATGAGTTTACCAGTTGTTGATTACTTAAAGTTACCTGAAGGAGAAGACCCTTACCTTGAAGGTCATAAATGCTCTGGGTGCGGATCTATTTTCTTAGGGGTTAGAAATGTTTGCTCTAAGTGTTTTGCGAGGGACAGTATTGAAGCGGTTAAATTAGGAACGACCGGAAAACTATATTCATATTCAATTGTGTTCAGGTCTTTTCCTGGAATTGAAGTTCCTTATATCTCGGCAATTGTTGACTTAGATGGAGGCGGAACAGTGAAAGGTAATCTTATAGACTGTGAACCTGACCCTGAAAAAATAGAATTTGATATGCCTGTTGAGATAGTTTTTGATGACGCACTAGGCAGAAAAGATAAAGACGGAAATAGCTATATCAGCTATTTCTTCAAACCCATTTCATAGAGGAGAAAGTTATGAGTGATGTATATGTATTAGGAGTAGATATGATCAAGTTTGGAAGGTTTCCTGAAAGAACCGTTCCTGATTTAGGTGCAGAAGCAGCTTTGTTAGCACTAGATGACGCAGGTCTTAATATTGGAAATATGGAAGCTTTGTATTGCGGTAACCTTGGCCAGGCAAATGCCATGGTCGGTCAGAGAATACTTCAAGAGATAGGTCAAACAGGTATTCCTGTAGTAAATTGTTCCAATGCTTGTGCAACTGGGGCTACAGCATTCAGAGAGGCATGGACATCCATAAAAGCCGGTCTATATGATGTTGTTTTGGCTGTTGGAGTAGAACAGATGGGCACTGGGCTTCTAGGTGGAGCTGGTGGAGGGGCAGGAATTCCAAAAGAAGGTCTACTTGGTTCAGGTACTATGCCAGCAGTTTTTGCTGAAGCTGGTATGGAACATGCGAGACAATATGGAACAACCTTCGAACAATTTGCAAAAATATCTGTTAAGAATCATCATCACTCAACGATGAATCCAAAGGCTAGATATCAAATTGAAACGCCTCTGGATGAAGTTATGAATGCCGAAATGATTTCTTACCCTAATACAAAACTAATGTGCTCGGTGAATGTTGACGGAGCTGCTGCAGCTGTTCTTGTTTCTGAAAAAAAAGCCAAAGAGCTAGGTAAGCAAAGAGCAGTCAGGATTAAAGCTTCAGTTATGACAAGTGATCCCTATCAAGAAAGAGATCTTGTTATGCCGGATGTAAATTCATGTACAAGAAAAGCTGCGTCAGAGGCATATGAAATGGCTGGTCTTGATTCAAGTGATGTGGATCTTGTTGAGTTACATGACTGCTTTGCTACTGCCGAGATGCTTCATTATGAGAACCTTGGTTTATGTAAAGATGGAGAAGCAGGAAGACTAATCGACGAAGGAGAAGTTGAACTGGGGGGAAGAATACCTGTTAATGTTTCTGGAGGATTACTATCTAAAGGGCACCCATTAGGGGCAACAGGCATAGCTAATATTTATGAGGTATGTACACATTTGAGAGGAGAGGCAGGGAAAAGGCAGGTTGAGAATGCGAGAATTGGATTAACACATGTTATAGGGCTCGGAAGTGCTTGTGGAATACACATCTTAGAGAAAGTTTAAATCTAAATGCTCATAGGTGTTGTAAGCGACACACATAACAATCTTAAAAATATCAAGAAGATAATTTCTTTGTTTAATGAGACAAAATTAGAACTTGTTATTCACACCGGAGACATAACAAATAGTAAATCCCTTCATGAATTCAAGAACTTAAATTGTGAATTCTATGCTGTCCTAGGTAACAATGACCGAAATGAAGAAGGCCTTAAAGAGGTTGCTAGAAATTATAATTTCAAATTAACAGATCCCCCGCTTTTTCTCAAAATAAAGAAGCGGAAGATAGCAGTATTCCATGAACCTGAGCTTATCAATCAATATAACATGGAGGGGCTAGATCTAATTCTGCACGGCCATACCCATAGATATAGGGAAGAAATCATAAACAAAGTAGTTGTATTTAACCCAGGTGAATCTGCGGGATTTCAAAAAGGAAAAAATGCTGTTGGAATCATTGATCTTTCAGACCTTTCAACTAAAAGAATCTTTTTTTAAGGATCACAAGAGTAAAAACTAGAAAAAAAACAAGTGGAAGAGATAAAACCAAGGGCCTTAATGGATTAAGTGACACTTTTTTTTCAAATACTAGATCAAAAATAAAGACAAATAAAGCTGGGGCCAATTCTGATTGGCCTGTTTGTAGCAGAGTTGGTGTTATAAAAAAAGTTAAAAGAATAGGAAATAATAATAAAAAGTTTTTATTTCGTTTAAGCAGAAAATAGCAAAAAAGTGCTGAAGTGAGAATATAAATAAACCAAAACATTTATTTTAATAAGCAAGATAAATCTTGTTTGATAAGGTTTTTTCTCCATTCAGTTATGTGCATACATGCCTTGTCAAAGCCAAATTGAAAGGAAAGCCTTAGAAAATCCTTTTGCGACTTCTTAGAAAAGAAAAAAGTAGGATTAATGTTCTCTTTTAGAGAAATTTCCTTAATTATATTATTAAATTTCTCTAATAAGATATTTTCTTCAGACTTAGATATCGATCTGACTAATTCTATTTCTGCATGAGAACTAAAAGCTTGCTCTAAAATTTTTTGAATCTCTTGATCATGCCAGTCAAGCTTTTCACTACATCTCAACTCATTTAGTTGCTCAGTATAAATATAATTTAAGTACTCGACATCAAGTGAAGCATATTTAAGTTGATTTTCAGATAGAGGCCTTTTTAGCCAATTAGATCGAGTTTCTTTTTTTTCTAGTTCGATACCCAATTTTTTGAAAACTAGATTTTGATAGCTTATAGAAAATTCATCATTCAATAGCGCATTTGCAATCTGTGTATCAAAAATATTTGCAACTTTACTTCCAGTCCAAGATTGAATTGCTTCAAGATCCTCTTTACAGGAATGGAGTACTTTTTGTACTTTATCGGATAAAAGGAAGCTTGCACTTTTCTTTGGATCTTCTATTAGGATAGTATCGATAATATAAATTTCTTCCTGATCATTTACCTGAATTAAAGCTAATTTCATATTGTCTTTATGAGTTCTTCTGAACTCAGTATCAACGCTAACGAAATCCTTAGAAAGGAGTTCGTTATTTAGGTAAGTTAAATCTTCAAGCTTGTCTATTAGAGTATACAAATTAAATTTGGGATTTAGCTATTTTTATTTAAATAAAGGATATCTGAAACTCCTTCTTCAGGGGTAAATTCAGTCACAGCTTTTTTTAGAATTTCTTTTAATGCATGAACGTCATTTTTAAGTTTCGCTTCATCAATTTCTTTGAGATACTCATTTAATATATCTATTTCTAAGCTATGTTCCTTAGCTCTGAGTATTTGCTTGTGAGCAGTCTTACTTACATTGCTTCCAATTAACAGCTCCTCGTAAAGTTTTTCACCTGGTCTTAAACCAGTAAAAACTATTTCTATATCTCCCTCATGATTATGATTTCCTTTGTAACTCATTCCACTTAAGTTGATAAGTCTTTTGGCCAAATCAAAGATTTTGACAGGTTTACCCATATCTAAAACAAAAACATCTCCTCCTTTACCCATAGCTCCAGCCTGAATAACTAAGGAAGAAGCTTCAGGTATAGACATGAAATATCGAGTTACCTCAGGATGAGTAACTGTAACGGGGCCACCATTCTTTATCTGTTGCTGGAAAAGCGGAATCGCGGAACCAGATGACCCTATTACATTACCAAAACGAACCATGGTCATCCTTGTCTCGTGATCACTAGTGGCAAGTGCTTGAAGAATCAATTCGGAAAATCTTTTTGTTGCTCCCATTATATTTGTTGGTCTAACTGCTTTGTCAGTTGATATAAGAACAAATGTTTCCACACCTTCATTTATAGCTGCTTCAGCACAAGTTTTAGTTCCTAAGATATTATTGAATACACCCTCGAAGGGGTTTTCTTCCACAAGGGGAACGTGTTTATATGCTGCTGCGTGATAAATTGTCTCTACTTTGAAGGTCTTAATTATTTCAAGAATCCTACTTTCGTCAGTCACGTTACCTAATACAGCATATACTTCGCAATTTTGGGCTTTAAGATCTAATTCTCTTTTTATCAGATAAAGAGAATATTCATTTGCGTCAAGAATAACCAATTTATGTGGTTTAAGTCTAGCAACCTGCCTACTGAGCTCAGATCCTATTGATCCTCCTGCTCCTGTTATTAAAACAACCTTTCCTTTGATATTACTATTTAAAAGGTCATTACTTGGCTCTACTTCTTTCCTTCCCAAAATATCAGTCACTTCAACTTCTTTGAGTTCAGAAACAAGAACTTTACCTTGAGCTACTTCAGACAAGCCTGGCAATATTCTTACTTTAACTGGATATTGCTCAATTTTTTTTAAAGCGGCTTCAAGATCCTCCTTGGATGTTGAAGGCATTGCAACAAGTATCTCTTTGATTTTATGTCTTCCAATAATTTTGGCAGTTCTAGCAGGACTTAGAATTTTAAGTCCCCCAATATAAGTATTATGTAAATTTTTGTTATCATCTATGAAAGCAATTGGTTCCATTTCAGAACTTACCCTTAAAGCTCCAGCTAACTGTATGCCAGCATGACCGGCTCCATAAATTAGAACTTTTGTTCCAGGATAAACTTCTCTAAATAGTGAATTTGCGATTAATCTGAAAGACGAAACGAGAGTTATACTGGATAAGAAGAAAATTACCCAACCGGCATTATTCAAAGGAGGTAGGATGCTTAGTTTAAATATGCCAAGAACTATTTCTAAGAAAAATAATGCTACAAAAATGAATAAAGAGCTATTAACAATAAGATAAATACTAGAAAAATCTATGTATCTTATTATAGATCTATAAACACCAAAGGCCCCGAAAGTTATTATCCCGATAAGTGGAATCCAAAAGATTCTGACTAATAGCTCTTGGCTTAAATCACTAATAGTGTAACCGGATAATAAACACCCAAATATGGCGGAAAGAAAAATTAAAAGAAAATCTGTGAATGCTACAAGAGCCTGTTTATAAGGTCTTTTTATAGAAAGGAGCCAGCTACGAAACATGTAAATTCAATCCATTCCCTAAAAAAGTCTTAATACATTATCTAATATACTTTTTGTTGAGGGGTAGTAGATCTCTTCTAAACTTCTTGAAGTCGGTGCAGCACAATCGGCAAGAGTGATTCTAAGAGGCTTGGAAAGAAGTTCTGTAGACAAGGACTCGTAAACACTAGCAAGAATTTCGGCAGAAAAACCTGAATTTTTCCAGCTTCCATCTATTGTAACTAGTCTACGGGTCTTGCGAACAGACTCAATAATTTCACTTGGTTCGAAAGGATTCAACGCTCTGATATCTACTACCTCAGCACTTATTCCCACTTTTAGTAGCTCTTCAGATACTTCCAATGCCTTTTTTGTTGAATAGCTACTTCCCACCAAGGTTATATCAGAGCCATGATGTATTACACTTGGTTTGAATTCATTAATATCCTTCTCCTCAATGGGCATAAGGTCGTCAACTTGGTCATAAAGCCATCTGTCGTCGATATAGACAACAGGATCCTTGCATAAAACTGCTGAAATTAGCATATCTCTTGCATCTTTAACTGTAGAAGGCATCAAAACTCTAAGGCCCGGTACGTGGGCAAACCAAGAATGGAGAGATTGCGAATGCTGAGCCCCTTGCTCCCCACCTCTATTGATAATCCCTCTGATAGTTACGCTGGGATGCGATTGTCCTCCAGTCATATGGGACCATTTTGCAGCTTGATTTACAATGGAGTCCATGGCATATAGCATAAAGTCTATTCTCGGATGAACAACAATAGGTAAAGACCCGCACAGAGAAGCGCCTACAGCCATTCCTGTTACAGCGGATTCAGAAACTGGAGTGTCTATAATTCTTTCTTTACCAAAATTAGAATCTAGATCCTTCATAGTATTTCCAACATACCAAGGACTCCATAATCCCTGGCCTATAACAAAAACTTCAGGATAATTTTCAAGCAAATACTCAAATCCTGAAAGGATAGCTTCTCCATAATTATATTTCTTAGTCATTTGCATAAACCCTCCTTAGAAGCTCTTCATTACTAGGATAAGGGTCATTAACTGCTTTTTTCCAAGCAGTATCTATTTGTTCTCTTAACTTGTTCTTGATATCTAATATATCCTGCTCAGTTACGATAGAAGATTCTTTTAGGCCTAGAAAAAGTCTTCTGATAGGATCTCTCTTGAGCCATTGCTCTATATCTTCTTGAGACCTATTCACACCAACATCAATGTCCTTTCGCCAATCTACATGTCCATAATGGCGAAAAGTTACCGCTTCTAGAAAGCAAGGGAGTCCAGTCTCCCTTGAATTATAAAAAAGTTCTTTAGAATTTTCGTAAACTTCCAAAACATTATTACCATCAATTAAATAATGGTCTATGTGGTTTGCTTCAGCAAAACGTATAGTGCTAAGTTCAGGTTGTCTTAAAGAGATATGCATATGGCTTGAAAAAAGGTTATTTTCTATGATGAAAGCCGTTGGAGACGGCAGCACTCTTGCAAGATTCAATGACTCATGCACTACACCTTCTTCTATTGCTCCGTCTCCTAAATAAGCAACACCTATATTTTTTTTTCCATTTCTATAGGCATCGAAAGCTGCCCCTACTGCTAAAGGAACAGTTCCAGAGACTATTGGAACAGAGCCATAAAAACCTGATTCTTTATCTATCAAATGCATTGAACCACCCATGCCTTTTGAAAAGCCTGTATCCTTACCTAAAACTTCACTGAATAGTTTATGAATATCTGGATTCAGAGAAAGAAGATGTGAATGGGATCTGTGAGCACCAAAAACTCTATCTTTGCTTTCCAAATTCTCACTGATTCCTACAGCTACTGCTTCCTGTCCAGCTCCCAAGTGCACCGGACCTCCTATTGTTCCCAGCTCTCTTTGCTCGGCCAACTTTTCCTCAGTTAAGCGAATCAATAACATTCTTTCCAAAAAAGAGATCAACATTTCGGAGTCGTAATTATCGACGTTAAGAGGATCTTGAAATTTCTGAGGATCTAGGAGTTCTTCTATTGATCTCATAATACATACCTTCTATAAATTTTTATCTAAACCTTAAGATTTTAGCGATTGTTAATAAAATTATCTTTATGTCTAGAAAAAAAGACATATTATTTACATATTCTAGTCTTAGTTTATTTTTTTTTGGCTCCACTTCCTGAATATATTTCTTGTCAACATCCCCGGATCCCAAAAATTTATCCATATCAGCAAACTCAATTGTCGCAAGATCTGTCAATCCAGGCCTCACGGTCAATATCTTCTTTTCCTCATTATTGTATCTTTCAGTATAAAATAATACTTGAGGCCTTGGTCCAACCAGAGACATGTCGCCTTTGAGAACATTAAAAAATTGAGGTATTTCATCGATCTTATATTTCCTGAGGAATCTACCAATTGATGTAAATCTTGGATCATCATGAGCAGTAGATGGACCTCCTAACTCCTCTGCGTTGTGAACCATTGTTCTGAATTTATATAAAAAAAAATAAGTTTTATTGTAGGCAGCTCTTTTTCCAATATAAAAAATAGGACCCTTATGATCTACAATCTTAATTATTAATGCAGTTAATAAAAAAAAAGGAGACAGGCCAACCATAGCAATAGCTGAAACAAATATATCAAGCGCCCTCTTTGTAAGAGGATACATTACTTTATCGGATCAGAAAGCTCTATAGCCATTATCCAACCGTATTTACCAAGGAATTTGTTTGAGAGAATAATCTTATCCAGGAAATCTAGGACAGGATACAAAATAGGAAAAAGCAAAGTTTTCCTGAAGGGTACTAAGGCTAACGTAGAAAGATGGAAATATTTAGCATTAACCGTCTTAAAGTATTTTTTCATAACTTCAAAGCTTTCAACACCCAAGATGTGTTCAACTTCCCATTCCGTTCTTAAATGGGGAGTTCTTCTTCTATAAGAATGAATCAAAGGATTATGCCTCATAGCTTCTATACACATCATTTGGGCACCGGGTTTTAAGACCCTGCACAATTCAGAGAGAGCCTTATCTAGGTCAACATGATGAAGTGCTCCATATTCTACTGCTAAATCGAAAGTGTTATCCTCGAAGGACATTTGCTCTCCATCCATTTCAAAGAATTTGCAAGAATCTTGAAGATTAAATTTTTTTGCATTATTTGTAGCGTTGGCAACACCTTCTGGAGATATGTCTATTCCTATAACTTCAGAACCACAATTTGCAGCAAAAATACCATTTTCTCCGCTTCCGCAAGCAAAATCTAGAACTTTAGTAGATTCGGAACATTTTCTTTCTAACCAATCTGTTTTATACAATTCACTGGAAGCAGTAACTGCGTAATACTTCATGTTGGAGAAATAGTAATTAAATTTCTCTTTATCTTTAATTAGCTCTTCCAAGTCCTCAACTT
>MDTG01301202.1_pt1 | contig 13333 bp, 15 predicted proteins | sample 811421 | NCBI WGS metagenome assembly MDTG01 (sample SAMN05326645, study PRJNA326480) | marine metagenome | isolation source: seawater | place: Pacific Ocean: South East | collected 2011 | reverse complement strand
TTGTTTCGCAACAGCAGAAATGCTTCATTATGAAAATTTAGGTTTATGTAATGATGGAGAAGCTGGCATGATGATAGACGAAGGGCATGTAGAACTTGGAGGCAAAATTCCTGTAAACGTATCTGGTGGACTTCTCTCCAAGGGTCATCCTTTAGGTGCAACTGGAATAGCGAATATTTATGAAGTTTGTTCGCATCTTAGAGGTGAGGCTGGTAAAAGACAAGTTGAGAACGCCAAAATTGGTATGACCCATGTTATTGGGCTTGGAACCGCATGTGCAATTCACATACTTGAAAAGCCATAGATTATCTTGCTAGTAGGTATAACTGGAGATACGCACAACAATCTCAAAAATATTTCTAAAATATGTAAATTATTTAACGAAGTAAAACCTCAACTAGTTATACATACAGGAGATATTACTCTTCCAAAATCGTTAGAAGCTTTTTCAGAATTAAATATGCCTTTTGTTGGTGTTTTTGGAAATAATGATCAAGAAGAAAGAGAAGGATTGATTGCTGCATCAGAAAAATTTAATTGCAGTCTTTTCGAAGAACCTTACTTATTAAACATTAAAGAAAAGAAAATTTATATTCTTCATCATCCAGATCTTATAAATAAAAATATGTCTATTAAAGGAGATTTTATAGTTCATGGTCATACTCATAGGTACAGGTCAGAAATTATTAATAACTCCCTTATTTTCAATCCTGGCGAATGTGCAGGTTTTTTAGAAGGTAAAAATAAGATTGGGCTTTTAAATCTAGAAAAAAAAATAGCAAATACTATTTCTTTTTAAAAATTTTTTTTATAAAAGTAGCAAATTAAACTTAAAATCTGAAAAAAGATAACAAAAGAAATCATAGGTCTCAAAAGCCTTTCCAGCCCATTAGAATCTATGATTGAAAGTTCTAAAAAGATAATTGAGATTATAGGAGCCAATTCAGAATCTCCAGGAGTTGAGAACCAAATTGCACCGAATACGCCAAAAATTATGGGAATGAAAAAAAAATTTATGAACTTATTTTTATTAAATTTTGTGAAAGAGTAACATATTAAAATTAGCAAAATATAATAAAAAATCCAAAATAAATTCATTTTTTTATCTCTTTTAAAAATCTACTTGCTAAATCAACATCTATAAAATATCTATCAAGCAAATTTTTATCTAGATTTTTATTCTCTAAACTTTTTACGATTTTATTTAAATGTTTATCTTTAAAAATCTTCGAAGTAGTTATATTTCTGCTCTCAGCGTTCTTTTCTCTCCATAAAAAAACTTCTTTTGCTAATTTTGAAGCTTTTTTAAGTTTTTTTATCCTAGATAAATATAATTCCTGGTTTCCTTGAGAAGCTTCTTTTTTAGATTTGATCAGGGCTTCGTCCTCTTTTTCCATTTTAATAAGAATCTTTAGTTGTTTTTTATAAATCTCAATTAAAAAATGTACGTCATCTGAAGCATATGAAAGTTGATTTTGAGAGAACGGTCTTCTTAGCCAATTCGAGTTTGTTTGAGTTTTGTCCAGAGTTATCGGGAAATAATTTTTAACAATAGATCCATAATTTTTTACTTCTCCGCCATTGATAATTTTCTCAGCTATTTGAATATCAAAAACATTATTAATTTTTATGCCTAAATTAGAACTTAAAACTGTCGTATCGCTTCTGGAAGAATGAAAAATAATTAACTTTTTTTTATTTTCCAATATCTTTTTTAACCATTTAAGATTTTTACATTTTACACAATCAACTAAAAAAATTTTATCCAAAGTGGCTATTTGTAATAATGATAAAATTGGATAATAAGTAGACCTCCACTCAAATTCAGTATCTAATCCCAGGTATTTTTCATTCTCAAGGCAAAATCTTAAAAAATCAAAATGTTCTTCAGAATCTATTAAATAAATCTCCTTTGATTTTTTTTTATAAAAAAATTTTGAAATTAGATTAAGCAACTTTTTTAATATTCAACCGAAATGTGTAACTATGTTTTTAAAAATATCTTTTAATTCAAAGTTACCATCTGTTTTTTTATTACAGTTATCTAAATAGTATCCCATCTCATTGTGATGACCATTTTTTAAAGCAACTAAAGAAACTCTTTTAAAAATTGGATGAATTATTGTCTTTTCAATATTTGAAAGTGCATCACTTTTACAAATATTTTTATTATAAGAAAGTGTAACGAAAAGTGATTTCCCTCTATTATCTACTTCAAAAAAATTTGAATTTCTTAATTCTAAGGAATTAATTTTTTTTTCTGCATTTGAGCAAGTTAATTCATCATCAAAAGAAACTAAAAAGTCTCGAGACATTCTTGGTTCAACTTTTGAAAATGAAATCCCTAATTCTTTTAAAAAGTTTTTATGATTTTTTAATCTCCAGTAAAATTCAGATCTATGAGTAGGTTCTTGACTCAATCCCGTAGCAAGAATAATTCTTGACTCTTTATAATTTTCAAAAAAATCTTCTAAAATTTCATCATAAAGTTTATAAACTTCAAATAAAGGATCATATTCTTTTGAGCAATACCAAGAAGGGTTATTCTGATTTCCATCATAAACTTTAGAACAATAAAAATAATGGTGTTGAATATGTGCTGCTGCGTTTAGAAAAATTATACCAAACGGATATTTTTTTTTATCATAAATTGATAAAAAAACATTTGATAATATTAAGTCTAGCAAAATTGCTTTTCTCCATGGCTTATTAAAGGAAGTAAAAAAAAGAAAAAATAATTTTCTATATTTACGAAAGTTTGTAAATCTAATAATCGCTGCTAAAAATAAGATTAAATCTTTAATCTTAAATCTACCTTTGGCATTATCATTAACCATAGATGATACAGATTTATGCAAGGCTTTTATGAAAAAACCTTTTGAAGAAAAAGTATCGACCCAAGGATCAGGAATAAAAATACTATTTTTTAAATTAGGATTGAATGCATTCATTGGAGAGATAAGGCAAGAACTAACGTTATTTTTATCTAATTCGTCCCAAACATTATTAAGGTCTCTTTTGTCTCCAAGACGGAAAATATTATGTTCTGAATAATTTTTCCCCGTATGTACAGTGACCCATTGAATCCAAGGTTCAAGATTCTCATATTTTTCCTCTGAATGAGTTTTAGATATTCCACACTCTTCTATAAATTTTTTAAAATTTTTTAATTTTCCTTGTTGAACGTATCTTTCAACATAATTGAAAGATACTTCATTGAACTCTAATAAAATTAATGATTTATTTTCCACTTTTAGATTTTGTCAAATTTTTTAAAAAGTCTAATAGTTCTTTTGAAAATAGATTATTTTCAAGAGATATAGAATAAAAAGCTTTTGCATAGCCTAATTTGTCTCCACAATCAAAACAAATATCTTTTGATTTTATGCCTTGAACGATTTCATATTTTATCATTTTCTTAATCGCATCTGTAAGCTCAAATTCACCAGAATTATTCATCGTTATTTTTTCCAAATAATTAAAAATAGAAAAATTAAATATATACCTACCTAATACAGCAAGGTTTGATGGAGCAATTTTCTTCTGAGGCTTTTCTACAATATCTATAATCTTACTCAATTCTTGTACTTCCTTTTTTTGAACAAGCTTAACTATTCCATATTTGGTTACATCCTCAGGCTTAACTTCTTCTAAAAGTATTAAGGGATTATGGTTTTTTATGAATAAGTTTTTCATATTTTTTAAATTTTTACCTTTTTCTTTTGGATTAAAAATCCTATCAGGTAAAACTACTGCAAAAGGCTCATTTTTTATTAAAGGTTTTGCGCATAAAACAGCATGGCCCAAACCTTTGGGCTCTTTTTGTCTTATTGAAATAATTTTTACATCTATGTTGGATATGCTTGACAAGTCTTTTAAATGTTTTTTTTTTAGTTTTATTAAGGCTGCCAAGTAAATCGAAACCTTCATCAAAATGATTTTCGATCGAATTTTTACTTGAATGAGTTACAAAAATAATTTCTTCAAATCCAGCACAAGCTATTTCCTCAACTACATATTGAATCATTGGTTTATCTAAAATAGGCAACATTTCTTTAGGAATTGCTTTCGTGGATGGAAGTAATCTAGTACCAATGCCAGCTAAAGGAACGATTACTTTTTTTGGAACTTCAGAAATGGAGTTCATTGAATTTTATTTTGCTCATTATTAAAAAAATTATTATACAAGGAATCATCATATATATTTTGATCGGCATAAGAAGTATCTTTATAAAGCTTTTTATATCTTCCGTACGTAAATACAGTATCAATTCTTCCTCCAAAGCTTAAAACAGATAAAAGAAGAGAAAGAATCATAAGAACTTGCTTCAGAAAGGGAATATAAATAACAACTTTTTTATTTTTTAGAGAATTCTGAATTATATCTGATGTAGATTTTACAGGCCGATCTATACATATGTATTTGTTATGGTTAACTGAATTATTCAAGAAAAACTTTATAAAAAGGACAAAATTTGAAAGATTTGTTAGAGATTTTTTTTCTTCAATTAACGGAATAAGGGGTAAATATTTTGCATAAACTTTTAATTTACCTATATTTGTATCTAATCTTGATTCCTCATCGTAAATCGCAGAAGGAGCAAGTATTACATAAGAAACTTTATTTTTTTTGCCCAATCCTCTACTAAAGATTCTTGAAGATATTTAGTTTTTCTATAATGATCGTCTGAATTTTTTGTAAAAAGTTTTTTTTCTATTAAAGTTTTTCCATCTATAGAAGCAACACTGCTTATATGAATGAATTTTTTAATTTTTTTTTCGTCTATGACTCTCAGAAGATTTTCTGTAGCAGTTACATTATTTAAAAAATAATCTTCATAATCAAAACCGAAGTCATTTCTTAATGCAGCGCAATGGATTAAAAAGAAATCGTCAATGTTTTTAAAAAAAGTTTTTAATTTTTTTTCATTGTTTAAACATATTGAATTTTCATCATCTAATCTATTATCTATGAAATACAAATCTTCTTTCTCAAAATAACTTTTTAATTTTTTTCCTATAAATCCTTCACTTCCTGTAATTATTATTTTCATTGAGTACTTTTTAAAATTGTATCGGTAATCTTGTTTATTGAATAAGAGCTTCTATAACTATCCTCTTTTAAAATAATATTATTTTTTTTGATTTCAATTTCTACCTTGGATAAGTTTTCTAAAAAATTTACTAATTCATTTTTTTCTTCTAATGAAAAAGTCCATCCAAAATTATTTTCCTGCAGAAGACAAGAAACTTCAGATTCTTTACTCATTAATGACAAAACAGGCATTCGGTACGCTAGTGAAAAATAAGATTTGCTTGGAACAGCCAAACCATACATTTTTTCTGAAAGTGTGACTAAAGAAATATCTCCACAAACTAAGATCCTTGATCTTTGTGAAATAGGTATACCATTTCTAAGGAAAATTCTTTTGTCATGTTTTGCAGCTTTTTTTACTAAATTTCTTTTTTTACCATTTCCTACAAATAAAAAAATCAAATTTTCATTTTTTGTTTTAGCAATTATTTTCAAAAAAAATTCAATATTTTGAAAATGGCCTAAGTTGCCAAAATATAGAATTATCGTATTTTTATCAGAATCGTAGTTTATTCCTAAAGATGCTAAGTTCTTTTTTTTCTTTTTCTCATCCTCTTCAAATTTATCATCGCACCAATTAGGAGAATATATAATTTTATTTTTTTCTATTTTTTTATTTTCTAAGATTTTAGACATATCTCTTCCTATAGAAAAAATTTTAAATGCCCTTCTATATGAAAAGTTAAATAAATTCTTCAATGCACTCAATACTATTTTCAAAAAAGAATTATTAGATGTTGCTATCAAATTTTCAGGAAATAAATCAAATAAAAGAATATTTACTTTAGCCTTTATAAAAAATATTTTTAGAATCAACGGAAGAAGAATTATTAAAAAAGGATTGGTGCCTATCAAAATTGACCCCTTATTTCTAGAGTTTTTAATTGCCTCGATTAACATTTTTAACGACATATAAACCTTTAGAAATGCCCCGACTCCAAAATTTAAGTAATTTTTTAGATAAGATGGAGCTCTAACCTGAATAATTTTAACTTTATCGTTTTTTTCTAAACTAGAAGGTCTATCCTCTGTCAAAAGTAAAATTTCATGATTGCGAGAAAGCTCAATAATTATTTTTTCCCAATAGTAACCAGTTGAAATTTTATCTGGATCAGAGTGCTGAGCAATAACTAAAAGCATTGAATACCTTTATTATTTTTTCCAAGTTTTATTATTTATGTAGTTTGTATAACTTAATATTATTCTGATAATTTTTTCGGACACGTTATCCACTTCGTAATCTTTTACTGGATTTATATTTCTAATTTTTCCTCTTTTTTGACTTTTGATAATATTTATTGCTTGATCAATATTATTCAAACTTAAAGAAGTAAAAATAACTGAGCCTTCCTCATTACCTTCTGGTCTTTCGTGATTCTCTCTTAAGTTAATTGCAGGAAAATTCAAAATTGACGATTCTTCTGTGATAGTTCCGCTATCTGAAAGTACATATTTAGAATTTAATTGAAGTTTTATATATTCGGAAAAAGAAAAAGGATTCAAAAAATTTATTTTAGAAGAATGTTTAAAATTAAGTTTTTCAAGATTTTTTCTGGTTCTTGGATGAGTAGAAATTATTATTTTCTTATTTTCTTTTTCCTCTAAAAAATTTAAAATTTTGATGAAACTTTTTAAGTTTTTTTTGTCATCAACGTTTTCTTCCCTATGTAAACTAAACAAAACGTAGTTATATTTTGAAAGTTTTAATTTATTTAAAATCTTAGATTTGTTAATTTTATTTTCATAAAACTTTAAAACTTCTCTCATAGGACTTCCTACTTTAATAATTTGATCTTTGGGTAATCCTTCATTCAAAAGATATTCTCTGGCAATGGAGCTATAAGTTAAATTTACATCCGAAACATGATCAATTATTTTTCTATTTATCTCTTCAGGAACTCTTTGATCAAAACACCTATTTCCAGCTTCTAAATGAAAAATAGGAACTTTGTTCCTTTTTGCAGATATACAACTTAAACAACTATTCGTATCCCCGAGAATTAAAAATGCATCTGGTTTATATTTTTTTATTAATGAATCTGTTTTTTCAATAACTTTTCCTATTGTTTTTGAGGCATTTTTTTCTTTAATTTTAAGATTTTCATCGGGTTTTCTTATCTTCAAATCTTTAAAGAATATTTCATTTAATTCGTAATCAAAATTTTGGTCTGAATTTACTAAGACATGATTAAAAGTTTCATCGAGTTTAGGGATTATTCTTGAAAGTTTTATTATCTCTGGCCTTGTTCCAACTACCGTCATTACCTTTAGTTGACTCATATTTGGATATCCTTTTTGATAAATTCTAGACTTTTCAAAAGATCTTCAGTTTCTTTTACGTTAAGTCTTCTTGTATTATGAGAAGTATAATCTTCAATTAATGAAATATCTCTATCTCCCCTACTAAAATATTTATCATAATTTAGGTCTCTAGTATCTGCAGGAATTCGATAGAAATTTTCTAATTCTTCTGCTTTTGACATTTCTTCTCTTGATACTAAAGATTCAAAAAGTTTTTCACCATGTCTTGTTCCTATAATTTTTATCTTATTTTTTAAACGAAAAATATTTTTCATCGCCTCTGCAAGATCTTTTATAGTGCAAGCAGGAGATTTTTGTACAAAAATGTCTCCATTTTTTGCATTCTCAAAAGCAAAAAGAACGAGGTTTACTGAATCTTCTAAAGACATCATAAATCTTGTCATGCTTGGATCTGTTATAGTAATGTCATGACCATTTAGTATCTGCTCTTTGAAAAGAGGTATCACTGATCCTCTGGATGCCATAACATTTCCATAGCGTGTGGCACATAATATTGTTTTTGAGGAATCGCAGTTTCTTGAAGAAGCAATCATTATCTTTTCCATTAGTGCTTTGGTAAGTCCCATTGCATTTATTGGGTAAACTGCTTTGTCTGTACTCAAAAAAACGCACTTTTTAATTTCTTTCTCTATGGCTCCTCTTATAACATTTTCAGCTCCCAAAACATTCGTTCTTAAGGCTTCCATTGGATAAAATTCACACGAAGGAACTTGTTTTAATGCTGCGGCAAAAAAAACAAAATCAATATCATTCATTGAATCTAAAACACTCTCAAAATTTCTTACATCGCCGATAATAAACTCTAATCTTTTGTCGCTAATCGACAAGCGCATATCATGTTGTTTTTTTTCATCTCTGCTAAAAACTCTCACTTTGGAAACTCCTAAACCAAGCAATCTTTCTAAAACAGCATGTCCAAAAGAACCTGTTCCTCCAAAAATGAGAAACTTTTTATTTTTTAAACCTTTCATTATAAAACTGATTCAATTCTGTAATTAATTCTCTCCAAGACGGAGGATTGTAACCTGTTATGGAGCGTAAATTTGAGGAATTTAATGACCTATCTATCACAACATTATTATCTTCAATAATTTTAGTATCCTTTTTATAAATTTCTGCAACTAATTTTAAAAGATCAAATTTATTAATTGGATTTACCGAAAGGTGAAAAAGTCCAGTCAAATCATAATTATGTAAAAGTATATTTTCTAGGACCTTACCCATCTCAATAGTAGTAAGGCCAGAAAATATTGCATTTTTAAAACCTTTTACTTCTTCTTTTTGTGATAAAAACCAGTCTATCAAGCTTTTTGCTGTATTTAATTCATGTCCGATAATTGACGTCCTTAAAGTTAAAGCCCCTTTATCATGGACTTCTCCCAATCTTTTACTTAAACCATAGATGTCCTCAGCATCTGGATTATGTATTTCTTCATAGTTGCCTTCTTTTCCCGAGAAGACACAGTCTGTACTAAAATGAATTAACTTAGCTCCGACTTTTTTTGAAATATTAAAAAGTTGATGAGGAAGCAATGAATTTATTTGAATGGTTTGAATTCTATTATCTATATCTTTTTTCTGTTTGATTATTCCGATGCAGTTTATGATTACATTAGGTGATATGTTTTCACAAATTTGAAAAACTTCTTCAAAATTTCTAACATCTGAAATTTCAATCAAATTTTTTGAGTATTCTGGTATATTTTCAATCTTTACCTTATTTCTAACAACTCCATACGACTCAAAATTAATATTTTCTGAGAAAATTTTTAATAAATTATTTCCTAACATTCCAGAAGCGCCAAAAATTAGAATTTTCATTATTTATGTTTTATTTCTTTTTGAAAAAAACTCTTGTTAGTTTTTCTTTTATTTTCCTTCTATGAAAAAATTTCCAGAAAATAGGTATCAAGGATAAAAGATAAAATAACAAATATAAATATTCTTCTTTAGAAATATTAATTAATTCTTTTCTAGCTTTTGTATATTTTTTATTTTCCATATAAAAACAAGCTTTATAGTAGCAAGCTCTATTTAAAGCCAGTTTAATTTCTTCTTCATACTCAAGAGCAAAATTATGGTTACCTTTAATTATGTGATTAATGGTTATCTCTCTTTCCTCTGCCCATTTTTTTTTAAACTGATTTGTTAGTGAATTTTCAAGAATTCTATAATTAGCGTGGATTTTTTCTGTTGAATGTATTTCTCCAAATGCAGCAATTTGCATAAATAAATTGTATTCTTCTGAGGCTTCCATTTCTGAAGAAAAATTTAAATCATTTTTCATAAGAAATTCTCTTCTTATTAAGCTTGTAAGAATATTTATATCAAAATTTACAAGCTTCTCTCTGAATAAATCTCCTTCTTGGCTAATTGGAGTATATTTTCCAATATATTTTCCATTTTGATTAATGTAATTTATTCCTGAAAAAGTTAAGGCAAGTTCTTTTTTTTGCATTATTTCAACTTGCTCCTTAAGTTTGTTTGGCAACCACCTATCGTCGCAATCAAGAAAAGCGATATAGTCAGATTTTGTGAGGCTAACTGCTAATTTTCTAGCTGCTCCTAATGAAATTTTTTTTTCTGTTCTGTAGTAAATTAAATTGCCTTCAAAGCTTTGGGCAATCTTTTTTGAGTTATCTGAAGAACAATTATCTATAAATATTATTCTCCATAAAGGATAGTCTTGAGATAAAATTGAGTCTAAAGCTTCTGATAAGTATTTTTCTCCGTTAAAACAATTTACAATTATATCTACATTATTTTCCATAATATCTCTTATAATTATGACAGAAGAAAAAAGAAATGAAGTTAGTATTGTAGATTTAATAAAATCTTTTTATGACTTTAAATTTCAAATCTTATTGATTTCTTTTAGTTCAGCATTTGTTTTTCTTATCTCTAGTTTCTTTGTAACAACTTTATATACTAATAAATCTTTTGTGATAATAAATGAAGAGATGTCTCAGTCTGAATTTGATTCTTCTTTATCTGCGTTAGCCAGTTTTGGAGGAATTGGTTTACCTGGATCAAATGAAAATGATGAATTTATTGCAACAGTTAAATCTAAAAAGTTTATTTATAGCTTTCTTAAGAAAGAAAATCTTTTGTCTATTAATAAAAACTCTAAAACAACGATTGAAGATCATTTGAAAGAAATTAAATCTTTCCAGAAAAACTTTAAAGTAATAAAAACGCCGAGATCTTCAACCTATGAATTATCTTTTAATTCGAGTGACTTGATTCTCGCGAATGAAATACCAAATAAAATTGTTTTACATTTCAATGACTACATAAAAAAACAAGAAAAACGGTCTCTATCCAATGAAATGAAATTTTTAGAAAGTTCGTTCTCTTCTGAAAGAAACGAAGAAATAAAGAGAATGATTGCATCTTTAATTCAAAAAAATCTTCAATCTCAGACTCTAGTACTTGCAAATATTGAATATCCTTTTAAATTTATTGATGAAGCTATTTTTCAAAAAGAAGTTTTCTCGCCAAATAAAATAGTTAGGTTTCTTATAGGTTTTTTTCTTGGTCTTTTTATTGGGATCCTATGGGCTTTTGGTAAAGCCTTTAAAATTTCTTGACTTCCTTTCAATTTTAAAAGAGAAATCAATTTTAAATTCTTTTATTCTATATAGTATCAATATTAGCGGATAAGCTACCACTGCTAGCGAAAGAAGATATCCGTGAAAAAAACTTAACAATAATGCTGAAAATAATGGAGGATAAATTAATAGATAATCTTTTTTTCCATTAAGCGCCTGGACATAAACAAATGAAATAAAAATCTGTATTAAGCCCATAAAAAACAATGAAATAAAAAACCCCCAATCAGCAATCAAGTTAGCAAAAATTGGAAGAGCATTAAAAGCTTCTGTAGCAAGTTCAAATGAGTAATCAGAACTAAAACCAAGGAAAGTAAAAACCGCCGAAGGAACAAATAATTGAATTGTATTATAAGGAAAATAGAGGACGTCAACGTAATCTATTCCGTGATATAGATTGTTAATTGGTTGAAGAAAGTAAATTAATGGCCAAGTTAAAATTCCATATCCTTCGGAGTTTTGAGAAAGAAAATTTGAAAAATCAAAACCTCCAGTTCCCCTCACCGTAGCTAAAAAATAAAAACTATATGGAAAAGCAATAATTCCAGTTAAGAAAAATAGGAACTTTTTGAAATTTATTCGATACAGCATCAAATAAATAGCAAGCCCATGGGCAAATAAGAAAATCAAATTACCTCTTGCTAACTCGTTGAAAGCAGAAAATACAAGAATTGTTAAAAAAACTAAATTTTTTATACCTTTTCCCTTCAAGTACAGAATAAAAAAACCGACTAGGAGAAATGCTCTTATCATATTTATAAAACCTGTTAATGTAGGAATTCCAAAATCTAAATATGTTTTTCCGTTTCCAATTAATAGCCAAATTAGAGGAGTTCCTCTGTTATAGATGATATTGATCAAGTATAAAGAAAACCACAGGATAAATAAAAAATTCAAAAAAAAATTTAAATTGTTTAATTCATCATCAGAAAATGAAATAACTTTAAAATCAGGTTGATAAAAAAATTTCTTTATGAAGAAATAAATAAGAATAAACTGAGCTATAGAAGTATAGATGTAGATGTCAACGGCGGTATTCGGATTAACGAAAAAATTAAAATCTACTTGTCTAAAAATAACTAAAATTGTTAACCATATAGAGGAAAAGATAATTACAGGGTTTGAAAAAATAGATGGATTCACTTACCAAATTTTCCATTTTGGATCTTCAGCCCAAAGCTTTTCTAAATCATGTCTATCTTTTAAAGTATCCATACATTTCCAGAAACCTTTGTGAGGGTAACTATATAGTTTTTTATCCTTTGCGAGATTGCTTAAAGGCTCTTCCTCAAGAACACAAGAATCATCTGTATTTAAATAGTTAAAAATTTCATTTTCGAAAACAAAAAACCCTGCATTAATTTCCCTTTTTTCATTATCTTTTTTTTCTGAGAAAGAAGTAACAAGGTTTGAAGAATCCTTTCTGAATACTCCGAACCTGCCCTCTGGAATTACCGACGTAAAAGTACCAATTCCATTATTTTTTTTATGAAATTTTAACAATTCTTTTAAATCAATATCTGCCACCCCATCTCCATATGTGAGCATAAAACTTTTATCATCTGTATATTTTCTAGCTTTAGCTAGTCTTGAACCAGTCATAGAATTTTTACCGGTATCTACGAGAGTTATTTTCCAATCTTCATGATATTTTTCAATCATTTCCAAGCTATTTTCCTTTAAGTTAATATGAATATCATTGTTTTGATACAAGTAATTGATGAAATAATTCTTAACTACCTCCCCCTTAAAGCCCAATAAAATTACAAAATCATTAAATCCTTGGCTTGCGTATATATTCATGATGTGCCATAAAATCGGCTTACCGCCGATTTCCACCATAGGTTTAGGCTTAAGATGTGTTTCTTCTGACAATCTAGATCCTAATCCGCCAGCTAAGATAATAACTTTCATTTTTTTAAATCTTATTTTTTAGAGTTTTGCTCATAGTATAAGCCAAACTAGGTTTCAAAAATTTTTTATCGAATAAATCCTTATATTTTGCTTCAGATTGAGAGACGTAATCCAAGAATTCTTTAGCTATATTTTCTATATCATGATTTTCTTTAGTAAATTTATAAGTCTGGTGAGAAAGATAATTGTCTTGTTTTTTAACTTCTTTAATTATTTCAAACATAGTTTTTCCTGAAAAATTTTTTTTATATGTTATCAACTCTCCAGCAGAATGATTATCTGACTCAAAAAGAAATTTATATCGATAAGAATCAGGGATTTTATTATAAGAAAAATCAAGTAAAACAGTTGGTATTCCAAATGATGCTACTTCAAATGCAGACAGCCCCAT
>MDTG01251178.1_pt1 | contig 13333 bp, 10 predicted proteins | sample 811421 | NCBI WGS metagenome assembly MDTG01 (sample SAMN05326645, study PRJNA326480) | marine metagenome | isolation source: seawater | place: Pacific Ocean: South East | collected 2011 | reverse complement strand
TATTCAAATCTCTCGGTTTCACCAGGATCAAATTCCATAAACATCGACCTGCCCGTCAATTGTTCACTAGTCATGCCAAGAGCTTTGACACGCTCTTCTTGGGTCATGGATTTTAATTCATTTTCTGTTACGCTTGCCATACTCTTACCTCCTCGTCATATGGGTCAGAAGTATCTATCTCTTCTGGGAGAATGGCTCTAATAGCGACCTCCTCTGAAGCCATTGCTATCAATGTATCACTTTCATAAAGAACTAGGGGTTTTGCCGCCATAGTATCTTTAGCCATTCCTAACTGATCTTTGGTTGCCACCAAATATGTGAAGACACCATCAATTTCTTCGATTGATTGCCTAAGACTGTCCTCCAAACTAGTTCCAAGTGACAGATTATGGGCAGTATACACTGCTAAAAGCTCACTATCACAGTTAGAAGTAAACCTGTGGCCTTTTTTCTCCATTTGTCTTCTCATTATCCAATAATTTGTTATCTGTCCATTGTGAACGACCGATACATCATTGTATGGGAAAGCCCAATATGGGTGCGCCGAACGTATATCCACATCTGACTCTGTAGCCATTCTTGTGTGACCAATTCCATGAGTTCCTTGAAAGGCCTGTAATCCATAAGCCTCAGAAACTACAGCAGCATCTCCAAGATCTTTGATTAGCTCTAAGCCCTTACCAACTGAAAGAATTTCTGCTCCTTCAACTTCTTCGACATGCTCCGCAAGTTTGCCTAAATCTCCAGTAAAGGTGTACTCGTAGCGATATGCATAATCAGTGACTTTTTCCTTTTTGGAGACCTTAACACCATGTTCTTTCAAGATTGCATCAACGGCATTTATTCTACGATCGAGTTCGGCATATATTCCGCTTCCCCTATCCATATCATCCGCTTCAGCTATCTTTAACCTCATTACTAATCCACCGCTAGCCTCCCCGTAAACGGCATACCCCGTTGAATCCGGTCCCCGATGCTTCAATGCCTGCAGCATTTGGGTCATTTCAGAACCAACAGTCGATTTCTTTCCTCTATGGATTAATCCTGCTATTCCACACATTCATAGTGCTCCTTATCATTTAGATCATTGTTAACTTTGAACGCCGTAAGTCCTTAGCCTATGGCAAACATTCCATATAAGTATCGTTATCCCAGTCAGTGACCGTTGACATAAAGCGCGCCCATTCATCAGCCTTGTATTCATGAAAAAGGCCATACATTTCACCTGGCATTCCTCTTTGAACAACAGGATCATTGGCCAAAGCGTCAAGGGATTCACCTAAGGACATAGGTAACTTCTTAACTTGCTTACCGGCCTCCATCGCTTGATAGATATTTCTTTCTTCGGGTGCTCCAGGGTCCAGCTTATTCTCAATGCCATCATCAGCAGCGGCTATAATTGTAGATCCCATAAGGTATGGATTCACCATAGAGTCTACTGACCTATATTCGAAACGCCCTGGAGCCAAAACCCTCAGTCCAGTTGTACGATTTTGGAAACCCCAATCAGCAAATACAGGTGCCCAAAATCCAGTATCCCAAAGTCGGCGATAAGAATTCACAGTGGAACACCCAATTGCTGTTAATGCTCTAAGATGGTGGACAATACCCCCAATTGCTTCTAATCCTGCCTTCTGAGGCATCTGGGGATCATCTCCGTCAGGCATAAAAGTATTTTCGCCGCCCTTCACATGCATATAGTTTTCCCGCATGCCTGGTAAATTTTTTGGATCATTACCCATGGGGATGAAGACATCTTCTCCACCTCTCCATAGCGACATATTATGATGACAACCCGAAGCAGAAACCCCCATGAAAGGCTTACTCATGAAGCAGGCGAATATTCCGAACTCACGAGCCACTTGGGCACAAATTTGTCTGTATGTTGTCAATCTGTCAGCATTTCTCAAAACATCATCAAATGTGAAATTCAACTCCAACTGGCCAGGGGCATCTTCATGATCTCCTTGGATCATATCCAAGCCCATGGCTCTCGCGTATTCAATTACCTTCATATATACGGGTCTCAAACTTTCAAATTGGTCAATATGGTAACAAAAAGGCTTTGAATACCCATCTTTCGGTTTTCCGTTCTCATCAAATTTCAGCCACATCATTTCTGGTTCAGTGCCCATTCTTAACTGCAGGCCATTATGCTTTTTTGAAAACTCACTATGAATCCTCCGCAAATTGCCCCTGCAATCAGCCGTTAGATAGGCACCAGCGTTTTCTCGTTCTTCTCTATTGCGAAAAAGTGTGCAGTAGAATCTAGCTACCCTTTTATCCCACGGTAATTGCATGAATGTTTCTGGTTCTGGTATGCCCACTAATTCTGCAGCCTCAGGGCCATATCCCAAATAATCTCCTGCCCTATTAGTGAAAAGATTAACTGTTGCACCGTAAACTAACTGAAATCCTTTTTTTGCAATGCTTTCCCAATGATCCGCAGGAATACCTTTGCCCATAATCTTCCCAGTGACCGAAACAAATTGGAGATAAAGATATGTAATCCCCAGTTCGTCAATTTTTTTTCTCACTTCCTTGATTTTTTCTTCACGACCTGGAGCTTCAACAAACTCCTCTATATCTTTTTTTGACACTGTTCTCTCCTTTACAAAATCTTAGTATTTATTCTCTTGATTCAACTCCAAGGGTACGGACTATTAGACACTGGATGTAAATTACCTTTACTAAACCTGTCAAACCTGAAGGGCTTTAGTAAATCCTGCTCATTGCCCAAAACTTCATCGGCAATCAAATGACCAACACTAATCATTTTCCAGCCATGGTTAGAATCAGCAATTACAGCCACATTTTCTTTAAAATGATCAAAAACAGGGAAACTATCGGGGGTAAAACAACCTATCCCGCCAGATGGATCCCGATGGTACTTAGGCATTGAACCCTCAAACCTTTTGTGGCAATGAGCTAATGCAGACACCCACATATGGGCGAACTCTTTGCTTGAAACAAATTCAGGGCTTGATGGTCCATAAGGATCGACTTTTACCTCGTCTACAGGCGTTTCAACTTTGTATGGTGAAGCCCCTCCCTGTATTCCACCAAAATGCCAGTCTGGTTTATAATAAATCCCCCACATCTCCTCTGTAATGGTCGATCCATCAACATCTGATATGAGCGGAGCATCGGTATCTACATGTAAAACTGGGGGGGCTTCCCCATTGTTTGTCTTGAACATTCCGGGGTCCACATTTAGAACTCCCTCTTCAAGTTGCCAATATCTCCACATATCCACATCAGAGTGTATGTCCCCAGCTAAATCCTTAACTTCTATTTTCTTGGGCAAATCCAACATGTCCCAAAAATCTCTTACCCATGGTCCTGCACCAATCACTACATGATTGCACCCTAACAAACCCAAATTGGTTTCAACTGCTTTGACGGAGCCCGAACCATTCTCAGTCACAAAACCCTTGACTTCAGCACCCGTGATAATTCTAACACCCAAAGCTTCGATCTTGGATGCAAGTCCATACATTGTTTTTGTTTGATTAGAGTAACCACCCCTTTTTTCGTGAAGAACTGAGGTAATTCCCTTGGCCTGCCAGTCGTCAAAGAATCCTCTCATATACTTAGTCGAAGCATTTTCACCTTCCACAAAATGACTCTCATAACCAATCGCGGCCTGCTGATGGTATATCTGCGAAACATCTGACCTCATAGCTTCACAAGAAATTTGCATGTAGCCTACGGGATGATAGTGTAGGCCCTCCGGGTCGCTCTCCCACAAATCTACCGAGTGGGCCATTAGCTCTCTCATGGCAGGTTGAAAATAATTGTTACGAACAACTCCACACGCTATGCCTGAAGCTCCAGATGCTATTCCTGTTTTATCAAGAACAACAATGCGTCCTTCTATTTCTTTCCCAGATTCTTGAAATCTCTTTGCCAATTGCCAAGCCGTCGATAAACCGTGAATCCCGGCCCCAATGATTACGAACTCTGCATGATTAGGAAATGCCATCAGTTTTCTCCCCTAAAACCTCTCCTTAAACTAATCATAAGCCAAAAAATTACCGAAATCAAACAAAAAATGTACCAAAATACTTGATATTTTATTTTTTTGGTATAATATCGGTATAAAATAGGAGGTTTTCATGAACGCCTTTAGTGAAACTGTCAGGCATGGCTCAGAAAGTATAGCGGCAGGAATAAGGAGAGAAATTTTAAACGGGCAAATCGTGGCTCCGGAAAAACTTCCTGCTGAAAGGGAATTGGCCGAGCGCTTTAAGGTTTCTAGAGGCACTATCAGATCTGCTCTGGCAAAATTAGAATTAGAAAAATTTCTGGAAATAAAGGCTGGGAGCGGCGCCTTTGTTATATATAAAACTTCTATAATCCCAGTATCTGAAGTTAAGAATGCCAACCCTTTAGAGTTGATTGATGCACGATTTGCTTTGGAACCGCATATTTGCAGGCTTGCAGTTCTTCACGGAAAAAAAGATCAATTTGAGAAACTTGAAACCCTAATTGAAACCATGGAAAGAAGTGTTAAGGATCCAATGCAATTTTCATCAGCTGATTCGGCATTTCATCAGATTTTGTCAGACTGCACGGGAAATAACCTTTTAATTTGGATCATCAATCAAATCAATTCCGTGAGGGGCCAAGATGAATGGATGCGAGCAAGGCATCAAACATTGAATGACACAATAATACGTACATACAATATTCAACATCGACAAATCTTGAGTGCAATCAAAGCAAGAGAGCCTGAAAAAGCTGCTGCATTCATGAAAGAACATTTGGAGATTGCCCGGCTATCCCTTACCCGAGCTGCTGGAACTTAAGTTTGTGCTGTTGCTTGCATCCAATTAATATATAATCTCTCAGCTTTTTCCTTCATGCTAGAAATATTTGCCAGACAAGCATCCTGCATCTTCTCAAAACCATTTTCTCCCATAGCCTCATCTAATGACATCCGATATTCAGGAATGTTAGCCCAGTTTTTCACTGTATCTTCTTCAATTTCTACATGAAACTGCACCGAAAATGCTCGGGTTTCCCACTGCATAGCCTGAATATGGCAATTTTCAGACCAGGCCAAGCTTTTAGCACCCGGAGGCAATTCAATGACCTCAGCACCATGCCACTGAAGAGTCTTAAACCTTTCCGGAACCCCATCAAAAAATATTCCAGTTTGGCCGCTTTCGGTGAGAGCTACATCCAAAACCCCAACTTCAGGATTAAGTGATTTAGCTACTCGACCTCCAAGACTTTCCGCCAACAACTGATGACCTAGGCAAATGCCCAGAAAAGGTATTCCTTTATCGTAAACCTGAGAACGAATAAATGCCTTTTCATCTTTTAACCAAGGCAACTGCCCCTCATCCCAGACATCCATTGGCCCACCCAAAACCCAAAGGCCATCGATGCTTTCATCTTCTGGAATATTTTCCCCTTCATCTAGATGCACTACCTGGCTAGTATGACCATCCTCCTTGAGGAAATGTCCCAAAGACCCTGCCGTCTCCACTCTTGCATGTTGGAGAATTAATATGTGCATAGAAACCCTTCTTATTTATATAGCGTTACATTTAATACATTCTGTGGATCACGAGTCACCAACAAATGCAAATTGGCTCCCTTTTCTATAATCAGATGGTGGCACTGCAAACAAATGCAAGAAGGAACTGGAAAAATGTGATGCCGAACAAAAACCTGTCACTTCTGAGATTTCTGCTATAGACATTCTGGAATTTCTTAACAAGTTTCTTGCCTTTTCTAATCTTATCTCACGATAGTACTCCATCGTGCCTTTATTAAAAGCTTTTTTAAAAACTCGATTCAACTGTCTTCGAGACAACCCTGTCAAATTTCCAAGGTTCTCCAGACTCAAGGGATCAGCTATGTGCGTCTCCATTAGTTCTATAGCCGTTAAGGCCTTACTATTTGTAGTGCCAACTCTATTAACAAGATTAGATCTCTGAGGTCCTCCTGAAGGTCTAATTTCAGTATGCAAGAACCAGTCACTTACGAACTGAGCAAAAGAGGTACCTTGCCTCCTAGCAATCAGAGCTAGAGCCATGTCAATAGGGGCAGTCCCCCCCGCACATGTTATGCGATCGCGATCGAAAATGAAGAGGCTTTTCTCCAGCAACAGATCATCATAGATTTCCAATAAACTCGGAGCATGCTCCCAGTGAACAGTCATGCGGTAATCTTTCATCAATCCAGATTTAACTAAAATAATTGGCCCTCCTGAAACGCCTCCAATCATCACTCCAAATCTAGCAAACTTATTAATCCAGTTGAATAATGACTTGTTTTCATACTGAAACGGATCGCCTCCCGCAACAACCATCAGTAAATCTAGTACTGGGAAATCTCCCAGCGCATAGTCTGACTCAACTCTGAGTCCTGAGGAAGAAACTGCACCTTGTTTTTTTTCTGTTAAATTCATAATTTCATAAAGTTTTTTATTATCCAGGAAATTTGCTGCTCTGAAAGGTTCTACTAAAGAGGCGTAAGACATCAGCGCGAATCCATCTAATAATAATACCCCTACTCTATACATAATTATACCTTTCTTAGACCAAAAATGTCTCTTTTATAAAATTTAATGTCTTTTTAACGGATGCATTATACCAAAATATATATCATAGTAGGTCAGGGAGTTGAATATGAAATATTCTGCAGCAAAAATCTTTCTTGAAGGTCTTTTTGGAAACCGCGGTTGGGGAAAGGCCTGGCGTGAACCTGAACCAAAAAAGAATTATGATGTCATCATTATTGGTGGAGGAGGGCACGGGTTATCAACGGCTTACTATCTTAGCAATGTTTATAATATTAGCAATGTGGCCGTACTCGAAAAAGGCTGGTTGGGGTCTGGTAATATTGGAAGAAATACAACAATTATACGTTCCAATTATTTGTTGCCTGAAAATGAGCCCTTTTATGAGTTTTCACTAAAATTATGGGAAGGCTTAGAACAAGACACCAACTATAACTCCATGGTATCGCAAAGAGGCGTCATTAATATTTTTCATAGCGACCCTCAAAGGGACGCATTCATACGGCGCGGAAACGCTATGCTCCTATCTGGCGCTGATGCTGATTTACTCGATGAAAATGCTTTAAGAGAACTATGTCCATATTTGGATTTTGAAAATGCTAGGTTTCCAGTAAAAGGTGCCTTGATGCAAAAACGTGGGGGAACTGTTAGACATGACGCCGTAGCCTGGGGATATGCCCGCGGAGCAGACATGAAAGGCGTTGATATAATTCAAAACTGTAATGTCGAAGGCTTCATCATAAAAAATGGAGTCTGTTCTGGTGTTCGAACGTCAAAGGGAGACATACGAGCCAAAAAGGTGGCTTCTTGCGTCGCGGGATCATCAAGCCAAGTCATGAGCACAGCCGGTATTCGACTTCCTATAGAAAGCCATGTGTTACAAGCCTTTGTATCTGAAGGTTTGAAACCTATTTTAGATAATGTAATCACTTTTGGTGCAGGTCATTTTTACGTCAGCCAATCCGATAAGGGTGGTCTTGTCTTTGGGGGAGATCTAGACGGTTATAATAGCTATGCCCAAAGAGGCAATCTCCCAGTTGTAGAAGATGTGTGCGAGGGAGGAATGGCTATTATGCCCATGATTGGTCGGGCAAGATTATTGAGAATGTGGGGAGGAGTGATGGATATGTCCATGGACGGATCTCCCTTTATAGATAGAACGCATATTGACGGATTATATTTTAATGGAGGATGGTGTTACGGAGGATTTAAAGCTACACCGGCCAGTGGCTATTGTTATGCCCACCTACTAGCTACCGATTCACCCCATCCTGTAGCAAGAGGTTACAAGCTTGATAGATTTAGGACGGGAAGTTTAATTGATGAAAAAGGAGTCGGTGCTCAACCTAATTTGCATTGATATTATAAAATCATGATTATTCCGCACCCACATTTAGGACCAAGAGATGCTTGTGAATTCGTTTACAAAGGAGATGCTGAGTTGGTTTTTAGGCCAGAAAGAGTAGAGCCAGTAGATTATGATGCTTTTCATGACTATTTGTACTTACGTCAAAACCCTGCAGGGGTGCATAAAGAACTATGGTACCATGAATACGGTGATAGGTCCTGGTTGGTGGTCACTCGCAATACACAAACTCACGAGATTTTGAAAGTAGAGTTTGTTAACGAGTATATGAGTGGACAAAAAAATAGGAAATCAAATGTTTAGGCTTGAGAACCGTGGCTTAATTAATAGCGAAAAACGTTTGAATTTTTCTTTTAACGGAAAGAAGCTACACGGCTATGAAGGAGATACCTTGGCATCAGCTCTGCTTGCTAATGGAACCCACTTAGTTGGTAGATCATTTAAATACCACAGGCCAAGAGGGATATTTTCCTCCGGGTCAGAAGAACCTTCTGCGCTCATTCAATTAGGCCTCGGGGCAAATACGGAGCCAAATATTAGAGCAACAACAATCCAACTATTTGATGATCTTGTAGCAAATAGTCAGAACCACTTTGGTCCACTCGAATGGGACTTCATGAGAGTTAATGATTTTCTATCCCCTTTCCTCAGCGCAGGATTTTATTATAAGACCTTTATGTGGCCAAAGTCCTTTTGGGAGAAAATTTATGAACCAATAATTAGAAAAGCAGCCGGACTAGGGAAACTATCAGGAGAGCCAGATCCAAGCACTTATGACAAGGGATTTCTTCACTGTGATTTACTCATAATTGGGGCAGGACCTTCCGGTCTTCAATCGGCATTAATGGCCGCCAGGAGCGGGGCAAAAGTTATTATGGCAGACGAAGACTTCCTCTTAGGAGGATCACTTAATGGGGACCATACTCAAATAAACAATGATACTGGCGCCAACTGGGTTAAAAAAACTATTGAAGAATTAATGAGTTTTAGAAATGTAAGGCTGATGCCTAAAACAACTATTTATGGTGCTTTTGACCATGGGATTTTTGGAGCATTAGAGGTAAAAACAAATTTCGATATGATCAAGTCTTACAAACCTCGCCAAGTATTATGGAGAATTTATGCAAAACAGTCTATTCTGTGTAGTGGTTCGTCCGAGCGATCACTATTGTTTGGAAATAATGATCGACCCGGTATCATGCTATCGAGATCAGTTAGGCAATATTGCAACCGGTGGGGCATTATTCCTGGCAAGAAAATCTCCATTTACACAAATAATGATGATGGCTGGATAACAGCTAAAGACCTAAAGGAAGCTGGATGTAATGTAGTCATGGTCATAGACGAACGACCAGATATTATACCCCCAATTAATAATGTTGACTATAGACTTGGAAAGAAAGTGGTAGAAACTAAAGGCAGCTTGAGGATCTCCTCCATAAAATTGGATGATGGAACGAAAGTTGAAACTGACTGTCTTGCAGTTTCAGGTGGCTTTAATCCAAACGTGCATCTGACTTGCCATGAGAGGGGTCGTCCGCAGTGGCAAGAGAAAAATCAATGTTTCATTCCAGGAAACATACCAAAAGGAATGGAAGTGGTCGGCGCAGCTAGTGGAGTCTTTGACCTAAAAAATATTTTCGAAGAGACCAGTCTTAAAATGAAGAATATATTGGCATATTTAGGTTATAAACATAAAAAGGTAATAAAGTTAACTACTGATCACACGCCTTATAATGTATCCACTTTCTCAAAATCTCTTGCGAAGGGAAAGGTATGGATCGATTTACAAAATGATGTCACAATAAAGGATATTAAGATAGCGGTGCAAGAAGGATTTCACTCTGTTGAACTTCTGAAAAGGTACACGACCTTGGGCATGGCCACAGATCAGGGAAAAACTTCAAATGTATTAGGACTATCTGTTCTAAGTATTTTAAAGAACAAACCGATTGAGGAAGTTGGAACAACTATCTACAGACCGCCTTTCACTCCTGTTCCAATAGGTGCGTTCGCCGGTCGGTCCCGAGGAAAGCATTTTAAACCATTTCGACTAACACCTTCACACCAGTGGGCTGAACAGCGAAACGCAGTTTTTGTAGAAACTGGAAATTGGCTTCGAGCACAGTGGTTTCCCTTGTCAGGAGAACGCACTTGGAGGGAAAGTGTGGATAGAGAAGTTATCCAAACAAGAGAATCTGTTGGCATTTGCGATGTGACCACACTTGGGAAAATAGATATAAAAGGGCGAGATGCCGGAGCCTTCTTAAATTTTGTTTATGCCAATAATTTTGGCAAACTTGCAGTTGGGAAAGTGCGCTATGGCCTTATGCTTAGAGACGATGGGATTGCATTTGACGACGGAACAACTGCAAGATTTTCTGACGATCATTTTGTAATGACCACCACAACTGCCAATGCAGTAACAGTATTTAGGCACCTGGAGTTTTGCCGTCAATGCCTAAAACCAACATGGGATGTTCATTTACTGTCCACTACGGACCACTGGGCACAATTTGCCATAGCCGGTCCAAATTCAAGAGCCCTTTTGTCGGAGATTCTTGATCCCAAAATCGATATTTCCAATGAATCCTTTCCTTTCATGGCTTGCGGGAAGGTATCTATATTTAATGGGATAGAAGCCAGACTTTTTAGAATTTCTTTTTCTGGAGAATTAGCCTATGAATTGGCCTTGCCTAGACGATACGCCTCTTCTTTCATGAAGCACATTTTTGAAATTGGCACGAAATTTAATCTGGTGCCATATGGGACAGAAGCCTTGGGTGTCATGAGAATTGAAAAAGGGCATGCAGCAGGTAACGAGCTAAATGGCCAAACCACCGCTAATAATCTAGGTTTAGGGAAAATGGTTTCGAAACTAAATGACTGTATCGGTAATACAATGTCTGAAAGAGAGCAAATTGATGGAAAAGCAGTCCTAAAGTTGGTTGGATTTGCCCCAACCAACAAAATGCAATCATTAGTGGCCGGATCACATTTTATTTCAAAAGGAAAACCAGCAAAGCTAGAAAATGATGAAGGTTGGATGAGTTCAGTTGCTTTCTCACCGATTTTAAAAAAATCAATTGGCCTAGGTTTTATAAAAGCAGGAGATCAAAGATTCGGTGAAAAAGTTGATTCTGTGAACCCCTTAAATAATGAGGTCATAGAAGTAGAAATAACTTCTCCTCATTTTTTTGATCCCGAAGGAGATCGTCTCCGTGGGTAAAAAACTTTCAGCAACGACTCCCCTTAGTGGACTCCATTCTATTATAGGGAATGTTACTCTGAATGAAGTGAATCCAGAAATTTTCTGTATTTCTATACCTAAAAAAATGGATGAGAAAGTCGCTAGCGAATTCAAAAAAATACTCAAATTTGATATTCCAATTATTGGACAATCAAGCTTAAACAAAAACGCAACTATAAGACTCATAAGAAATTCTTTGGATCAATTTTTCATACTTTTTGAAAAAGCTTCTGAAGTTACCGGAGTGATGAAATCACTAGAAAAATATTTTTATATTACAGAACAAAGTGATGCCTGGGTTGGGATAGAACTATCAGGAAAAGGTTCTTATAGCTGCTTAGAAAGAATCTGCCCACTAGATTTATCTACAGAATCATTTGGAGTAAATACTGCTGTTCGCACCTTAATGGAGCACTTAAACGTTTTAATAATCAAGACTACTGAAGAATCTTTTCTTTTATTGTCTGCAAGTTCTTCGGCAAAATCTTTTTTAAATGCCGTTGAAACTTCAGCTGAGAATATAACATGACAATTTGTATCAACAAATTTTCAGAAAAGATAAGATAAAACCTATTTTTGTTAGTGGAGGAAATAATGAGTTTCAAGAGTGACATAGAAATAGCAAGAGAAGCCAACAAATTACCTATCTCAGAGGTTGCAAAAAAATTAAATATTTCGTTCCAAGATATTGTTCCATATGGGCATGATAAAGCAAAGATATCCGAGAGTTTTATTAAAGAAATCCCTCAAAATAAAAAAGGCAAACTTATATTAGTCACGGCGATAAATCCTACTCCTGCCGGAGAGGGGAAAACTACTACTACTGTTGGTTTAGGCGATGGTCTAAACGCCATAGGTAAAAATGCTGCTATCTGTATTCGAGAAGCATCATTGGGACCTTGCTTCGGAATGAAAGGTGGCGCTGCCGGAGGGGGAAAAGCTCAGGTAGTACCTATGGAAGACATGAACTTACACTTTACTGGAGACTTTCACGCAATAACCAGCGCACACAATCTTCTGTCTGCTATGATTGACAATCATATTTACTGGGGGAACAAAGAGGAAATCGATATTCGGAGAGTCGTGTGGCGACGGGTCTTAGATATGAATGATCGAGCTTTGAGAGATATAGTAACTTCACTTGGGGGTATCCCAAACGGCTTTCCTCGTCAGGCAGGATTTGATATTACAGTAGCATCAGAGGTAATGGCTATTCTCTGTCTTTCTTCTGATTTAAAAGATTTGCAGAATAGATTAGGGAATATCATTGTAGCCTATAGAAGGGATAAGAGTCCGGTTTTCTGCAGAGATATTAAGGCTGATGGTGCCATGACGGTATTGTTGCAACAAGCAATGCAACCGAATATTGTGCAAACGCTTGAGAATAATCCTGCATTGGTGCACGGTGGTCCTTTTGCTAATATAGCCCACGGTTGCAATTCAATTATAGCGACGAAAACTGCTTTAGGCCTTGCTGACTATGTTGTCACTGAAGCTGGGTTTGGTGCTGATTTAGGTGCAGAAAAATTTCTTAATATTAAATGCCGTAAGGCGGGTCTTGAACCATCCATTGCTGTTTTAGTGGCAACTGTAAGAGCATTAAAAATGAATGGTGGAGTAACCAAAGAAAATCTAGGAGAGAAAAACTCTGTTGCCGTCACCGAAGGATGTAAGAACCTTGGAAGGCATATTGAAAACTTAAAGAGCTTCGGAATTCCGGTATTGGTAGCTATAAATCACTTTATAACTGATACAGACGAAGAAATTTCTAAGATACAAGAATATGCCTCGGAGCAAGGAGCAGAAGCTATTTTATGTAAACACTGGGAAAAAGGCTCCGAGGGAATAACTGAGTTAGCGAAAAGGGTTGTAGAAATTGCCGATGGGGAAAAAAGCCAGTTTGCTCCTCTTTATCCAGATGACATGGGTTTATTTCAAAAAATTGAAACTATCTGCAAAAGAATTTATAGAGCTGATGAGGTCTTGGCAAACAAAGCAATACGAGATCAATTAAAGGCTTGGGAGGAATCTGGCTTTGGCAACCTTCCTGTTTGCATGGCAAAAACGCAGTACAGCTTCACCACCGACCCAAATCGAAGAGGAGCGCCAACTGGACACTCAATCCCGATAAGAGAGGTACGCCTTTCTGCTGGTGCTGGATTTATAGTGGTTATATGTGGCG
>MDTG01435134.1_pt1 | contig 13334 bp, 7 predicted proteins | sample 811421 | NCBI WGS metagenome assembly MDTG01 (sample SAMN05326645, study PRJNA326480) | marine metagenome | isolation source: seawater | place: Pacific Ocean: South East | collected 2011 | reverse complement strand
GCTAGCTAAGCCTAATGGTGCTGTTCAGAATATGCAGCAAGCTTTATTAGATATATTAACTGCGTTAACTAACAATACACTATTAACAATAACTCCTGATAGTTCAGGATCGCCTACTAATATTGTTATGACGCCTACTCAGTTTAGTGCAACAGCTAATTACATTACTGCATTCGCACCAGTAACAGAAGTTATAGCTAGTAAAGTAGCCCCAACAACTAGTGCGCTTACTAGCGGTACAGAAGGCGCTGATATTGCAACAAGTAACCCTACGTTTAGCACTAGCGGTACAGCTATTAGTACTACGTTTAATATAGTAAGACCATGGGAATCTACTAAGATAAACCCAAGTAAAATCTTTCCGATCTTTTTAGAATCTGTTACAGCTTCTAACGGTGATATAACTAACCGTATAAGAGCCGGAGACTTAGGTTACGATTTTGCAGGCACTAACTATGTATCGTACTTTGAGAGAGCCCAGTTGTCTATAACTCCTGCGTTTGATACTGAACAATTAACCAGCATGGCTTTATGGGCTGATGGTGGTAGTATCGAAACTGTAGGTGGTGAGCCCGTAAGAGCTACGTTAAGAGTGAGAGCAAGAGCTACTAATAACCCAGGCGAAAAAGCTTTCTTAACTGTAGCTGAAGATAATACTCAATCAAATACTAAAGCTAATAAGCTTGTCGTAAACGATTTTGTTGTTGCATCTAATTATAAAAGTGACGTGAGATTGTTTGGAAGATTTCTTAACTATCGAATTGATGACGCACAATCAGCTAATGCTACAACAGCTACTAACAATAAAGCTTGGAGTATATCTGGACTTCAGTTAGACGTGAAGAAAGGAGGAACCCGCTAATGGCGATCAGCAACCCTCCTCAAACTGATGATCCTAACGTAAACTTTATTTTGTTAGAGATTATTAAAGAACTTAACTTACGACAAGAAGAACACTTAAGGCTATTGGCAGACATACGCGCTGCCACTAGTCTTGCAGATCTACAGGAAAGGATCGATAGAAAATGATAAGAGCTATAGGCCAGAATGACGTTTTGGAAGCTATATTATTAATGAAAAACTCTATGCTACAGCATGATTACCAAAACTTAGGAGAGTACAACGAAAAAGCTTGGATCTCTTACTTTTGTAGTTTAATAGATAAACAAGATAAGAAAGATCCTAACGCTTTAGTAATAGGATATTATGATAATTGTCTTAAAGGGTTTTTATCAGCAGCAACGTTTAGTAGTTACTATAACGATGTTGTAATTATGGACGTAAAGGATTGCATTGTTGATAAGAAAAATAAACAAAACAACCCACGTATAATACACGCTTTATTTGACCATATGATAAAGCATACAAAGAAACATGGTGGAAAATATTGGAGAGCAGACTCAGTACAAGAATATGATAATGCTTTGCGGTATGCTAAATTTTTAAAGAAACGATTTAAAGGTAATATACAAGTCTCAGTAAGAGGTTGTATCGAATAGGAGATAACTATGGCAAAAGGTGGCGGAACTACAACAGCTACATCTGGTATCGCGGAAGAGTTTCTTCCTTTAGTTAAGGGCGTACTTGGTAATGTAACAGATGAATACAATGCTAATGTAGGCAAACCTGAAAACTTAATAGCTGGTCTGACAGATGAGCAAAAATTAGGATTAGATTCGCAGGCTAATATGGCTAGTGATATGATGAATAGTCAAGGAGCTTGGGATTTATCTAGTAATTTACAAAAAGATCTAGGTAATACTCTTGGTGCGGGTATGGGAGCTGCGTCTATGGGTGGGGCTCTTGGTTCTGCTAGAACAGAAGCTGCTACAAATAAAGCTCTTGGAGATGTTTCTGCTGGCTACTTGCAACAAAGACAGAAAGACATTCTTAGTGGTGGAAAACTTATGGGAGACGTAGGTCAATCACTACAGCAGCAAAAACAAAAGATGTTAGATGCTCCTCATCTAGGTGCTTCAAGATACTTTGGTTATTTAACTGGAGCTCCACAACAAAAAGTACAAACTACAACTGGTGGAGGCAAGTAAATGAGTCCTGAAGAAAGAAAGAGAAAAGAAGAAGAAGAAGAAAGAGAAAGAGCTAGATTTGTACGACCCACTATGGTACCTATGCCTCCGCAACCTCAACAACCTCAGATACAACAGCAACCTCAACAGCCAGGTGTGTTACAACAATTTGGGCAAGCTTTTGCTACGGCCGGAATAGATAAGGGCGTTGATATGGCAATGAAGGCTATACCGTTTTTTATTAATAAGGGAGCAAAAGTTCCTGAAGCAGTAGGTCCATTAGCCCAAAGTCAAGATGAGATAAACAAGTGGTATCAAGAGATGTACGATAAGCCACATGACTCTGATAATCTAGACGATCCTTACTTAGATAACATCAGAGATTTAATGGACCCTGATGATCCAATGCTTATGGCTCAAAAGCAAGGTGTAGTATTCGATTTACATACACTTCCACCTAGATTAAGAAGTGAATATATACAAAGATTAAAAGCTGGGATGGGTCACGATGATATAATAAGGTTATTTGAATCACGTGCAGGAAAGCCTAGAGATTATATGCAAGGTACTATACAAAGATTCAATGACGGCGGAGAAGCTTCTGAATCTCCTTCAGTAACTACTATATGGGATCAGTATAATAATAAAGGTATGACACCAGCCCAATTTAATGTTCCAGTGGGTAACCAACAAGTGTCTCCTAGTAAGGAATCTTATTGGCAGAAAGCAGAACGTACTGGATTATTTGGAGTACCCGGTACTCAAAATGTTTACGTAGACCCGGGCAAAGGAACAATAGCTTATCAAAGAGAAGATGTTAAGCCCTTTACGTGGATGTGGAATAAGGGACGAAACTTCTTAGGATTCGGAGCTCCACTAGCAAGAGGATCAGAGTAATGGCGTTACAAGGATATAAAAGTAAATCAGGATTTGGTGGTATTAATTACGATTACTTAGGTGATCTTCCTAAAGTAGAGTATGGTACTGATAAAACAGGTGAAGACTTTACTTATGGAGGTTCTTCGGATAGAGGAGATAGTGGAGGTGGTGCAGCATCAGGTGGTTATGATCCCTATGGGATTAACAGATATTCAGGAGTAGGCCCTTTAACTTTTGCAAACCCTGATAAACAAAACGTATGGATGCAACAAAGACAAAATAGTAACGATGTATCTAGACTTAATGCGCCTGTAATACCTTCTAATTTAGATTTATATAATACAATATACGATGCTGAGAGCGGAGAATTTGTGCCTCATGAATACCCTAAAATTCCTGGTATATTAGGTTCCTCAGCTTTAAGTAACACTCTATTATATGGAAGACCTAGTGGTTCAGATCATTTAAGTCCTACCCAAGTAAGTAATATACATAACGCTGCAGCTACAAACCAAGCTTACAGTGCAGCAGCTTGGGACGCATTATCGGATTCAGGTGGTACTGAAGCATTAATGCATTATAAACATACCGACAAGGACGGAAACTGGTCTATTATAGATCCTGTACAAGAGCTTGCTCAAATGTACGAAACTGGTTGGGATATGAAAGGAAACTACCATCCTCACCTTTCTGCTGCGGTAGCTTCTCATGCAGCTGACATGGCTGCGATACCTTCTTATGGAGCTCACGAAGGAGGAGATCACAGTAGTAGTAGTAGTTCAGGAGGAAGTGATTCAGGATTTGATCCTTTTGAGGCCCACAATAATGCAATAGCAGCATTAACTAATAATTCAAGTAGCTCAAATGATTTTGGTGCTTCTGGTTTTGCTAATGAGTTTAGTGGTTGGGGTGGTTCTGGTAGTACTGATACTAGTAGTACTGATTCATGGAATGATTCTAATTCATGGTTTAATAAAGGCGGACAAGTATCCGGAGGTAAGTAATGCTTAAGAAGTTTACTCAAACAGATCGTTATGGAAACATGATGTCTAAAGAAATGGACGGGAAGTTTCTCAAAAAGAAGGTTATGAAAGATCGACATGGAAACCACATGGCCTTTGAATTTGCTGTTCCTGAATCCAATGTACCTCCAGTAAATAAAGTTCCTCAGTATTCTGCTGAAGGTGGAACCGCGGCTAACCATCCAGGCGGACCCAAGGGATCTGATACTGTACCTGCTTGGTTAACACCAGGAGAATTTGTAGTTAATAAAGAAGCTACAGATCTTTTTGGAGATACTATAAGACGGATGAATGAAGTTGGGAGGCAGATCCAAGATCAGAAAGGCGCTCAGGAAGATGGACTAAAGCAGGTTCCTAATGTTGTGTACGCAAATAAGGGTGAAGCCATATTAAGACTAGAGAATAATCCTGATTGGCAAAAGCAATTAAACCACATGTTAGAAAAGTATAAAGGACCTTACTTTAATAAGGAACGACTTTATGCTATGATGGCTGGTGAAAGTGGTATGACTGATCCTAGTGAAAAGAATCCTAAAAAAGATAGTACTGCATCTGGTTTATTTCAATTTACTGAAACACCTCTTAAAGATATGAGAAGAAAGGGATTAGTTCCTAAAGACTTTACGACTGCTAATATAAGAGCAATGGATGAAGTTGAACAACTAAAGTTGTACGAAAAATATTTAGATATGTGGGGTTACCAAGGTAACGTTCACTTAGGTATAATGCAAGCAGCTCCTGGTAAATACACTAAAGCTAAGAACGCCTCTAAAGATGGTACTATTAATCCACAAGATATTGTTTATGAAGAAGGTAGTGAAGGTTATATAGATAACCCACAGTGGATAGACAAAGATTCTGGTTTATTAACTTGGAAAAGTATATCAGATTACTCTGATAGAATGCAAAATAACTCAGTAATTAAAAATGCACTTGCAAAAATAAAAGATAACAGAATACCTTATGGAGTTAATATTGGGCCTCAGCTGGCTAAAGCAGGTATGACTCCTCCTTTAAAGATTCCTCCTCATACTCAACCACCTGTTGTACAAGCTGGATTAAATGCATCTACTAGTGGCGCACAGAGCTTCCCTAAGATACCTTCAGATACTATTCCAACCGATACTGCATTAAACATACAACCTGGCTCTGGTACGCCCTTTATTGCTGGGCCTGCAACGAACACAGGTAATACTTATTTGGATCCTAAATACAATCCTACAAATCTTTCGGTTCCTAACTATGCTGCTTACAATCCAATGGGTAGCAATGCACCTGCGATGGCTTCTATGGAACCAATTGCCGGACCAAGCTCTGGTAGAATAGCTGAGCTTATGGGGAACTTACAACCATCTCCTGATGTAAACGTAACTCCTGGTAATAATAAAAACGTTACTCTTGATATAGCTCAAATGCCTGGTGTAAATCCAATGATGGATAATAATAATCCTTTAGGTCAACCGGTACCTGTAAGAGTTGTTGATGGTAAACAAGTAGCCTTAACACCTGAATATTTAGCTGCGATGCAGAATAATGATATGGGTGGATTAGGGGCAGATTCGCAAGTGTTTAAAGATTTTGTTGGTAGTAGATTGAGAGTACCTACAAATCAAGCGGTACCTCCTAATCTTAGTGATCCAGCTTACATGGAAAACTTTAGTCCTCAAGAACTAAATAACTATATTCCTAAATACTCGCCAGAAGTAGATTCTGGTTTCGCTAATGAGTTTACTGGTTTAGGGGGTTCTAATGAGCAAAATGTAAAAGCTCCCGCGGGAGAGTTTGATTGGAAAGCTGCTCAAGAAAAGAACTTAATGCGTACTCATAATTTATATAATCAAGAAGTATGGAACGATCCTAAAATTGAGGAAATCTTAGGAACTGAATATGCTAAAGGGTTTATTGAAAGCGAAGAGGAATACTATAATAAGTTAGAGCACGCAGAGAATATTAAAAAGAATAAAGAAAATAGAGTTCTAGATCAATGGGAACGAAAGGATAATAATAATAAGATAAACGAGAAGTTAAAAAAAGAAGAAGAACTTAAAGCGTTAATCAAAAGATTAGATGGAACAGTTGATCCAAAACTAAAAGCAATAGTAAAGAAGGAAATTGAGAAAACAGAAAAAGCTATAAAGGATCTTGATGATTCAATCGTTAAAAACGTTGATGAGAGCGGCTGGTCAACTGAGATAGAACCAGAAGCAAACGAATTTTCAGTAGACGATCCTAATGTATTCTTAGCTAAAAAGTCAGATGCATTAGAGAATACTATCAATAAGACCGAAGGTAGTAAGAGTCCAGATGAAAACGATAAAGACGACGTAGAAACCAAAGGTAAAAATGCTTCTAAAGCAGAGCAAAGTAAAGCCATGGGATTCTTAAAGGATATGTTTGGATCTCTGTTTAACAAGCAAGAGCTTAAGCGAATGGCTGTCATGTATCTTGGTTCTCGTCTTATGGGTTATGATCATGGAGGCAGTTTGAATTTTGCTGCTAAAAACTATATAGCTAGAGTTGATGCATTGGAAGCTTCACGATTAAAGTTTGCGCACAGCGATGAAGCAAAGAACTGGAATAACGTTGATGAGTACTTAAAGACTGGCGACTTTAGTGTAATGACTAAGAAGGGAGCCCCTATGAGTAGGCAAGGAGTTTTCAAAAAGTTCTTTCATAAAAAGACTCGTAAAGCAGTTGATACCGAAAAAGTTTTTGTAGGTACTGGAGATTCTAAACAAATTCAATGGATTGATCTTGCAACCGGTAAGCCTATTACTACATCAGAATACTCTGAGGATGGGTTGTATAGTGCAAATAGTAAAGATAGAAATGAAGCAATAAGTAAATATACTCCTATCTGGACAAAGATACTGGAAGATACTAAGCAAGCTATAATTACTGATATTGGAGAAGATAGCTACAACAGAGTAGCGGGTCAATTGGTTCTTTCAAATGCTGCTTCAGAAGCTCTCAATGAAATGCTTGATAAAGGAGCAGACATGGGTAGAGCTCAAGAAGCTTTATCAATGGCCTTGAGACTTGCAGTTGAATCTGAAAATGCTAAGGGTAAAAAAGCTCTTAATATTAGATCTTTAAAAGCTGCATTGAAAGCTCTATACGTCGAACGTGGTACTGGGCTTGGAGACTTATTTAAAACTAGACCTGATAAAAGAAGAGAGAAAGATTGGGACGGAGTATCTGGAAATAAAGACTTTATGGATTTAGTTGAGTTTGAAAAGATGCGAAGAAACGCTGCGATGATTACACAAACTATACCTAGATTTAGTAAAATGAACGAAGACGAAGCTGCTAATCTTTATTTAGAAGATTTAGCAAAACTTTGGGCTGGTGTAAGAACATTACCTGATGGTAAAAAAGATCCTGACAACTTAGATGCTGATGATCGAAAAGATTTTTGGATGAAGACTGGTGAAAACGAATCAGGGTTCTTTCACTTTCTACGACAGCAGTTAATACTTGAAAATGAAAAACGACTAGGTATGAAATAAAGGATATGTTATGGTACGATCTTTTGCAGACAGAATTGAAGAGTCAAACGCAGTTCCTGAGGCTGGTCCAGTTGAAGGCGATCCGTATTCTCTAAATGAAGAGTATAGTTTTATAGATGGGGATACTATTTATTCTAAGGTTGACCCTAACTGGAAAGGCAGAATACAAGGAGTTGAATCTCCTGAGGTTAATAAGTTTTTCAGTAATAAGCTTGAAAGCGGAACTCCCGGTGGTAGAGATGCTAACGCTGCTTTAATAAACTTAGCTCGTAAAAAGGGATTTACTAAAGTAATAAAGACTGGGAAGTTTGATCCTTTTGATCGTGAGATTATTGACCTACAAGATGACTTAGGTAGAAGTTTTCAAACTGAATTAGCAAGAGCTGATATATTAGATATTAATAGTTATAGTTCTCCTGATGCGGTTCGAGCTTCTAAATTAGCGGACGTATACGGAACTGAGGGAATAGGAGAAGAGTATGACGTAGCTCGAGATGCTATTACTAAAGCTATTCAAGATGAAACTCAATACGAATTAGAGTTTAAAGAACAAGCTGTTGATGAGATACAACTTGCTTATGGTGGTGGATACTACGCTCCTGGTAACGTAATGTACCGAGATCCTAGTAGAACTTTAGATAATAAAGCTACTAGTCCTTTTGCTACGGCTTGGGACTCAGGTCTTTGGGGTGCTGTTGAAGGATTATACGGTGCAGTAGAAATGCTTGGTGAAACCACCGGTTGGAATTGGGCTGAACAAATAGGTGAAGCAGGCATTGCAAGACAACGAAACTACTTAGCTAAGCAGCCTGAGTTTATAAATACTTACAAAGATCTTGATGGATTTTTTGGTAGAAACGGATTCCTACAATACGTAGCAAACATGGGAGCAATCTCTCTTCCTTATATGGCAGTTACTATGGCTGGTATGGTAGCAGCTCCTTTTACTAAAGGAACTTCATTAGTAGCACCGGCTAGTTTATATGCTGGTAATATTTGGAATGAACAACCTGAAGATTCTAAAAGCGCTACAGCCGCTGTTTTTGGAGGAGTAGTTCAGACTGCGTTAGATCGATTGGGTGTTCAGCTGATAGTTAAAAACCTAACAGGTACTGCTGGAATGTTAAACAAAGCAGATAGAAGAACTATCATTGATGCTATTAAAACCCAGAGAAATATAACAAGTGATGCTGCAGCCGAACAAATGTTATTATCATCTAGTAGAAAAGCAATAGCTGAGTTCTCTACTGATGCAGCTATGTTTGCTAAACAACAGATTACTGCTAGAAACGTAGCAAGAAGTATGACAAAGAAGATAGGCTTAGGCGCAGTGGCAGAAGGTTCGACAGAAGCTATGCAAGAAGCTGTAGGTTATACAGCTGCTCATGTTCCAAACGGATTTAGAGATTGGGATGCTAACGTATTTGTAGATCGATTGATCGATGGAACTATTGCCGGAGCTTCTTTGGGTGGCGCGTTCTCTGCTCCTGGTAGTATATACGATTATGGAATGTGGTATGATGCTGCTCATAGAAAAGGTATGAGTACTGGTCAGCATACTTCTAAGATGGGAGCGTTAGCTGAACGAGATCGAAGAGACGAAGAGTTTGATCCTACCACTGGAGAAGTAAGCCCAAGAGGTAGACAGTATAATGTTCAAGAAGAAAACGAAAAATCAAAGATAGAAACTGAAGCTGCAGAAACAACTCTTGAATCTTTAAAACAGCAGTTAAGGGGTACAAGAGGCGCTGAAAGAAGGCGAATATTAAATGACATAAGCATATTAGAAAGAGCTAATGTTGATATTAATGATAGGGCTAATGCTCATAACGATTATCTCAAAAAGCGAGGAGCTCCTCAGTGGTTTCAAGATCTGTGGAAAGGCATACCCGGTTTATGGAGAGGTATAACTCGACATGCAAGTCCTGAAGATCTTCAGTATAGATCTAAAACATTAAGCCTTTGGGCTGATGGAATAGATGCTAACCTTCAAAGACGTACTAGCGGAGAAACTTACGAAGATAGAAAGCACCATTTAATATCTCAAATCAATCATTTCTTTGGAGATCCTACAAGTATACTTGCTAAATTTAATATGACAGATTCTAGAAAATCTAGACAACAGTTTAGTAGAATGTTTTATTTAGCGTTTGGGTCTGCTCTTGCAAAGGCTAGAGCTCGAGGCGCAACAGCTGATGGTGATGGGTCTATAATAGATTGGGATCAAGACTTAGATCCTAATGCTGTTCCTACTTTTCAAGATCCAAATAGGCAAGCTACTCCAGAAGAGACTGCAGAATTAAGAGCTGCAATAAATACTCTTGGTCAAAACAGAGAAGCACTTAAAGCATTTTCTAAAACATTAGATCGTACGTCTAATAGACTACATGATATGCAGAAAAAGCATAACACAGGATTAGGATTTCTTAACCATTACTTATCAAGATCTAAGACTTTTGATAGAGCAGCGATTGCTAATAATAGAGGTAAGTTTGAAGCATTACTTATTAGTGAGTATGACTTTGATCCTGGAAAAGCTAAAGATACTACTGATGCTATATTAAATCAATCTGGAATTAATAACGTATGGGATGCAGCTGATGGTAATTTCTCTGTTACTTCTAAAGCAACGTTTACACCTACCAACCATCAAGAAAGAACTTTAGGTTTAGCTGAGAACGAAGCGTTTGCTGAGTTCATGGAAGGAGATTTATTTACTAACGTATCTAACAACGCTAAATCAGCAATTCGTTACACAGTATTAGAAGAGTTTATAGGAGCTGATAATAAAAAGATAAATTTAAAATTAGCTAAAATGGAACAAGAACTTTTAGATTCTGGTATGAGTAAGCAAGAAGCTTCTGAAGCTATTAACAAATACGCTTATGATATGAAGAATTATTTTGATGCTGAGTCAGGTAACTATAAAAGAAATATAAGTCCTGCTATGGCTTGGGCTCAAAAGAATCTATTGTTTGTAACTATGGTTACTTCATTACCTCTTGCTACCGTATCTAATATGGTTGAGCTAGGTACTTCTTTAAGAGGACTTCGGCCTGATCAGATATGGGGTAAAAAGGGAAGCCTAAATGCATTAGCTAGAAACTTTGTAGAAGAAATCCATAATACAATGAGAAGGTTTTATGGTACTGCAACAGGCACAGTTATGCCACATAAAAGAGATACTTCAGGGTATATGAGAGCTAAGCAGTTAGGTTATATGAGTTGGGAAGTTGGTGCTGCGCATACAACAGGTGTTAGTGAAACCGGAGTTACCCGACAGCGTATTATAGATATATACTTTAAAACTATTTTACTTCAGCAATGGACTAACGCAATGAGAGCCGGACGAGCGGCTATTGCCGGTGACTACATTACAGATAAACTTGCTGTTGTGCTTGAGCACCATCAAGCGTTAGCTGCTAATGTAGATGCTATGCCTACAAATGAGCAAGCTGAAGCTAGAGAAGCATTACGTAATCTCGGTATAGACCCTGATTGGATGGCAAACTTACATGCAAAGTCTAGACCACTTAAAGATCCTGATACCGGAGAAGTTCTACGACCCGGACAACTTACTCAAGCAGAGCGAAAAACATACAGAGACTTTATGCGTAACGCAGAATACGCTTTTATAAATGAAGCAGTAGTAATGCCTAAGTCTGGTATAAGACCTCTTATCTTCCAAGATCCTAGGTTTGCTTTGTTTACTCAGTTCCAAGGTTTTATATCTACATTTACAGGGTATCACTTACCTAAAATGTGGGGAGATCTTGGTAAGCGTGGTACTCCAGCTATGAGGTATAACTTATTTGCAGCAGCAGCCACTATGATATTATTAGGATTTGTATCACAACACTTGAAAGACTTACTTAAGTATGGTAAGACTACTCCTTACTTTGAAGGATCAGAGTATATTAGAAGAGGCGTAGGAGCTAGTGGATTGCTAGGTACTGGTGAAAGAGCCTTAGACTTTTTCTTTCCAATGTATCAAGAAAGATATAAGACTAATGTCGCATGGGCATTTGGTACTGTATCAGGCGAATCAGCTGCATTAAGCAAAGCGTTAAGAGCTGGTGGTATTGGATGGGACGTAGCTAGCGGGCAGAAGCCTGTTGAAACATTAGCTAAAATATCTCCATTATCACAAATGGCATTACAACAGAGTCCAAGACTCTCAGATTTAGATGAACCATCTTATTGGGATTTCGGTGGTTATAAAGTAGGAAGACCCGGACAACAGGGTTGGTCAGCATTAGAGGAAAATCAATGGCGATAAGAACAGGTCAAACATTAAATTTACCTAGAGAAAATTTAGCTAAAGCTGAAGCAAGGTTAGCTGAATGGAAAGCACTGGAAGGTGGTAAGCATAGATTCTATAAAGACCCTCAGAGTATGGTACCTAAGACAGCTTTAGATAGACTAGTAGAAAGTGCTCCTCCTAGTTTACAAGGTCAACCAACCGTTGCGTATTCAGCTACACCACAAGATAATCTAGCTCAACAAAAAATGAGGGAAGATCGATTAAACAGGCAACAAGCAGAATGGATGGAGGCAGACGCTGAACAAGAGGTTGTTGCTGAAGAACAAAGAGAACTTGAAAGACAAACCCCTATTGCTCAAACCAGACAAGAGATACTATTAGGACCAAAAGCTAGAGATCCTATGAGTGATAAGTTTGCTTGGGCAGGACTTAGTCTTGAAACACAAGCACAAGTTAATACGTTATTAAACGATGGGTTTGGTCAATCAATAAAGCGAGGAGATTTATTTGTAAAAGCTATTCATAATAAGATAGCTGAAGCAGATGTTATAGCTGCAGGTAAGGCAGACTATGAAGGCGCAGAAAAAGATTACGCTGGAACAGATGTTAAGATGGCTTTCACTGAACCAAAGGAAGCTAGTAATATACTTAAAGCTACTATGGCTCAACAAATAGATCAGGCACGAGCAAGTCTTCCAACAAGCGTTGATGAGCGAGGCCAACCAAAGCCAGTAGTAAAAGATTCTTTTAAAGAATACTTAGAAGAGTTTCATCCAGATATTAAGTGGAATCCTCTAACATTAAAGGCTATACTCTTTAGCCCGGACAAACTTAATGCAGGAATATACGCAAGACCTAATATTAAAGTAAAAGCTAAAGGTCGTTATATGCTAGCAGATCCGCAGTTTGTAAGGATCATGAATTACGTTACTGAAAAAAATATATTTCAAGAACAGTTTGTTCCAATGGAAGGCGAGTATGAACGTGAGTTAATGGCAGCTGGTGTAATGCGTCCTGCACAATTAGATCTATTTGATCAAGATAATCCTTCTTCACGAGAGGGACCTGCACCAAGCATAGTAACTACTAAAACTTCTGGAGCTGCAAGGCTTGGAAGAGAGATCGATAAAGAGTGGCAAAGAGAACTAAATAGAAAACAAGGTCGACCAACTGACGAGTATAGTTTAAACCGTTTAACTGATGATGAATATGAAACCATCGGGGCTTTTGCTAAAGAAACCTGGCAATCTATTAACCCTGACTTAATGACTACTGATCAGACAGGTGAAATAATAAAGTATCAGTTAACTACTAAAGGAAGAGAGGCTTTAAAGCAAGCGGCTTTAGCTGCTCCTGACGCATTTAAGACTGAGGAAATTCCGCCAACAAGAATATCTGAAGCTGAGGTAGGTGGTAGAACGGGAGAAGCTCGTAGATCAAGGACAACCACTGAAGTCATTAAGCCTGATACACCTCATAAAAAGATAGAGGTATCTCGAGGTGGGATGGAAAGTGTAGACCATACAGTTGCTACTAAAAGAACTAAATTGTTTTATCAAGTTGGTTTACAAGCTATGATTAGTGCTAAGAGCCAATCGGATCTTGATTCTCTTGGAGATCTTGTAAAGTTAGG